>Ga0302273_1000553_pt1 | contig 16509 bp, 5 predicted proteins | sample III_Bog_N1_3_FD_198774 | JGI IMG/M metagenome (GOLD analysis project Ga0302273, IMG submission 198774) | Peat permafrost microbial communities from Stordalen Mire near Abisko, Sweden - III_Bog_N1_3 | ecosystem: Environmental > Terrestrial > Soil > Wetlands > Peat | place: Sweden: Abisko... | reverse complement strand
GCGTATGTACCCTTTGTCCAACCATTCGTATGACGCGTCAACGCACCCGCCACAGTATCGCCAGCCACCAAACCTGTCGCCTTAAAGGTAAGCGCGAAAGTGGTATCACCATAGATCTTAGTCAACGTATCCGCTGTGATGGTCAAAGCCTTACGCTTGATCGTCAAAGCCTTTCCAACGTATGTGATCGTGTAGTTTGGATTTGCGGAGTCGGTTACGGTTCCTTGTGTGATTGCATAAGGCGAGCCAGCAACCGATGTTCCCGCAGCGCGCGACAAGGTTCCCTTCAATACATCCGAACCAATCAACTTGGTTGGCGTGGTCACGAATGTGAACTTAGGATCCAAGCTTCCGTAGATCTTGTTGGTATCCACTGCGGTCACCGTAATTGGCATTGGCGTGATCACAAGGTTGTTGGAAACGAAGGTGATCTTGTAGTTCGCGTTGGCTAGTGTACCCTGGGTAATCGCATACGTTCCCGCAGCAGTTCCCGCCTTACGAGTCAAGGCTCCAGTCATGGTGTCAGTCCCAACCAATGCAGGAACACTAGTCCACTTCAGAGTGTCTGGAGTTCCATAGACGATCGACTTTGCTGTTGCGGTAACTGTAATTGGCTTTAGACCAATCGCGAAATTCTTCGACACAAAGGTGATCTTGTAGTTCTTATTCAGAACCGTATCGAGGTTTCCTTGGGTCACCGCATACAAACCAACCTTCTCTCCACTCTTGCGAGACAGAGCACCGTGCAGCACATCAGCACCAATCAAAGCAGGAGCCGTCTTGTAGGTGAACGCCGTAGGATCCATTGTACCATATACCTTACGCAACGTATCTGCTGTGACGGTAATTGGCAAACGAGTGATCTTGAAGTTGTTTCCCACATAGGTGATCAAGTAGTTCTTGTTGCGAGTGGTATCCAAGGTACCTTGATTGATTCCATAAGTACCCACAGAATCACCAGTTTCACGCACCATTGCACCGTGCAGGGTATCGCCAGTCTTTAGAGCAGGAGACACCTTGAAGGTCAGCTTGGTAGGATCCGCTGCACCATACACCTTGGTCACAGAATCCGCAGTCACAATCACTGGCTTTCTGATGATATTCATCGCGGCAGCAGTGTAAGTGATATGGTACTTAGGATTCAGTGAATCTGTGAGAGTTCCTTGTCTAATCGTATAGAGAGCCACAGAATCACCAGCATCGCGAGCAAGCGCACCGGCCAACTTATCACCCTTGTAGATGGTATCGCCAAGGCTCTGAGAATTGTCAACAATCCAAGTCAAGGTATCCACTCCACCATAGTACTTGAGGACTGGGTTTGCCTTGATTGCCAAAGGAGCTCTTGCGATCGGGAATGTATCCGTGAAGGTTGGAGCAGCAGCCCAATTGCCATCACCCACTTGATTGGACTTAAGAATACAGTTACCTGGCAGAATTCCAACCACCTTACTCGTGTTTGAAACCACTGTACAGATTGTGGGCGAAGCGGAAGTGAACGTTGTTACAAGACCGGAAGATGCAGTGCTAGCGACCAAAGCCGTATCACCGTATCTGGTTGGAGCACCAACAATGCTTGCAATGGTCTGATTCTTCTTGGCAATCGTGAAGGTCTGCGTAATCGAATCGGCCTTCAGCCACTTGGAATCACCAGCTTGCTTAGCCATGATGATACAAGCGCCTGCAGTCTTTGCATACACCTTCTGGGACACCAACACAGAGCAGACAGCAGCAGTCGTTGTGCTGTAGGTCAATGCCAAACCAGAAGTTGCAGAACCGGTTACCGCAGCAGAATCATGATAGGTAGCAGGGCCACCCGCCAAGGTTCCAATCGTCTGTGGACGCTGAGTAATCGTCACGCTTGCGGTATCTGAAGTATCGGCCTTCCATTGAGAATTACCCGCTTGGATTGCCACGAACTTACAGGTACCTACGTCGAGAGGATAGAGCTTGTTCAAATCAGCCAAAGTGCTGCCGACCTTACAGATAGACGAAGTGGTTACCAGATAAGTGAACCCAGTCAACCCAGAATTTGTGGTTGAAACGAGAGCCACGGTATCTAAGTACTTCGCGGTTGTAATGGTGGGCTTAACCACGGTTTGAGTTGCGGAGCCAATCACACTGCTGGTCGATACTGTACCTGCTTGGTAGTTAGAGTTACCAACTTGGTCAGCCTTAACCGTGCAAGTGCCCACATCCTTTGCAGCAACCTTGACATTGCCTGTACCCACAATCACCACGCACACATTGGGAGTCATGGATGTGTAGGTAATAGGAGTTGCACCGGTCAAAGTCTTCTTGGTGGTATCGGTATAAGAGAGGGTGCTGATCACCGTTGTATCCTTGAAGGTGGTAGGCATGACCGTGATTGGAATCAAGGTCTGGTTGTGCTTACCAATCTGGAAGGTTGTGACCACCGAGTCGCTGAAGTACTTGGTATCACCTGCTTCCACAGCCTTCACTGCGCAATATCCAATGCCCGTTGCAAAGACGGTATCATGGGAAACCTTGCAAATAGTGGCTGCGGTGATGGTGGAATACGTGAAGGAATTTGTGGTTGTCTTCGATGTGGTTGCAGCCAACTTCACGGTATCTAAGTAGCCGCTTGGGCCATTCGTGAGTGCAGCTACAGTCTGGTGTGCTTGGCCAATCACCACAGTAAGGTGTGCCTGTGTTGCAGCAGCATACCGGACGTTACCCGCTTGATCCGCATCGATCACGCAAGAACCCACATTCTTCGCTGTTATGGTAGAACCAGAAACCGAGCAAATCGTTGTGGTTGCGGTACTGAAGGTCACTGGTTGACCCGATCCACCACCCGAAGCAGAGACGCCAAAGGTTGCACCATATACTGGAGTCGTGGTGGTTGGTGTGAACGAAGTGATCGTTTGAACACCCGTTGCAATCGTCATCGCTGATGAAATTACCGTTGGAGCAGCGTTGTAACGACCATCACCACTCTGATTTACTGTGAGCTGGCAAGATCCAAAATCAACGGCAGTCACCACAGAATCATGTGTTACAGAGCAAACCAACGGAGTCAGTGAAGCGTACAGCACAGGAAGTCCCGAGGATGCAAAGCCAGGCATGGTTACAACCTCACCATAGGAAGTTGGGCCTCCTGTGATTGCAGCAATGGTTTGGTTTGCCTTCGCAATTGCAAAGGTCTTGGTTACTTGGCTTGCAGCACCGAAGCCTGAACTCGAAACACGATCAGCAGTGATTGCGCAAGTTCCAGCCTTTACTACTGTAATAACACCATCATTGATACCGATTGTGCAAACATCCGTGGTTGTGGATGCGAAGGTTACAGGAAGTCCCGACAGGGTTGTTGCTTTTGCAGTATCTGGAGCCCCGAAGGTTGGAGTTATTGCAGTCAAAGTGATTGGATTGATCACATCAGTTGTTGCATTGATGAGAATATCTTCCTTCACTTCGGTTGCGGCATTGTAGTTTGCTGTGCCAGCTTGGTTCGCCAGAATGTAACAGGTACCCACGGATACAGGGGTTACTGTAACCGTAGAAAGATGTGTTGTTGCATTGAATGCGCTGGTGTTCACTGGAGTACTTGCACTATTCATAACGGTGCAAACGCCTGGAGTCGAATCCGTGAAGGTTACCGCAAGGTTTGAAGAAGCAGTTACCGACACTGTGATTGGCGTCCCAAATGGAGCCGACGAAGGAGCCGTCAAAGTAGGAATCGTCTGCGAAGCCTTGATGATTGTGAAATCTTGAGTCTTCGTGACGGCAACCTTGTAGCTTGAATCACCAGCTTGGTTCGCTGCAATCGTGCACTTACCAACGGATACTGGGGTGACCACGCTTCCATTGGTACCAGACACAGTGCAAACACCTGTCGTCGTCGAAGTGAAGATCACAGGAAGACCCGAGGAACCTCCAGTTGCAGTCACAGTGAATGTTGCACCAAAGGTGGGCGTGCTAACAGTACTGATGGTTCCAATCGTCTGTGCTGCAGAATCAATCGTCAGATTCGCAGTGACCCTTGAAGCCGCGGCAAAGGAATTATCGCCGGCTTGATCCGCATAGATCGTGCAAGTACCAGCCTTCACAGGCGTAATCACACTTCCGAATGTACCACTAGAAGTACACACGGTAGGTGTATGCGATGTAAAGGTCACATTGAGACCCGATGTCGATGTTGTCGACACAGTAGCTGGGGCACCAAATACGGTTGGGCCACCTGCAATCGCTTCAATCGTTTGCGCAGCCTTGCCAATCGTGAAGTTTTGAGAGATCTGTGGAGCAGCCGCCCACTTGGAATCTCCAGCTTGATCTGTCGTGATTGTACAAGTTCCACTTGATTTTGGGGTCACAATGCTGCCGGCAATGGTGCAGACGAGAGGTGTGGCGGATACGAAGGTTACAGGAAGCCCCGATGTTGCGGTAGTAGAAAGATTTACTGCAACGCCGAAAGCGGAAGGACCTGTAGCGATATTCGTAATCGTTTGTGGCTTCAGTGTAATTACAAAAGTTTGTGAAACCTCACTTGCAGCAGCCCACTTCGTATCACCAGGCTCATTAGCCTTGATAATGCAAGAGCCTGCAATTACTGGGGTCACAGTCGTTCCAGACACAGAACATACGAGTGGTGTTGATGTCGTGAATACGACGGTGTTACCCGATGTTGCTGTGGCAGAGAGTGTACCATTGGTTCCCCAAACAGTTGGGCCACCTGTGACAGCACCGATAGTTTGAGCTTCTTTGGCAATGCTCAAAATCACTGAATCTTGAGGTGCAGCAAGGTACTTTGTATTGCCTGCTTGGTTTGCATAAACTTTGCAAGAACCACTCTTCGCAGGGGTCACGAGACCAGTAGTCGAACCCACTGAGCAGAAGCTAGCATCTGCCGTAGTCCAAGTAACCGCAAGGTTAGAGCTTGCTGTGGCTGTCACCGCTGCAGGCGTTCCATATACAGTTGGGCCACCTGTGATAGAACCAATCGACTGAGCCGACTGCAGAATAGTGAACGTGGGGCTAACCGTCTGTGTCGCGGCAGAGTATTGAGTGTTGCCAGCCTGATTGGCATTCACTGTGCAAGCACCAACATCTACTGGAGTTATTGTAGCGGTGTTATTACCGTTATCCACAACAGTACAGACCGAGGACGAAGCTGCACTAAAGGTGAGCGCGTGGCCAGAGCTACCACCCGTTGCAGACACATTGAATGTTGCTCCATAGGTTGGAGGCACAGAGGTCGATGTGGACCAAACGATTGTCTGTGGTGCAAGCGAGATCGTAATGTTGTTCGACACCTGAGGCGCAGGATCATAGAACCCTGCATCACCAGCTTGGTTGGCTGTAATTGTGCAAGTTCCCTGAGCCAATGGGTGAATCGTGGTGCCGTTGGTTCCACTGGTAGAGCAAGTCAAAGGAGTCGTGGAAGCAAAGACCACAGGCTTACCCGATGCTCCACCCGTTCCCGAAACCGTGAAGTCTACACCATAAGGCTGAGCCCCCGGATTTGCGAACGTAATGGCCTGAGACTTGTTCACAATGGTGAAGTCCTGAGTCTGACTTGGCGAAACAGCGAGATAGCGAGCATCACCAACCTGATCGGCTTGGATTGTGCATGTTCCACTGGCTACTGGTGTGACTACGCCAGTGGTGGCATTGACGGAGCAGACGCCTGGGCTATTCGAGGTAAAGGTTGTGGCAATACCCGAAGTCGCTGTAGCAGCTACCGTGAACTGAGTTCCATAGGTAGGCGTAGCTGTGGCAGTAGTAATTGCGCCAATAGTCTGTGCAGCTTTTGCAATCGTCCAAGTCTTATGTACCTGAGTGGCAGCACCATAGTTAGAATTACCCCCTTGATCTGCAGTAATGTTGCAGGATCCTGCAGTCACTGGAGTCACATTGCCCGAAGCATCTACTGTGCAAACGCCAGTCGTTGTCGAAGCCCAAGTGAGCGCAAGGCCAGAGCTTGTTGTCGCTGTTACGGCAGCAGTAACACCAAAGACCGAAGGGCCACCAGAAATGGCGCTGATAGTCTGCGTTGTAGGTGCAATGGCGAAGCTATGATCCACAGGAGTTGCTGCGCTATACTTTGAATTGAAAGTTTGAATGGCGTGAAGTGTGCAAGTTCCAGCAGAAACCGGCGTGACAGTAAATCCAGAAACCGAGCAAACAGAACCTGTTAGGCTAGACAAGACCACCGGTTGTCCAGAACCGCCACCAGCTACTGAAACCGTAAATGGCGTGCCAAGAGTTGGTGTGGCTGGATTCGTTGTGGAAGACCAAACAATCGCCTGTGCAGCCTTTGTGATTGTCACGTTGATCGTGGTTTGTGGAGCGGCATCGTAATTTGTTCCACCAGCTTGATTGGCTGTCACCACGCAGGTGCCAGCATCTGTTGGAGTCAAAGCTCCGCCGCTTGATACAGAACAAACCAATGGAGAGTTCGATCCAAAGGAAACCGCATTTCCAGAACCACCACCGTATGCAGAAACCTGAGCGGTTCCATCATAGGGGATCGTTGCAGGAAGTGAAGAGAACAGCGAGATTGCTTGGCTTGCATTGGCAATCGTGAATGAATTGGTTACAGAAGCCGCAGCACTATACTTCGAATCACCAGCTTGGTCTGCCTTAATTGTGCAAGCGCCACTCTTCACTGGAGTAACTAATCCAGAGGTGGAGTTGACCGAACATACCGAAGGCGTGGTCGAAGTAAATGTTGTTGCAAGCCCCGAAGTTGCCGTGGCCGCTACTGTAAATCCAACGCCAAAAGTGGGAGTGCCCGTTGTTGTAATTGCACCGATAAATTGGGCTGCAGGACTGATAGTAAAATTCTGCGTAGTCTGTACTGCTGTGTACTTGGTATCAGCAGCAACGCTAGCCTTGATTGTGCAAGTTCCACCAGACACTGGCGTCACAACGATTCCAGCAACGGTACAAACCAATGGTGTTGTTGAAGTGAATGTGATCGCACCACCAGACGTAGCTGTCGCACCCACTGTAGCTGTTGTGGGATACACGCTTGGTCCACCAGCAATCGCGGAAATTGAATTCGTCGCTAGCGCAATCGCAAAATTCGCAGAATCTTGTGAAGCCGCATTGTAGAGTGCATTGCCAGCTTGGTCAGCCTTGATCGTGCAAGTGCCCGCAGTAACAGGCGTGACCGTTGTACCTGAAACAACGCATGCAGGGGATGAGGTCGAGAAAATAATTGAATTTCCCGAAGCTCCACCAGATGCGGATACAGTGAATGGTGTTCCATAGGTTGGTGTCGCACCCGTTGTAATTGTGCCAATCGTTTGACTCAATGCAGCAATCGTGAGAGTCGTTGTCACCTCAGTGGCCGCAGAATATTTAGCATCACCAGCTTGGTCGGCAGCGATAATACAAGAGCCGACGCCAACCGCAGTCACTGTGCTTCCCGAAGTGGAGCCCGAAAGTGTGCAAACACTAGGTGTCAAGCTAGTCAGAACAACTGCATATCCAGAAGTAGCAGAAGTGGTCACAGCACCCGTTCCTTGATATGCTGTTGGGCCACCAAGGATCGGCGCAATCGTTTGAGAAGCCTTGGCGATGGTAAACGAAGCCGTGACTGTGGGTGCAGCATTGTATCTTGAATCACCGCCCTGATCAGCGGAAACCATGCAAGTTCCCGCTTTTACAGGAACCACAGTGGTAGAACCAGCCGCGATCGTGCATACCGATGAAGTCAAGCTCGCAAAAGTTACAGGGAGCGCAGAAGTTGCTGTCGCTGAAACCGTCGTTGAAGTTCCATAAACCGTGGGGCCACCTGTGATAGCACCAATCGTTTGATTGGCAAAGTCGATCACGATAGAACGAGTCTTCTGAGGAGCTGCTGCATACTTACTATCCCCAGCTTGGTTGGCGGCAATAGTGCAAGTACCCTGTGTAACAGGAGTGATTACACCTAACACGTTTGTGCAAACAGCGGGAGTCAAAGAATTGAACACAACGGTGTTACCCGATGTCGCCGAGGCTGAAACCGTGAAAGTACCGCCACCAAATACTGGCGAATTATTGGTCGAAGCAATGGCTCCAATCGTCTGGGAAGCCAAGGCAATAGTGACATTGTTCGTAATGGTAGGAGCAGCCAAATAATTGGCATCAGCAGCTTGATTCGTAGTGATTGTGCAAATACCCGAAGTGGCTGGAGTAACCACACCTGTAGTGGCATTGACAGCACATACTCCAGGTGTCGTAGATGCATAAGCAAGAGCACTGGAAGATGCGCCACCCGTGGCACTTACGGTGAAAGGACTTCCATAGGTTGGAGTTCCTGTAACCGTCCATCCAGTGATTGTTTGTGGAGCCTTAGCAATGACCGAAGTCGTCGTTGAAGTTGACTGAGCATAGAAATTGTCTGCAGCGCTCGTATAAGTAATGGTGCATGTACCAGGTGCCACAATGGACAACACGCCAGTGCCAGCAACGATCGTGCACACGGTTCCAGTGGAGGAACTCCAAGTGCCCGCACCAGACGAAAGTGATGCAGGCGCAGAAAGTGTTGTTGTGCTTGCAGAAAACACTGTGGGCAAGCCGTTAATTGGGCTAAGCGTCTGTGGAGCAAGCGCGATGTTAAGATCCACCGGTGTTGCTGCCACGGAAGTCCACATTGAATTACCAGCGTTGGTTGCAGTCACGGTGCAAGTGCCCGCTTTCAGTGGCAAAACATAACCCGTAGAGGAATTGACGGAGCAAACCGCGCCAGTGCTCGTTCCATATACAACAGGAATAGGAGAGTTCGTGGTCGCCAAGATTGCAGAGGTTGTCCCATAAACAGATGGACCACCAGATATTGCACTGATGGTCTGTGTTTCTGGAGCAATGACAAAGGTATGAGTTGTTTGGGTTGCTTGCGCATAATACGTGTTTCCGGCTTGATCGGCATTGACGATGCAATTACCGCCGTCCAAGGGAAGCACAAAAATTCCCGAGACGATGCAAACCGAAGGAGAGCCAGAGGTAAGCACAACTGGATTTCCAGATGCTCCACCCGTGAGCACAACCAACGTGAATGAACTACCGTAGGTCGGTGTACCAAGCGTTGATGGATTGCCCGAAAGGGTCTGGGTTGCTCTGACAACCACAAAATCTGTGCTCGTCTGAGGAGCCGCAGAATAGGTGGCATCACCAGCTTGATCGGCCTTGATCGTACAAGTACCGATACCCACAGTCGTCACTGCAGTACCCGAGACGGTACACACATCTTCCGTGGTGGAAGTAAATGTAACGGTGAGTGACGAAGACGCCGTTGCAGAGAGTGTTGATGTCCCTGATGCAGCGTACATGGTTGGGCCGCCTGTGACGGCTCCTATAGTCTGTGCCGTAAAAGCATAAGACTGCAGCGCAAGCGCCAGCCCTATCCCTGTGGCGATTTTAAATATCTGCTTCACAACTCCTCCTTGGCGTTATTTTCATGGAAACATCTCCAAAGTGGAGTTGCTTCGATTTTTCGACTTTCCCTAGTCTCTCAACATCATCGGCACGAATGCAAGCGAATCAAGCAACTTTCTTGTTAAAACAAAAATTTGCTGCAAATACTTTTTGGGTTTATTTCGCTGTTTTAGTTTTTTTTGTTGATGTTGGTTGTGAAGCTATCAAATCAAGATGAGAGAATCAATTCAATACAGCTTCAAGAAATCCTCGACAAAAGCCGAGAGTACTGTATAATGAACAATGCGAAATGTTGCGGTTAGAAAACCCAGCGTTCCATAAATGGAGAAATTATGATCTCACGAGCAATGCAACTCTCAATAAGCTTTGTCTTGGCTGCGCTGTTTCAAGTTGCGCTTGCAGATACAACAACCCCCATCGATCTTAGCGGCATCGTCTTCGACGCCAATGGTAATGGGCTTCCCGGGGTTACGATCACAATCAAAGATATGGGATTTTCTGCGACTTCAGATGCACAAGGTGCTTGGAGCATCTCTAACGGAGTCTCTGCTACTAAAGATATTCCCACAGATCGCAATTCATATTTTGAAATTTACGGACAATATTTGCAATTGAATTTGATTCAAGCAGGCCAAGTTCAAGTCGACATTATCGACCTCATGGGTCGACAATCAAAAACCTTATTAAAAGAATCCATTGGCAATGGACAATACAACGTAAATCTTGCTGCAGCCAATGTTTCCAAGGGCGTATGGCTTGTGCGGGTAAAAACGGCTGGTGAAACTCACGTACTTCGTTGGGTGAACTACGATGGAAATAATCACACAAGTAAACTAGCAAGCACAGTCCACACGCACCAACCCATTTTATCGAAAAGCATTGGTGATCCAGACTCATTAATCATCACTTATAATTCGCACGAAGTTGCTCGTCTTGAACAAGCAAACCTTGTTGCAGGCGCACTCCCAGATTTTATTGTGTGCACAGTCAAACCAGTTGTCACACCAAAGACCGCAGGCATTGTTCTGGATTCTTTACCGCTCTACGTTTTACTCGGTGACTCTTTTACCGTTCATTTTAGTTTCGATCCTGCGCTTTGGAATTCCGCAAAACTGAGCGTAGGTGCAGATAGCATTTCTTCAGGTGATTCAGTATACACCATCGCACTCCGTGCTCCCACAGACACCGTGAAGCTTACTCTCGCCACACGCGCACAAACATTAGCGTTCAAGAATATTGGAAACAAATCTTTTGAAATCGGCAAATTTGCAGTCGGTGCAACCGCGAGTTCGGGTCTTCCTGTAACGCTGAATTCAACCACAACAGATATCTGCTACGCATACGGAGACTCCATTGTCGTATCTGCGCTGGGAACATGTAGAATTACAGCCATTCAATCTGGCAGCGACCAATTCAATGCCGTCGAAGTAGATACCTCTTTGCAAGTAACCGTCGGCGCACAAACGATGACGTTTGATTCTCTGCCCGATCACACCTATGGCGACCCCAACATCGCTTTAAATGCAACAGTAACTTCGGGTCTTCCCATTACCTACTTCGCAACCACAACCAAATGCAGCATCCATGATTATCTTCTTTCACTAGACAGCGCAGGCACGTGCATCGTTAAGGCTGTGCAATCTACCACAGTCAATTATGTTCCTGCGACTATAACGCGCAGCTTCCAAATTGCAAAGGGCATGCAAACCATTTCCTTCACACCAGTTCCTACAAGAACTTATGGCGATGCATCCTTTGCTGTTTCAGCACAAGCATCTTCTGGGCTGGCCACAACGCTCTACTCCATAACAAAGTCGGTTTGCACTGTCAGTGGAACAAGCGTTACCATCGTTACAGGAGGGAACTGCATTCTGCAAGCAGCGCAAAGTGGTAATGCAAATTACAATGGCTTACTTGCTTATGACACCCTTGTGATTGCCAAGAAAGCGCAAGTCGTGACGATCACTCCTATCGATCAAATGGCATTTTCTACAACCCCTTTTACCCCAAAAGATACAGCAGAATCTGGGTTGCCGGTTGTCATTAGTTCAGCCACACCTAATGTCTGTACCGTAAGTGCGAATGCTGTTACTACAGTCACCAGCGGCCGTTGCAAATTGGTGGCAACTCAAGCAGGCGATGAGAAATACCTCAGTGCGATTAGTGATACAGCAGCATTCAATGTGATTCAGGCAACTCAAACAGTGAACTTTACGCCTTCGACTCTTTCAGATGTTACGAATGGTGTTGCGAACATTCCTTTCACAGTAAGCGCAACGTCAGGACTTCCTGTTACGATATCCGTAAGTGATCCAACGGTCTGTAGCGTAGATGTCTCAGGATCGATCACAATAAAGGCTCCGGGCACGTGCGAACTGTTGGGAGACCAAGCGGGCGATGGACGTTACACAGCTGCAGCCCAAGCCTTGCTGAGCTTCACGGTACTTCCTACGCCATAAGATTACTAAGCCTCGTGCAAGCGAGGCTACAAATCGGCCCATAGTGCACTGAGCTTCCAGAAGGTTTTCTTCGACTGGGGCTCAGCATTTTTCTTCGCCGTATGATCCACGTGAGCTTGCACTTTTGCAAGCAACGCTTCCACTGATTTTTCTAGTTCTTTGGTGAGCTTGCTTTTTGCTTGCGCCATCTGGCCGTAATCAAAAAAGACCACAGAATCTTCGGACAACGAGCGAATATCAAAACTTTTTAGAATCAAAGTACGTGCAAGATTTTCAAAGGCCTGCGGGCCTGCAAAAATATGTTGATGCACCTCGCCAAACTCATTCAGAGCAAAACAATCTAAGGTTTCAATAGCTACGCATGAATCATGTGAACGTGCATTTACAACCACAAATACGCGTTGCAAATTTCCAATTCCATTCCAAGAATGAGAGACTTGCTCGAGTATGGATTCCGTAGGTAAAAAGGCCGCAAACTGTTTTAAAAATTCACTAATGAACTGCACCCCATGAGTATGATTCATGTGCACTGTAAATTTTTGCGCATCGTGGTAAAGCCCATTCACAGCAAGCCAAGCGCAGGCATGTAATAAATCAGTGTGCTCACAAACAGGAACCTGCTTACCCGTTTGCGACGACGTGTGAAAATCGACTTGAACTATCCATAATTCAGTGTTTTGTGAATTCCGAGCCTTGACAAAACGAATGATGTGAATGGTGCGCGCATCGAGCAAATGAAACATCCGCGAGACTTTCCCAGGCTCTTGTTTTAAGTACGCACGCAACGTTTTTCCCATGATGGTGCGATCGCGATCCGAGATTGCGCCTTGCACTAGCGAAGCCTTGGGCTGCAGTTTGAGATAGGTTGCAATGAAATAATCTTGGATCGCTTTGGCGAGCGCTGCTTTCTCGGCGTATGGCCATTCGGAAAAAGCATGCATGTGCGCAAACTCATCTTTACCAAACATCCAACTCGTGGCGAGATCTTGCAAAGCATTCCATTTCTTGGCATGTTGCGTGGTCGATACACCCGCTAAACATTTGACTAAGAAGCACGTTTCTAATAATCGCAATTCGGAATCAGACCCAGGCTGGCTTCGCTTAAACCTGCGCACAGCTTCCATCATTTCTAAGTACGGATCAAGTCGCTCAACTTCATCGGCTTCCGCGATTTTTCTTTTCAGTTGATTGCAAAGAAGAACCACAGGATCCGAGAATGCATAAGCTTCGAGCAACGCAATTTTGATCACGGATTTAAAAGGGGAATGCAAGCCTTTCAGAATTTGCCACAAGGCCGCACCAAAGATTTCTTGTTCTGCGAAATCATCGACGCTTCCGATTTCAACCAGTGATTTTGTGGCTTGAAATTTTCCACCCTCAAGCGGACGAGCCCAATGAACAGGCTTCTTGCCTGCGATCCAGATCATGGATCTATAAAATTCGTCTTTCAATAATTTCTTTAATGCACTTCCACACGATTCGCCACCGAGTTCGCCAAACTCTTCGTTACGTAAATCTTCAATATCGGTTGCAAAAAAATGCACTTCTAATTTGTGGCTTGTCATAGCCCAATTCTCAAGCAACGAAATTTTTTGACGCAAGAGTTCTAGCTCGGAAGCCTTGAATTTGCTGCGATCAATGCCGATCCAGAAATCCATATCGCTGCCCGCAGAAAATGCCAATGTGCCTGCGGAGCCCATTAAATACAGGAATTCAATGCCTTGGTGTCTATTGAAGAATCCAGTCTTCTTTGGATGCAACGTCTTGAGCGTCGGAAACCAATCCACCAAACGGCTGCGATCATCATCGGATGGGTCGTAGCCATAAACACCATACACGGCATCGCCTTCCAAAGACGGAAACAACAGGGAACCATCAAGGTGAAAAATCATGGGCAATAGCTGCAAAACTTGGCGATGATCTTTGCTCAACTGCGACAAATGAAACTGGTAACGCAAAGCATTTTCTGCCTGCATTCGCTCTAATAGTGGTGATGTCCGCTCGCTGAATAAACCCATAGTTTGAATGTACGTTGCCACACAGGGAGCTGCAATCCCAAAGGCGGAAATGCGTTGTGAACAATGCATTCGCTAGGGCGCAGATTTTGGAAAGGAAATTTTGCCAATTATGGCAATTTTTCTACAAAGGAAATACAAGACTAGAACTGCCAACCAAGTTCCGCGCCGATTGGAAGCGAAATTACATATGCATTTTTGCCCGAGCCATTGTAACCCTTGTCGCACTGCAAACCGGAGTAGATGCCGAACAAGAAGTGATCTCCCTGTACACTCAGATCAAGTTCTGGTCGAACCCCCAAGCCCCTCCATGTACTTGTCTTAGTGGTAGTTGAATAATTGGCAAGAAGCCTTGAATACTCAACCTGCAAGACCCCTTGTGTTACAATGCGAATTAAACTGTGGCTTGCGGCAAGTTCGTAAATTCCTCTCACACCCACGCTCGATATTCTTTGTAAAGACAATGGATTTTTTTCGTCCGTATATTGATCCAGATATGAAGCGTTTATGACTCCAGGGCCATGGTAAACAACACCTAAGCCCCATCTGCTGGGGATATACTCAAGCACAAATTCTGCTGATGCGGCAAGCTGGTCAGAGACAGGGTTAATCACAGGATTGGTTACACCATTGGAAACCGACTCTCCCAACACAGGAGCCATATATCCACGAGCAAGAAAAATGACAGGCCTACGTCGTTCGTTGGTTTTCGCACTTTGAATTTCAGAATATCGGGTTGTGAATGGCAGCGCCCCCAAGATCCTCGATGCAACCTCGTTTGCTACCACATTCGCGTCTCCACCTACAAATTGTAGGATTCGTTTTTCTGATATGCGTGCCACATATTTCTGCTTCACGACATCCCAGATTCCAGTTCGGTATCCCGCAAAGCGCGCAACCGTATAATCTTTTAAATCATTGCTGTAGAGCGGGGCCCCATAACTCATGTATCCAATAATCTTGGGAGTGCTATCAATGCATTCTTGCGCAGACAATTCAGCAACGACAAGCAAGTATCGGACACCTCCCGCGGCACATTCCGACTTTGGCTTGGGTAATCGTAACGTATCTTCGCCATCAATGTATTCTAACAAGCTATCCGATAAGCACGTCGCAGGCTTCTCCGCCAACGAATAATTCTTCAGACCCGTGCGGAGAACTTCTGGCACAACAGAATCGAGTCGCAGCTTCAACTCTGATATCGCTTCCGGGGGAATTGTTTTCAAGTCCGGCTTGTTTTTTTCCTTAGGGTTCAAGTACGTAGCTGAAGCTTGAGCCAAAACAAGTCCTATGGTTTCGCCTCGTGTTAGATTGACTTGATCCCCAGGATCCATCTGAAATTTCACAGTCGAAGCACACCCCATCAAGGCGATGTACACAGAGCAAATACAAATAATTTTGATCGACTTTTTCATCCTGGATTCCTTTGGACTCAATCCCTAATTAGGGTGTGTCTTTTATGCAGCGCACAGAATTCCCACTTGCCTGATTACTTTCGTAGTGGTGAGACATGCTTGCGTTGTCGTAATACAAGTACCGGACATATGCGTAGGAGATTTCATCGGTAGTTGCAGTCCACCATACGCCATATTTGCTGTCACCGCCAAACGAGGTGTCGCTAGAGCTACCACCGGGCAGGGCAGAAAAGCCATAGTCGTCGGTATTCGTGATTCCAGAATCTGCCATCCACAAAGGACTCACCGCCTTCAACTTAGCGCCAGCCGTAGCGCTATCACTCACGTATGCTTCTAAGGTATTCCAAGCAGCGGTATCGGGTAAGTGCCAACCCGTTGGGCAATTTTTCCAAGCTGTTGGAAAGTCATATAGGCGACCATAATTCGCACAGTTGCTAATGGAATTACGATAACACCATGAGCTATCCGGTGTTTTCGTTGGCTTGAAATTCAGGTTCTGAGCCATCCAAGTTTGAGTACCGATTACCACGGTTTTATAGGTCTGTCCATCACGACAATCAGTAACGGTATTAACGCCATAAGTGTTGGTGCAGCTCGTCGCATTGGCACTTGTGGTACTGCCACTACAGGAATGCAGCGCCACCATTGCAGAAAAGGCTAGAAATGCTTGGCTAATTTTGTTCATGTGAGACAATCTCCAAGGATGTAACTGAGGGAAAAATATAGACTCAGCACCATTTCTTCTAATTTTTTCATCTCCATACTGCTTGGGTTGTGGTATCTCTTCTCGTTGTTGTACAAAGTAAACGGCTTGTTGCGTTGTGAACAATGCACCAAGCTTTTGCAAAGGCGGATTATGGAAGGAGAATGGTTACGTTCGAGGACACTGCAAGGGCCGAGAACGAGCGAAGCAAAATCAAGAAAAAACAGTATCACAACGATTTTCTAAATTAGGCGCTTAAGGGCGGCTCTAAAAATTGCTTTGCGACCATGAAATCGCGCAAAGTCGAGCAGAAGCAGAAAAGAGGATTGGTGAATACTAGAGGTATTGACCAGTTCAAATGACGAACTTATGCGATGTGCTCTTGCCGATTTCATAGCAAATGAATTTTTCGAGGTGCCCCAGAGGAGTCCAGATGACGTTTGAAGAAATGGTTCAATTAGCGCGCACTCGCAAGACCGATATGCCCGAGGGAAAGTCCACCACCGAGCTGTTTAAAAAAGGCCCGCATGGCA
>Ga0302273_1000544_pt1 | contig 16675 bp, 7 predicted proteins | sample III_Bog_N1_3_FD_198774 | JGI IMG/M metagenome (GOLD analysis project Ga0302273, IMG submission 198774) | Peat permafrost microbial communities from Stordalen Mire near Abisko, Sweden - III_Bog_N1_3 | ecosystem: Environmental > Terrestrial > Soil > Wetlands > Peat | place: Sweden: Abisko... | reverse complement strand
ATTAATAAAAAAGACGGGATAGCATCTTACAACAACAAAACTACTGTTATCTTCAATCATGAATGACATATCCAGGAAGCAGGGGTTCTTAATCATTATTTATTCAACACTCCAATCACCCCATTCTTCGTCACCGTTTCAGCACTTATTCTCCGACTCCCTAAGTCAACCTTAGAAAACTTCAAGAAAATCAAGATTTTCAAACAGTCTCATGTTTTATTATCCTTCTTTTATATGAAATTACAACTAAAAAAACTCCTATTGTTAAACATACAATCAGCGCATACCAGGTGTATTGACCGTAAAAATCAAATACGCCTGCATGACTATTTGTTTTCAACCGAAAGTAAACGGCAATCAGACCAAAAATATTTGCAGTAACATGTAATATCGTAGTATACAATAAACTTTTAGTTTGATAATAAACCCATCCCAATAAAAGGCCTACTATTGTCGCAGTACAGATGTTTGAGGGTACTAAGTGAATTACTCCAAATAGAAGTGCGGAGAATATTATTGCTTTGGAAGACGAGTAATTTGACAAAAACCCATTTAGTATAATTCCTCTGAAAAGCAATTCTTCAATAGCAGGGGCAATTATGAGTATTGATAATAATTTAAAACCAGTGTATGAGGATGGATTCTCCAGATGCAATGGCGTATTAGAAAACACATGAAATACCGAAGTAATTAGTGGGGATACCCCCAATTGAAATAACACAACTAAAACAATAGAGAAAGCTAACAATGGAAACTTTTTAACCCGCTTGTATGAGAAAGTAAGTGTAATCCCTCGTCTTTTGTTGACAATATAGGGAATCATGCATAATGTAACGATAAACAATATCCCAAAAATGGTTCTAAAGTTTTCGGAATTTAATAAATTCCGTTGGGTTGCGAAAAATATTATAGGACTGGAAAGAAGAATTACTCCTGATAATAACCCAATTGCTTGGAACAAGTTGTTGGGGTATTTTTGTTTAATATTATTCATTCTGGATTGTGATTTATTATTTAGTTAAGGGCAGAATACTGATACAAGATTATGAGGAAGTATATTTAATACTCTCAGGTAAGAATCTTCTAACTACCTATGATTATTGATATAAATACCTGCAGTTATTGCCTAACTCCAACTTTATTAACATCCTCCATGCAGAGCAAATTCTTTTTTAGTGGTTCTAAAGAATAATGATTGGTTATTCCAGTTCTATCGGATTATAAGTCATCTTTGGTAGATCAGCGGCAGTAACTTGTCCACGCATCTCTGAACCAACTGCATTCCAGAACTGAATGGGATCTTTGAAAAAACGTCTGTATACTTTATCCATTTCCTTACGTTTCAGAGTTATATATCTTAAATTATAAAATTTAATCGGTTCAGGTTTTTCTAATTGCTGAATACCAATACATTCAAATTGATACCTGTTGCTTTCATCGGATATTTTTAAGATTAAACCCGGCAGTCCGCCGAATTTCCACGGACCATTGTTCGAGGGTATTTCAGGTGCAAACCATGCTGTATAGTTTCGACCTCTGAAAGTGTTTGTTGCTTTCTGGCAGGAATAACTCAGAATAGTGGTTGTATCATTTTCTATTTTCCACTGAAAGGAAGGCGAGCTTTCTTCATATTTATAATTACCACCAAGAGAAAATGATCCGGCCTGGTCAGTGACTGTCATTTTAGAGGTTGGATAATTCTTAAAAATCTCAAAACCACAGGCACCATCTTCCATGGGTATGTTTCGCTCGTTGTTCATTACCCGTTCACAAGAATTAAAATAATACTCACTGTAATATTTTGAGATCCTATTTCCAATTATTAAACTTTGTTTATCTTCTGCCAATGAACTGTCTGAATCAATTCGAGAGTAGCTTTTTTTATATTTGAAAAGATACGTGAATTTCATCCGGGCTGAATCAAGAACAGTAAACTTATTGAGTGGAATTTCCGAAGAACCTACATACTGTGCTTTAGTTTCCAAGAGACACATAATTGTTAGAATCAGGAATAACATTCTTTTCATAGTTGTGATTTTTTATTTAATTTGAAGTTTTACTTTAAGCATAATGGTAGCCGGGCAATAAGAAAGTTGTTCTCTTTCAATCCTGATCTATAAACTTTTTCAAATGTCCAAAAGTGAGTACTGTCTTAGAAATTTTCAATTCCAGGTCTTTTATCCCTTGGATTTACAATTCTTTATCTGTTTTTTAACAGCACCAAATGTACGAACTATATTTAACAATGCAAAAAGATAACTTACTAATTTTAATAAAAATATAAGTATTGAAAATAACAAATGGAAACTATTAAATATTGCATTTCAAATTCGCCAGAAGAAAGTGTTTCTAGGCTAATCTATTTGATTTAAAATGTTTCAGATTTAAACGAGCAGGAATTTAATCCGAAAGTATAAATTTAATTCATAGCTATAAAAAAACCCCCGGATCATAAATCCGGAGGTCTTCCATTTGTAAGTTTAAAGAACTATTCTTTCACAAACCGGTATTGAAATGAATCAGTTTTGGAATGTACATTCAGCACATAGATGGCAGGTACCAGTTTTTTTGTATCTACCTGTATCAAGGCTTCGTTGTTGCTCCGGGTTTTCGTTTGCAGCAAAGCACCGTTCGTACCGATCACATCAATAATGTATTCGTTGGCGAGTTCCTTGCCAAACGAAACATCCAGGTAATTCTTTGCAGGATTGGGATAAATATGAATGGCTTCAGAAGTCTTCACATCATTTATTCCACTTACTACCGAACTTGTTACCGACAGATTATCCCAACGGGTGATGGCATTGTAACAACGAACCCCTATGGCACCTGTAGCAAACGAAGCATCGGTGTAATTGATTTTCGGCGTAGTCATATCATTCACGTAGATTTTAATGCTCGTGCCTTTTGCAACGACTCTGACCTGATACCAGGTGTTGGCAACAATAGCCATGGAAGCTGTTTTCAGAGATGACCAGCCACCATTGGCTTTGCCCAATACGACATTTTGACCCCCTGAACTGATACCGACATAATATCCGTTGTACTCATCGGCTCCCAACGAGAGTTTGCTGGCCCTGAATAGTAACCCTCCATCACCACTTCCGCTGACCTGTACTTTCGCATCGTACGTGAAATCGGAGAATAAAGTAGACGATTGAACCGATTTAGATCCTGAATATCCCTCGGTGTTGGTAGCAAAATATTCGCCGTTATCCACCATAAAACTACCGTTGTAATTTACCCAGCCAATTTGATTGCCTGTTGAAAAGTCATCCTGATAGGTGGTAGTTGCAAATTCCGGTGTCCCTACAATTGGTAAGCAGGTTGCTCGCAGGTTCTCTGCTCCAAAAGGAACCAATGTAACCTGTTCGGTTGCTTCTGAAGTCTCTGTTGGTCCGTAAGGCGGATCAAGGGCGAGATTGCCATTAAAGGTGTATCCCCATGCAGGTATCTTTTTTGCACTTGCCGTCAATGTAACCGGAGTAGTGCCCTGGATAAAAGGATTAACGGGCATAGTGCCTTTATTTACTACAATGGATGCTTGCGGATTGGATTTATCCACTACCAGTCCGTAATTCCAGTTCGAAAGTGGCAAAACTTCATATTCCCTGAAGCCATTCCCGTAATCGGTACGGGATGTCCATTGTTCGCTGATTTTAAGGGAATAGACCAGTGGACCGCGTTGTACGCTTACTGCATTGTTTACTTCATCATTCAGTTGAATCGTCATCGGAAGTTTCAATACGACTACATCGTTGTTGCTCCAGGTGCGGTTGATGGAATAAAAGCCTCCTTTTTCGGTACCGGGTTGTACAACACCGTTTACTTCTACCTGAGGATTCGAACACCATGCAGGTAGGCGTAATTTCAATGGAAAGGCCACATCAGTGCCGGTGGTGATGGTAAAGTTTAATTGTTCGGAAAACGGGTAATCGGTAGCTTCTACAATGGTAACATCCACTCCGTTACCCACTTTAGCGGTCAGGTGACTCGGACCGTAGGCCATGGTTGCCAGTCCGTTATCATTCGTGGCTGCCCACATGGTTTTTACAAAATAAGGCCAGCCCATATGCATGTTAAAACGACAGCATGGATATCCTGACATAGGTCCGGGTAATAATCCATTGTCGTATTCCTGACCGAAACTGTTATTCCCGTTTTTACTATTTACCTGATTGGCCTGGGTATAGTATTGCGACCCTTTGATATCTTTTGCCATACCCCCGGGCAGTGCATTGAAAGCCACTTTTTCCAACTGATCGCCAATGGTGGCATCCCCAAGAATCATTTGGGCGGTCTCGCAACTCTGCATTTGTTCAACGATGGAACACATTTCAAGTCCCGTCATGGCCGATTTACCACCGATCATTTCATTTCCTGACTGCATGCCCTCCGGCTGACCATGATCGCGCATTAAATGATCAAATCCATGGATATACGCATCTTTATCAGCTGTAACCTGTGATTTCTGGTAATAAATGGCAGGCATCTTCATAGCCTGTGGAACGTTTACATTATGCTTTGGCTGAAAGTCCGCCTGAAAAGAAAAAAACCTGTTATTCGTGAAAATGTCAGTCCAGTCGTAGGCTTGTTTCTTTAACTTATCGGCCAGGGTAAGCAGAAATGCATCGCCGGTACGATTATATAACCAGAATACAATTTCGATATTATCGCCCGCCCTGGATTGTCCCCAACTGCTCAGGTGTTGGCTGTCGATGGTGTTGTTCTGATAGTTGAAGTATTTTGTGAAAAAGGGTATCACCCTTGCATCATTGGTGGCTTCATAAAAATCACGGATGGCATAAAGCATTGGCATGCGGGGCCACCAGTCAGTATTATTCGGAGGCCCGAAGAAACCGTTTGCCTGTTGGTGGTCTATCGACCAGTTGATCCATTTTGATACTTTTGTTATTAGCGTAGCATCTCCCAGGGTGTAGGCCAACGCTACCATTCCTTTGGTGTAATAGGGTGCTTTTTCCCAGCTGTTGCCTGTACCGCCCAGCCAGTCACTTCCGGCACCTAATTCGTCGACACCGCTGTATAAGGTCTCCGCATTACCGGTTAAACCATCTTTTTGCAACTGAAGTTGTTGAAGCAACCAACCATCTGCTTTTACCGTACCAATCGGAAGAGCCGTAAAAGGAACTTCAATCAATGGCGACTTGTTGGTAATGTAATTCGTATTCTGAGCATTCGTTGTCAAGGAAAATACTGAAAAGCAGACGAACGAAAGTACAAGAAGAATTTGAGGGCTTTTCTTTGTGTTTCTGGGTTTTTTCATGATAAATAAAGTATAGTGAATTAATTATTTAAAAAGCTGGAATAAAGAGTCAAGAGTCAAGAGCCAAGACAAAAGAACAAAGACATAAGACATAAGACATAAGACAAAAGAACAAAGACATAAGAACAAAGACATAAGAACAAAGACATAAGACAAAAGACAAAAGAACAAAGATAAAAGAAAAAAGAACCTCAAATTATTTAATGAACTATTTTGACTCATGATCCCAAACCCTAAATGACGGCTTAAAATTCATTATCATATTAAATTTACGACTTGTAATTTTTCAAATACTGCGTCTTAAATCCCCCTTTGGGGGTTTGTGGTCGGGAATATAATAAATGCAAGAATACAAGTGTTTTATTTTAACAGATATATCATTATTTAATATCGATTACTTGTTCGTTATACATAGTTTTTTTACTTTGAAAAAGAAAATAGCGTGTAAATGTATATTGAAATCAATATACTATTTACACGCCGGATCTTATTAAAATTCAGTCGAAGTAGTTTTTGTAATTTGTATTTTACTTCTTAATAAAGGAAATAGTTTCCACTTCATGGTCGGTTTGTGTTTTTATAAAATACATTCCTGATTGTAATTTCGAAATATCCACCTGCTCGGCCGACTTGTTTAATTTCATGACTTCACTTCCAACCAGGTTGTAAACACCGATTAATTTAGTCTGAGCATTCTTTCTGATAATCGATAATTTGCTGCTGGCCGGATTCGGGTATATTCTACAATTGTTTTGAACAGTAGCGTTTTTTACATCCGTATAAACCGGTTTTTTCTCATAACTTAGTAATGAAAGTCCGGCATCGATATATTGACCGCCATAAGTTTGATTACAATGGATAGATATTGTGTTTGCACCATTTGATATTAATGCATTTTTTGCCTCACTATTGATTGTAAAAATACCGTAATTTGAAGTGTAACCTGTTAATGTACTTGCCAATACTCCGTTCAGGTATATTTCACAGGCTTCATCATGATGGACATTTAATATTAAACTATCCAGGTCAGTAGACGATAAAGTTCCAAGATTAAATTTTTGACGTATCCAGATATCATTTGTATCCCAGTTGGTGCTGATATTGCCACCCGGAGTTCCCGCTGTGCCAAAACCTGCACTGCCTGTTAACCAGTTTGTATCGTCAAATGAATTCGTATACCAATCAGTAGTAGGCTGTGTCGTTGTGTATTTCCAGTTTCTTGGTGTAACCAGTGAAGTCGGAAGTACGTCTGTCATGAAAATATTATTGTGAATGACTCCCTGATTAATATCAAAATATCTCGACAAACTGCCTTTTATAAATGCTCTGTCATATGTCAGCAGTCCGTTAAGCTCTGTTTCAACATCCGTTAGTTCGGTATATACTGCAGCACTTAATCCATTATTTGTTTTGAATTGAATCAACATGTCTGAGTATTTGTTGTACAAATTCATTAAATCGGTGGTATTGTTCACCGAAATATATGTTTCACCCGTAGCCCACATATGACCCGCTACTTTTAAACCGATTCCACCGTATTCGCCACAAGCTAAAATCTGTGTAGAGCCGGAAGGACATCCGGGTTGTGGATAACTGTGTACATCAAGTACATGTCCAACACCTTCCCAATTATTGCCACTGGCTTGATTTACAAGTCTCGAAGGGTCAAGACTCTTAACATCGGCCACCAATAACGGAGTGTCGTGCTGAGCCTGCCCTTCATTGAAAACAACCCACATGATAATACTCGGACTGTTCCAGTGTGTCTTGATCATTTGTTCCATTTCGGACTTGAATTCAGGTACATCAAGGGGCTGTGGATTTCCGGTATACGAATTTGGAGATGGCATATCCTGCCAGATCAAAAGACCCAATTTGTCTGCCCAATAATACCAACGTTGTGGTTCTACCTTGATATGCTTGCGGATCATATTGAAGCCAAATTGTTTGGCTTTCGTAAGATCATTTATTATCGCTTCATCCGTTGGTGCAGTGTAAAGTCCGTCCGGCCAGAAACCCTGATCCAATGGTCCCATCTGAAATAAAAATTCATTATTTAGCATCATTTTTTGATACGCACCCACCTTTGCCATCGATATTTTACGCATTCCGAAATAACTTTTCAATGAATCAATCTTCTCAGTTCCGCTTTTCAGTGTTATTTTCAGATCATAAAGAAAAGGAGAATCCGGTGACCAGAGTTTCGGATTTAGTACTGAAATGGTTAAATCGGTATTCGCATTTCCTGTAAATGTTGCTACAGTAGTCGCCCCATCTTTTACTTCTCCGGTGATGGTTAAACCGGTAGCGGTTCCACTGGTAATTGCCTTGAGTTTCAATGTCGAATTATCGACATTCGGAACCAGTTTAATTTCTGATATGGATGTTTGAGGTACAGGTTCCAGCCATACTGTTTGCCAGATTCCTGAAGTGGGGGTATACATGATGCCGGCTGTAGGCTTTGTATTCGTTTGCTTCCCACGGGGTTGCCCGCCATTATCAGTTGGATCGAAGACCCTTACCGTGATTTCCTGTGCGCCCGTACCGGTCAGTTTTGGGGTAATATCATACGTAAAAGAATCGTACCCTCCTTTATGAATGCCAAGACTCTGTTTGTTGATATATACTTCCGATTCGTAATCCACTGCACCAAAATGAACCAGGATACGTTGTCCGGCCCATGCAGCAGGAACCGTAAATGTCCGGCGATACCACATGCGGTCATGAAATTCCATAACACCCGATATCGCTGACTCTACTGGAAATGGAACTAATATTTTGCTTGAAAGTGTGCCTGTTGGTATGGCCTCAGAGGCGTCTGAGCTTGGTTGAAATTGCCAGATACCATTTAGGTTTTTCCAGTTTTCCCGGGTCATTTGGGGACGCGGATATTCACCAAGGACATTGGCTGTGTCGATTTTTGCTGCGTATTGAGTCATTAAATTTGCAGTCTTCATTCTCCAGTTTGCTGCATGCAAAAAGGAAATGGATAGGCAAAAACCCATTACTAAAATACTTAATTTAGAAAATTTTCTCATGCTGTCAGATATTTGTTTTATTTGTGATTGTTTGTTTTTTATATTTTGATAAAGAGATTGATTATTTAGCTTTTTCAAAAAATTACGTTGAATAACTTTACCAACGTCAGAATATTTAATAGTAGAAAAATCGCCTGATAATCAGTTTTTATGCGCGTTTGTAATGACCAAATGCCGGTGACTATTGAATAGTTAAAGGAGCCATCTTCTTTTCATAACTTTTAAAAGAGATCCCTGCGTCAATATATTGACCGCCTTCAATTTGATGGCAATGGATCGAAAGTGTGTTTGGCGCATTCGGCTTTAATGCCTTTTTTGCCAGATCATTTATCCGGGAAGATACATATCCCGAAGTATATCCACTTAATGTACTTGCTAATACTCCATTCAGATAAATCTCGCAGTTTTCATCGTGGTGTACCAGAAGTATCAGGCTATCTAACAAATCCGGAGTTAAATTGCCCAGTTTGAAATCCTGACGCATCCAGATGTCCGATGTTGTCCATGAAGTGCGGATATTGCCTCCCGGTGTGCCCTTGCTGCCAAATCCGCCTGCTGCTGACGTCCATTTTGTATCACTGAATGTTATTGAATTCCAGTCGTCAGTTGGTTTCGTAGTCGTATATTTCCAAAGGTTCCCATTCACTAATGACGTTGGAAGTACTTCAGTCAGATACGAATTTTTATAGATCGCCCGCTGGTTAATTTCATAAAATTTCTTTATATCAGCTTTTATAACCTTTCTGTCGTAAGTCATTAATCCGTTCAGTTCGGCTTCCACATCCGTAAGTTCAGTATAGACAGCTGCACTAAGGCCATTGTTTGTTTTGAACTGCATTAAATCTTCTGTAAATCTTTCATACATGCCAAGCAGTTCATTTTCGTCTTTTATCATCACATAGGTTGGACCGGTTTTCCACGTGTGATTTGGAATGGTATACCCGATGCCTCCATATTCTCCACAAACTAAAATCTGCGATGTGCTGGCCGGGCAGGCTGGTGGTGGATAACTGTGTGCATCCAGCACATGACCTGCATCATGATATTCTCCGCCACTGGCCTGATTTACAATTCTTGAAGGATCAAGCGACATGACATCTGCCACTAACTCTTTTGTGTTGTGTTGTGCCTGGCTTTCGTTAAAGACTACCCATGAGATAATACACGGACTATTCCAGTGGGTCTTGATCATTGTTTCCATTTCGGATTTAAAAGCACTTTCATCAATCGGTTGTGGATGACTGGTGTATGAATTTGGCGATGGCATATCCTGCCAAACCAGTATTCCCAGTTTATCAGCCCAGTAATACCAACGATAGGGTTCCACCTTGATGTGCTTGCGGATCATATTAAAACCAAACTCCTTGGTTTTTAATAAATCATTTTTTATTGCTAAATCTGTCGGGGCTGTATAAAGCCCATCAGGCCAAAAACCCTGATCCAATGGTCCAAATTGGAACAGAAACTCATTGTTTAACATCATTTTCTTGAAATCACCCACCTGAGCCATGGATATTTTACGCATACCAAAGTAACTTTTTAGGATATCCAGTTTTTTATTTCCACTTTTCAAGGTGATTTTTAAATCGTAAAGAAATGGTGAAGTAGGCGACCATAATTTAGCTTTTGCAATGGGGATTACTAAATCGGTATTGGCTTTTCCGGTGAAGGTAGCCACGGTTTTTGCACCATCTTTTACTTCTACCGTGATAGTTTGCGCAGTAGCTTTTCCTGATGTAAATGCTTTAAGCGTTAATGTGGAATTGTCAACATTTGGTACCAGCTTAATATCAGATATCGAAGTTAGTGGCATTGGTTCCAGCCATACTGTCTGCCAGATTCCGGAAGATGGAGTGTACATAATGCCTTCGGGATTCAATGTCTGTTTCCCGCGTGGTTGTCCACCTGCATCGGTTGGATCGAAAACACGGACTGTGATTACCTGTTGTCCGCGACTTTTTAGTTTTGAAGTGATATCAAAACTGAATGGATCGTATCCTCCTTTGTGTACTCCTACAGATTGGTTATTGACAAATACTTCACATTCGTAATCTACCGCTCCAAAATGAATGAGCAGACGTTCTCCCGCCCAACTGGCAGGTACGGTGAACGTACGACGGTACCACATTTTATCGTAATGTTTCATGATTCCTGATAAGGCTGACTCAACAGGAAACGGTACTAATATCTTACTCGAAAGTTTGCCTTTAGGAAGTGATTCGGTGATGCTTAATCCGGGTTGGAACTGCCAGATACCATTCAGGTTCATCCATTTCTCACGTTCCATTTGCGGCCGTGGATATTCACCTAGGACATTGGCTGTGTCAACCGTTGAAGCATAGGGAGTCATTAATTTGGCTTCCCCCATTTTCCAGTTCTGAGCCTGTAAAGCCGATAGGGATAAAAACAAAGTCGTTACATAAAAACACAATTTGAAAGATCTTCTCATGGAATTAATAATTAATGAATTTGAGGTTGTTAACTCTATTTAGTTGAATTTTAATTTTTAATAAACGAGATGCTCTGAACCACACTTTCAGTTTCAGTTCTTATATAATACATTCCCGGCTGAAGAGAAGATATATTTATTTTAGATTCGTATTTATTTAATGTGAGTATCCTTCGTCCCTGAATGTTATAAATTCCTGCTAAGACAGTTTTTGGATTATCTCTTACTACCGTTAATTCGTTTTTTGCCGGGTTCGGACATATCCAGCAGTTGCCTGCCGACCTGATCGTAGCTGTAGATGTATTCACCGGCGTTTCATAGCTTCGCAACAATATGCCTGCATCAATGTATTGTCCACCTCCTGTTTGATGACAATGAATCGCAATGATATTCGATCCGTTGGGAATGAGTGCTTTTTTACCCGCTGCGGTAATCGGTAAAAATTCATAAGTCGAATTGTAACCCGTAAAGGTAGCTGCTAAAACTCCGTTGAAATAGATCTCGCAATTTTCATCGTGAAATATTGATAACTCAAGCTTATCTATGTCTGAGGCCGATAAAATCCCCATATCAAACTTTTGGCGCATCCAGATATCGTTCGAGTTCCAGTTTGTGCGAATGGTGCCACCGGTTGTCCCTGCTGAACCGAATCCCCCCGATGCTGTTGTCCAGTTCGAATCAACAAAAGAGGTGTTGTACCAGCCCGTAGCAGGTTGTGAGGTTGTTATTTTCCATGTCCGGGCTGCATCACGGGAACTTGGAAGCACATAATTTATAGTGAGATTATTTTCGATAACCCCCTTATTGATTGCTGCCAGTTTCGCTTTGTCAAATTTGCAAACTTCGCGATCGTAGGTATAGATGCCGTTGATTTCCACTTCCACATCGGTGATTTGGGTAAAGACAGCCGCACTGAGTCCGTTATCCGATTTTAACTGAATCAGTTTATCGGCGTAATTTTTATAGTAGCTCATAAATTCGGCAGTGTCTTTGGTCATAATCCCGCTCAAACCGGTACCCCATGAATGACCCGGTATATCGAGTCCAAGACTTCCGTACTCGCCACATGCCAGCACTTTTGTCGTACTGACAGGACATGCCGGCTGAGGATAGTTATGTAAATCACGGATATTCCCTACGTTTTTATAAACAACACCGCTATTTTCATTTACCATTCGTGTTGTATCCATATTCATTACTTCGGCCACTAATGCTTCCGTGTCATGCTGGCCCTGTTCTTCGTTGAATATCACCCACATGATAATGCTTGGACTGTTCCAGTGGGTTTTTACCAGTGTTGTCAGTTCTTTTTCGAATTGTACTTTATCAATGGTTTGTGGCGAATTGGTATATGAATTTGACGAAGGCATATCCTGCCAAACCAGTAATCCCAGCTTGTCGGCATAGTAATACCACCGGTAGGGTTCCACCTTAATATGTTTGCGCACCATGTTATATCCCAACTCTTTCATGCTTTGAATGTCGAATAGTATGGCTTCATCGGTTGGTGCGGTATAATTACCATCCGGCCAGTATCCCTGATCAAGTGGACCGAATTGAAAGAGGGATTCGTTGTTGAGAAAAAGTTTTTGAACATTCCCAACCTGCTTCATGGCAATTTTTCGCATGCCGAAATAACTTCCCAATGAATCAATTGGAGTAGTACCGCTAAGCAATGTTATTTTCAGGTCGTACAGGAAGGGTGAGTTTGGTGACCATAATTTTGGGTTCACGACAGGAATGGATAAATTGGAATTGGCAGATCCTGTAAGTTGGGCTACTGTTTTATTCCCGTCCCTGACTTCAATTTTGACGGTCAGGTTCGTAGCATCTCCCAACGTGGAAGCGTTAATGATCACCGACGATTTATCCAGGTTCGGCACAATTTTAATTTCCGAAAGTGATGTTTGTGGCACGGGCTCAAGCCATACCGTCTGCCAGATGCCTGAACAGGGAGTATACATAATTCCTCCGGGAGTGAGTGTCTGTTTCCCGCGTGGCTGACCACCTGCGTTGGTCGGGTCGTTTACTTTTACTGTAATTTCCTGAGGACCCGAAGGGGTCAGGTTGGGAGTGATATCGTAGGTAAAGGGATCGTATCCGCCGGAATGAATACCCATGCTTTTTCCATTGATATAAACTTCGGATTTGTAATCAACGGCACCAAAATGAATAAGCACTTTCTGACCTGCCCACGTTGCAGGAATCGTAAATGAACGACGGTACCACAGATTATCGTAGTGTTTCATGATACCCGATATGGCAGATTCTACCGGAAATGGAACCAGTATTTTTTGTGAAAGTTTACCGGCAGGTACGACTTGGGTAAATCCGGATCCCTGTTGAAATTGCCAGATTCCATTCAGGTTCATCCATTGCTCCCGGACCATTTGAGGACGCGGGTATTCCCCAAGTACATTGGAAGTATCAATCTTTGATGAAAAGGAAGTCATTAAAGGAGCCTTTCCCATTTTCCATTCCTGCGCATTTGTTACCGGAGTCGAGAGGCACATGATAGCGACCAGGAGTGAAAATGATTTAAACGTTCTCATCTATAAAATGAATTAAATATGTGATTAGAATTAGACAGCATGAGATGATAGGATAGATTTTCTATTAAATAAAAATTCTATCCCGCTTCTCAAAAATATTGATTTGATATTTCTCTGTAAAATTACTCTGAGTGCAGGAAAATCAAGGACAATTACAATCCATAAAATATCAAAATTGAACCAATTTTCTGATATATCTTCAATATATTAAGTATTGGTCTCCGATTTTAACAGGTTCCTCTGCCCGGATTGGCTCCGGGGAAAAATATTAAGTCCGGTACACAGAAAAAGTGAAATAAGATATTTTATATTTCTGATTGATAGTGGATCATTGTTTATATTCCGGGAAATGGTGGAAAATAAATCTCCCGTTATCTTGAAAGATGAATAGAACAGGTAAGGTATTTTTTTTTCTAAAATAAAAATCATTCCAGGAAATAAGTAATTGTAGATATTTAATGATCTGTTTTCCGAACTGTAACTGACTGCATTCCGATGTGCCGGAAATTATTACTTGTTCATTATTCATTACTTATGATTATCCGCCAGAGTACTTAAACCATCAAAAAAATAATTCTGTTATTTTATGTTGAGTTGAACGATTTATTTTAAACAATAAAAGCAGATAATCCTATCTTTTATTTATATTTGTATTACGAATAGTTATCTGACACTGAATGGTTTTGGATCGGTTTTGGATTGGTTTAGGATCCGTAGCTATCCCGATATATCAGTCACTTATCAGTCAATTATTCGCCATTTATATGCCATATATCTATAAAGGTATATGGCATATATTTTGGTAATAAATGAATGAATTATCGATCCCAAAACCAATCCAAAACTAATCCAAAACCAATTGAAGAAGCATAACATAACGTATTATAAGTTATACTCTTGCGAATCAGAGAAAAAATGTAGTAGAAGTATGAATATAAAAATGAAGAATTTTTATTCCGTTAGATATTCTATTTGATTACTCATTGCGGATAATCATAGCGATGATAAACACTTATTTGACACGTAAACTTACTTTTCAGATAAAAGACTTCAATTTTTTATTCGTAAAGTTTTCTACAACCTGTTATTTGGCAAATAAATTCTTCTGAACAGATTTTATTTTCATTCATGTACTTACACCTCCATTTTTTAGTATGATCTTAAAAGGTGGAATAAAAGAGTAATAAAGCACGAATAAAACAGGCAATATAGTGAGAGTGCAACCAGAAGAGGACATAAGGTCATTCGTTGTTCTTTATTGGTCATTTTTTTCAATGGAAATCTTAAAAAAATGATTTAATTTGCACAACAAAATCAAAATACTCCATGAGAAACAAACTTCTTACTCTGGTCACGTTGACATCTTCATTGCTTGCAGGACAACAAACCCAGAAACCCAATATCATTATCATCCTGGCCGATGACATGGGATATTCCGATCCGGGTTGTTTTGGTGGAGAAATCAATACGCCCAACATCGATGCACTGGCAAACAACGGCATGCGTTTCACCCAGTTCTATAATTGCTCACGGAGTTGTCCTTCCAGGGCCTCCCTGATGACAGGACTTTATGCTCAACAAGTGGGCATTACCGGTATGGGATTAAGCCTGAACAACAAATGTGTAACTATTCCCGAAGCGTTGAAACCGGCAGGGTACAATACCGGCATGACAGGCAAGTGGCACTTGTCGCTGACAAAAGCACTGCCCAATAATGAAGATCAGTTGAAATGGATGGCCCACCAGGCTGATTATGGTAATTTTGCTCCGTTGGCAAGCTATCCGTGCAATCGTGGTTTTGATGAACATTATGGAATAATCTGGGGTGTTGCCGACTATTTCGACCCGTTTAGCCTGGTTCACAACGAGACACCGATAAAAACGGTTTCCAATGATTTCTATATGACAGATTATGTGACTGAAAAAACTATTGATCTGATCGATACTTTCTCGAAAAGAGCAGAACCGTATTTCCTGTATGTCGCTTATACAGCCCCTCACTGGCCGGTACAGGCTAAACCAGAAGATATTGCCAGGTACAAGGGTAAATATGATGGTGGTTGGGATTCATTACGCACCAGCCGGTATGACCACATGGTCGAAATGGGGCTGATCGATCCGGCTAAAATGCCGTTGAGTCACAACGAATCGAATAAGGCATGGGCAGCCGAGAAACATAAAAGCTGGGAATCGGCTAACATGGAGGTTCATGCTGCGATGGTGGATTGCCTGGATCAGGGAATCGGAAAAATTGTTGCCAAATTAAAAGCAACCGGACAATACGAGAATACCATTATCTTTTTTATGACAGACAACGGGGCATCGCCCGAGCGTTATCCGGATGCCGGTTTTGATCGTCCATCCATGACCCGGAGCGGACAAGCCATCCTGCAACCGGGAGACTATCCCATCCCGGGACCCGAAACATCAGCAAGTACCATTGGGGAGGGCTGGGCAGGCGCATTAAACACCCCGTTCAGATACTGGAAATCCGAATCATTCCACGGAGGAACGGCAACGCCCATGATAGTACAATGGCCGGCGGGACTAAAAACACGTCACGGAAGCCTGACCGGTCAGGTAGTGCATGTGATGGACCTGATGCCTACCTGTCTGGAATTGGCTGGCGCAACCTATCCGACTACTTATAAAGGGAATGAAATTATCCCACTGGAGTCGCATAGCATAAAACCGATACTGGATGGAAAAATCCGTACACAGGATCCTATCTATTGGGAACATGAAGGTGGACGCGCGGTGCGAGTCGGTAATTGGCGGCTGGTATCCCTTAAAAATGCAAACTGGCAGCTTTTTGACATGGCAGACGATTTGTCTGAAACTAAAAACGTAGCCTCCGGTCATCCTGATAAAGTACAGGAGCTAAAAGAATTGTGGAATGCCTGGGCAAAAAAGGTCGGGCTGAAGGTTCGTGTTGAAAAACAAGTGCTCACTTTAAAATAGTATTCTGTTTTCTTTTGTTAAGAGTATTTCTTTTCGGTAGATTCGAATCTTCGACATTAAATCGATGGTATTCAAATCAATGGTTCGTTATAAAATGAAATAAGTATTTGATAATAAGAAAAATAGATAGAAAATAAGAGTTAAAACATTTGGATAATTCATTGAAAATCAGTATATTTATAGATTATTCCGTAATCATATTTATATGACAATCAACAAACACCCAAATGCTATTACCCTTATATACAGTACATTAGAATCTGATAAGTTTTTAACATTAAAAGAGTCGCGTAAACAGTTTATTGCAAACGTTCTATTGCTCTTTTTAAGTATCAAAGGTAGAATTAATTTTCTACAACTCTCACGTTTTTCCAAAAACTGCGAACAGTTC
>Ga0302273_1000536_pt1 | contig 16799 bp, 19 predicted proteins | sample III_Bog_N1_3_FD_198774 | JGI IMG/M metagenome (GOLD analysis project Ga0302273, IMG submission 198774) | Peat permafrost microbial communities from Stordalen Mire near Abisko, Sweden - III_Bog_N1_3 | ecosystem: Environmental > Terrestrial > Soil > Wetlands > Peat | place: Sweden: Abisko... | reverse complement strand
CGGCCCGTGCCGCCGCTCACGCCCGAGCTGCTGGCTGCTGTCACGCAGCGTTTTACCGGCCCATTGGCGCAGGTTCCGCCCATGTATTCGGCGCTGAAAAAAGACGGCAAGGCGCTGTACGAATACGCCCGCCAAGGCATTGACATTGAGCGCGAAGCGCGCCACATCACGATTTTCAGCCTCGAAATGGTTCAGGTCAGCGATGACCGGGCACCGGCGGCGCTGAAAATCACCGTCAGCTGCAGCAAGGGCACCTACATTCGCACGCTGGGCGAAGACATCGGCGAGGCGCTGGGTTGCGGCGCGCATTTGGGCGCGCTGCGGCGCATCGAAACCGGCGGCTTTGTGGCGGCGCAATGCATCACGCTGGCCGCGCTCGAAGCGATGACAGAAGCCCAGCGCGAGGCCTGCCTGCTGGCGCCGCAGTCGCTGGTGGCCGCTTACCCGGCTGTCACACTGGACGCCGATAATGCAGGGCGCTTTTTAAGCGGCGTGCGCCGTCGCGGCCAGTGGGGCGATGCTGCGCCGTTGGTGCAGGTCTATGGCAGCGCGCCAGCGGCGTTTTTGGGCTCGGCCCATATCGTCGCCGATGAGTTGATTCCCCAGCGCCTGCTCAGTCCGGTTGAAATTCTTGATATTTTGCAGGCCGCGCAGCGCGCTGGCGTGGCTGAAGTTTCCGAGCCCGTTTCCACAGCCGAACCCTTTGCAGCAGCAGAGGCCGGCTCTTTTCAACATTAATTTAATAGCGTTTTTCAAGTCTCCAGAAAGCAAACCATGAGTCAGAAACAGATCCGTAACATCGCCATCATTGCCCACGTTGACCATGGTAAGACCACCATGGTTGACCAGTTGCTGCGCCAGTCCGGCACCTTTGCCGAGCACGAAAAAGTCGTCGATACCGTGATGGACAACAACGCCATTGAAAAAGAACGCGGCATCACGATTCTGGCCAAGAACTGCGCCGTGAGCTGGGAAGGTACCCACATCAACATCGTCGATACCCCCGGTCACGCCGACTTCGGCGGTGAAGTCGAGCGCGCGCTGTCGATGGTCGATGGCGTGGTGCTGCTGATCGACGCCCAAGAAGGCCCAATGCCACAAACCCGCTTTGTGACCAAGAAGGCGCTGGCGCTGGGCCTCAAGCCCATCGTCGTCGTGAACAAGGTGGACAAGCCAGGCGCGAATCCCGACAAGGTCGTTAACGCCGCTTTCGATTTGTTCGACAAGCTCGGTGCCACCGACGAACAGCTCGATTTCCCTGTCGTGTACGCCTCGGGCATCAACGGCTGGTCGTCGCTGGAAGAAGGCGCACCGGGCGAGCAGTGGGGTCCAGACATGTCCGCCCTGTTCAACACGGTGCTCAAGCACGTTCCTGCACAAAGCGGCGATCCTGAAGCACCGCTGCAACTGCAAATTTCCGCGCTGGACTTTTCCACCTTTGTGGGCCGTATTGGCGTGGGCCGCATCAGCCAGGGCACGATCAAGCCGAACATGGAAGTGGTCGTCATGGAAGGCCCGGACGGCGCGACCGTCAAAGGCCGTGTCAACCAAGTGCTGACTTTCCAGGGTCTGGAGCGCGTGCAGGCGACTGAAGCCGGCCCCGGCGAAATCGTGCTGATCAACGGCATTGGCGACATCGGCATCGGCGTGACTGTGACCGACCCGCTGAACCCCGCACCGCTGCCCATGCTCAAGGTCGATGAGCCAACGCTGACGATGAATTTCTGCGTCAACACCAGCCCGCTGGCTGGCCGCGAAGGCAAATACGTCACCAGCCGCCAGATCTGGGACCGTCTGCAAAAAGAACTGCAGCACAACGTGGCCCTGCGCGTCAACGAAACCGACGAAGAAGGCATTTTTGAAGTCATGGGCCGGGGCGAGTTGCACCTGACCATCTTGCTGGAAAACATGCGCCGCGAAGGCTACGAAATGGCTGTGTCCAAGCCACGCGTGATGTTCAAGGATATCGATGGCGTCAAGCACGAGCCTATCGAACTGGTGACCGCTGACATCGAAGAGCAGCACCAGGGCGGCGTGATGCAGGCGCTCGGCGAGCGCAAGGGCGAGCTGGTCAACATGGAGCCGGACGGCCGTGGCCGCGTGCGCCTCGAATACCGCATCCCGGCCCGTGGCCTGATCGGTTTCACCAACGAATTCCTGAACTTGACGCGCGGCTCCGGCCTGATCGCCAACATTTTCGACTGCTACGAGCCGCACAAGGGCGACATCGGCGGCCGCAAAAACGGCGTGCTGATCTCGATGGACGACGGTGAAATTTTCACCTACGCCTTGGGCAAGCTCGACGACCGTGGCCGCATGTTCGTCAAGGCGAACGATCCGGTGTATGAAGGCATGATCATCGGCATTCACAGCCGTGACAACGATCTGGTGGTCAACGCCACCCGCACCAAGCAGCTGACCAACTTCCGCGTTTCCGGCAAGGAAGACGCGATCAAGATCACGCCACCGATTGATTGCACGCTGGAATACGGCGTGGAATTCATCGAGGACGACGAGCTGGTCGAAATCACGCCCAAGTCGATTCGCCTGCGCAAGCGTTACCTCAAGGAAAGCGAGCGCAAGCGCGCTGGCCGTTAAGCTTGTAGCGTAAAGAGTCCCTTAAAAGGCCACTGCCATGCAGTGGCCTTTTTTTCGTTGACAGAGGAAAAATGATGACGATTGAAAGCATGAAAAAAGACGAGATACACCGTGATGTTCTGGCCGAGCGCCGGGGCGGCGTGGGCTTGATCACGCTGAACCGGCCCAAGGCGCTCAATGCGCTGTCGCTGCAGATGGTGCGCGAGTTGACCGGCATTTTGCAGGCCTGGCGCGACGATCCGGCGGTGCTGGCGGTGGCGATTCGCGGCACCAACAAAGCCGGGCGGCCCGGCACGCCGGACAGCCTGTTTGGCAATTTTTGCGCGGGCGGCGACATTCGCTTTTTCCATCAGGCGGCGCTGGCGGGCGACGCGGCGCTGGATAATTTTTTCACCGAGGAATACACGCTCAATCACCTGATTCAGACTTATCCCAAGCCCTATATCGCTTTCATGGACGGCGTGGTGATGGGCGGCGGCATGGGTCTTTCGCAAGGCGCTACGCTGCGCATCGTCACCGAGCGCACCAAGATGGCGATGCCGGAGACGAACATCGGCCTGTTCCCGGACGTGGGCGGCGGCTATTTTCTCAGCCGCTGCCCTGGCCACATCGGCGAGTACCTGGCGCTGACCGGTGAGACGATAGGCGCCGATGAGGCCATCGCCTACGGGCTGGCCGATGTCAAACTGCCCGCCAGCGAACTGCCCGCGCTGTGGGAGGCGCTGGGCGCGCACAGTTTTGCCAGCAGCGCCGAGGTGACTCAGTGGCTGGCCGCCCAGTGCCCGGCAGGCGAGCGCCCGGCCTGCGACACGGCCCGCATCGACAGTTATTTTTCGCTGCTGCGCGTCAAGCACATCGTCGATGCGCTGGAAGCCTCAACCGACCGCTGGGCGCTGAAAACGGCCGTCTGCCTGCGCAAACGCTCACCCTTGATGCTGCATGTGACGCTGGAGCAGATCCGCCGTGCCCGCAGCATGACGCTGGCCGACGACCTGTGCATGGAGCGCGTCATGGTGCAGCACTGCTTTCACCTGCGCCCTGGCGCCGCCAGCGAAACCGTCGAAGGCATACGCGCCCTGGCGGTGGACAAGGATTACACGCCGAAATGGTCGCCAGCGCGCATTGAAGATGTCAAGGCTGCGATGAGCGCCGCGTTCTTTGAAAGCCCCTGGTCGGCAGAAGAACACCCGCTGCGTGGGCTATAACAGCTCGGCGACAGATTTCCTGAGGCGGGCGCGGGCGGTTAGCGGTTGCGCGACTTCATGGCGCGGTCCACTTCGCGCTTGCCTTCGCGGTCCTTGATGGTGTCGCGCTTGTCGTGCTCGGCCTTGCCCTTGGCCAGGCCGATTTCGCATTTCACGCGGCCTGATTTCCAGTGCATGTTCAGCGGCACCAGCGTGAAGCCTTTTTGCTCGGTTTTACCGATCAGGCGGCGGATTTCGTCCTTGTGCATCAACAGCTTTTTGGTGCGGATCGAATCTGGGCGGATGTGCGTCGAGGCCGTGCCCAGCGGGTTGATCTGGCAGCCGATGATGAACAACTCGCCGTTGCGGATCACCACGTAGCCGTCGGTCAGCTGCACTTTTCCTTCGCGCACCGATTTGACTTCCCAGCCTTCGAGCACCATGCCCGCCTCGAAGCGCTCTTCGATGTGGTAGTTGAAGGTGGCTTTTTTGTTGTCGGCAATGCGGATAGCGGCAGCGGCGGCTTTGGCCGACAGGTTGCTGGCGGGCTTGCCGGTCGATTTGCCGGAAGAGGCTGCGGCGGGTTTTTTGGAGGAGGATGCTTCTTTGGTGGCCATGAGGAGATAGTGGTGCGAAGGGGCAAAGTAGCCTTGTGGCTCATACAATGGCCCCCCAAGCCTTTGATTGTATGAAAACCGTTCACAAGTCCGTTCTAATTTGGTACAGCGCCGCTGAAATGTTTGCGCTCGTGACCGACGTTGCCCGTTACCCACAGTTTTTGCCGTGGTGTGATCAGGCCTCTGTGCATGATGAAACCCCGGAGGGGATGCTGGCCAAAGTCGGTATTTCGATGGCGGGCTTTTCCCAGAGCTTTACCACCCGCAACCTGCACGAAGCAGACCGCAAGGTCAGCCTGCATCTGGTCGATGGCCCTTTCTCACGCCTCGAAGGCTGCTGGGAATTTACCCCGCTCGGCGATGGCGCCCAGCGCGCCTGCAAGGTCGATCTGAAACTGAGCTATGGCTTTGACAGCCGCACGCTGGCCGCGCTGGTCGGACCGATTTTTGACAAGATTGCCCGCAGCATGGTTGATGCTTTTGTCAAAAGGGCGTCGGTCGTGTATGGCGAGCACTGACAGCATTTATTCCTGCGCACCCTTGAAGATCACTTTGGTCTATTCACCCGCACCGCGCGTGCTGCGCGAGTGGGTCTTGACGCTGCCGGGCACAATGACTGTGGCGCAGGCGCTGGCCGCTTGTCGTATTTTTCAAGATTTTCCAGAATTGCAGATGGGCAACCTGCAGCTAGGCATCTGGGGCCGAAAATCCAGCTTGAATCACCTGCTTCATGACTTGGACCGGATAGAAATATACCGTCCCTTGCGAGTGGAACCTAAAGTCGCCCGACGCGAGCGATTCAACCGTCAGGGCGCTAAAAGTGCTGGCTTGTTCGCGACAAAGCGGCCCGGTGCCAAATCCGGATATTGACTATTTTTTGCAGTCGCTTTGAATGATGCCCTGAATGCGCTTGGTTTCCACGGTGCGGGCGGCATCATCCATGACTTCACGTTCGCCCTTGGCGTTCGTGGTTGAAAGCCTGACGCCGGACTGCATCGTGGCCAGGCCCTTTTGAGCGCGCTCGCAGCTCTCGGCCCTAGCCTTGGCTTGGGTTTCTTCTTCGGCTTTCTTTTTGACCATTTCTTGTTCTTCGGCCTGTTTTTTTCTGGCTTCGAGTTCCGCATCCTTGCCTGTGAGTTTTGGGGCGCTGCTCTTGCCTACCGGGGCGGACGCTGCTGGAGTCTGGGCGGTAGCGGCGGCGTCGCTGGCTGGCTGCGCGGCAGCGCCGCCACGATGGGGTTGCTTCAGGATATTTTTCTGCGGAATTTCAGTGGAGGGCGGTCGATCACTAAATACCTTGTGGCCATCCTTGTCAATCCACTGCCATTGGGCGATGGCAGTGAGCGCAAAGGAACTGCTGGCAAGCGCCAGGATCAGGGTTTTTGAGGCAGATTTGAAGTCCATGCGGAAGTGTAGCGCCGTGTCCAGGCATGTTCATGGCTTGCCCAAAGGTACAATCGCATTTTTGGAGCTTTCCTTATGCGCCTACTCGGCAAAGCGCTCACCTTCGACGACGTATTGTTGGTCCCAGCGTTCTCCCAAGTCCTTCCCAAGGACGCCTTACTTTCCACCCAGTTTTCCCGCAACATCCGCCTGAACCTGCCGCTGGTCTCAGCGGCGATGGACACGGTGACTGAAGCGCGTCTGGCCATTGCCATCGCCCAAGAGGGCGGCATCGGCATCGTGCATAAAAACCTGACCGCTCAAGAGCAGGCTGCTGAAGTCGCCAAAGTCAAACGCTACGAAAGTGGCGTGCTGCGCGATCCAGTCGTCATCACCCCGACGCACACCGTGCGCCAAGTGATGGCACTGAGCGAGCAGCTGGGTATTTCCGGCTTTCCGGTGATTGAAGGTGGCAAGGTCGTCGGCATCGTGACCGGGCGCGACATGCGCTTTGAGTCGCGCATGGATGTGCCAGTCAGCACCATCATGACGCCGCGTGAGCGCCTGATCACCATGCCCGAAACGGCCACGCTGGCCGATGCCAAAGCACTGCTGAACAAGCACCGCCTGGAGCGCGTGCTGCTGATCAATGACAATTTCGAGCTCAAAGGCCTGATCACCGTCAAGGACATCACCAAGCAAACCACGTTCCCCAACGCCGCCCGCGATTCGCGCGGCCAGTTACGCGTGGGCGCGGCGGTTGGTGTGGGCGAGGGCACCGAAGAGCGCGTGGAAGCGCTGGTGCGTGCTGGCGTCGATGCCATCGTCGTCGATACCGCGCACGGCCATAGCAAGGGCGTGATTGACCGTGTGCGCTGGGTCAAGCAGAACTATCCGCACATCGACGTGATCGGCGGCAACATTGCCACCGGCGCGGCGGCGCTGGCGCTGGTGGAAGCCGGTGCGGACGCGGTCAAGGTCGGTATCGGCCCCGGCTCGATTTGCACGACGCGCATCGTCGCGGGCGTGGGCGTGCCGCAGATCATGGCGATTGACAGCGTGGCCACCGCCCTGCGCGGCACCGGCGTTCCGCTGATCGCTGACGGCGGCATTCGCTACAGCGGCGACATCGCCAAAGCCATCGCCGCTGGCGCGGGCACGGTGATGATGGGCGGCATGTTCGCAGGCACGGAAGAAGCGCCCGGCGAAGTGATTTTGTTCCAAGGCCGCAGCTACAAGAGCTATCGCGGCATGGGCAGCATTGGCGCGATGCAGCAAGGCAGCGCCGACCGCTATTTCCAGGAATCCAGCACCGGCAACCCCAACGCCGACAAGCTGGTGCCCGAAGGCATCGAAGGCCGCGTGCCGTACAAAGGCTCGATGGTCGCCATCATTTATCAGATGGCCGGTGGCCTGCGCGCCAGCATGGGCTACTGCGGCTGCGCGACGATTGACGAGATGCACAACAACGCAGAGTTTGTGGAAATCACCTCCGCAGGCATCCGCGAAAGCCATGTGCATGACGTGCAAATCACCAAAGAAGCGCCCAACTACCGGGCCGATTAAGCCTTCCAGCATCTAACCGGGGGCGTCTGGCAGCAGGCGCCCTTTCTTTTTTTGACTGAACTCTTGCGCCAGCCGCCCTTGACACATGCAACACCAAAAAATCCTCATTCTCGATTTCGGCTCCCAGGTCACCCAGCTGATTGCGCGTCGCGTGCGCGAAGCCCATGTTTTTTGCGAAGTCCATCCTTGCGATGTGAGCGAAGACTGGATTCGCGACTACGCCAAGGACGGCAATTTAAAAGGCGTGATTCTGTCCGGCAGCCACGCCAGCATCTACGAAGAGGCCACCGACAAAGCGCCGCAGGTCGTGTTTGAGCTGGGCATTCCGGTGCTGGGCATCTGCTACGGCATGCAGGCGATGGCGCACCAGCTCGGCGGCAAGGTCGAGGGCGGCCACAAGCGCGAATTCGGCCATGCCGACGTGCGCGCTCGCGGCCACACCGCGCTGCTCAAAGATATCGCCGACTTCACCACGCCCGAAGGCGAGGGCATGCTGACCGTCTGGATGAGCCACGGCGACAAGGTCACCGAACTGCCGCCCGGCTTCAAGCTGATGGCTTCGACCGATTCGTGCCCGATTGCCGGCATGGCCGATGAAGCGCGTGGCTTTTACGCTGTGCAGTTCCACCCCGAAGTCACGCACACCAAGCAGGGCGCGGCGATTTTGAACCGTTTTGTGCTCGATATCTGCGGCACGCGCCAGGACTGGGTGATGGGCGACTACATCGCCGAAGCCGTCGAAAAAATCCGCCAGCAGGTGGGCGACGAGGAAGTCATCCTGGGCCTGTCCGGTGGCGTGGATTCGTCGGTGGCGGCGGCCTTGATTCACCGCGCCATCGGCGACCAGCTGACCTGCGTGTTTGTCGATCACGGCCTGCTGCGCCTGAACGAAGGCGACATGGTGATGGAGATGTTCGCAGGCAAGCTGCACGCCAAGGTGATCCGCGTCGATGCGGCTGATTTGTTTCTGGGCAAGCTGGCCGGTGTCAGCGAGCCGGAGGCCAAACGCAAGATCATCGGCGGCCTGTTCGTTGACGTGTTCAAGTCCGAGGCGGCCAAACTGAAAGCGGGCACGGGCGGCCACAAGGGTGCGACTTTCCTCGCCCAAGGCACGATTTACCCGGACGTAATCGAGTCCGGCGGCGCAAAAAGCAAAAAAGCGGTCGTCATCAAAAGCCACCACAACGTCGGCGGCCTGCCCGAGCAACTGGGCCTGAAACTTCTGGAGCCGCTGCGCGAACTGTTCAAGGATGAAGTGCGCGAACTCGGCGTGGCGCTGGGCCTACCGCACGCGATGGTGTACCGCCACCCGTTCCCTGGGCCGGGGCTGGGCGTGCGGATTCTGGGCGAAGTCAAAAAGGAATACGCCGACCTGCTGCGCCGCGCCGACGCGATTTTCATCGAAGAGCTGTACAACTTCACCGACGCCGCCACCGGCAAGACCTGGTACGACCTGACCAGTCAGGCCTTCACCGTGTTCCTGCCGGTGAAAAGCGTGGGCGTGATGGGCGACGGGCGCACTTACGACTACGTGGTGGCCCTGCGCGCGGTGCAAACCAGCGACTTCATGACCGCCGACTGGGCCGAGCTGCCGTATGCGCTGCTGAAAAAGGTGTCCGGCCGCATCATCAATGAAGTGCGTGGCATCAACCGCGTGACTTACGATGTGAGCAGCAAGCCACCAGCCACGATTGAGTGGGAGTGAGGCTTTTTCTGTTCGGCTGAATAACCTAGAAGGAAACCCAGATGCGCGCTATTTTTAGCATCGTAAGCTTGTTGGTCGTGCTGGCGGTTGTTGGCATGCTGGCAAAAAAACAGCTGGGCTCCACCGTGGTGCCGCTGAATAATCCTGCCTTGAATGGTGCCGGGCTCACTTTGCCTGTCACCTCGCCCGGTGCGACGCCGCAGGCACAAAGCCTGCAAATCGAGCAGGCTGTGAAGCAAAAACTCGACGCCAGCATGCAGGCCCGGCCCATGCCTGAGGCTGACAAGCCCTAAGTTGGGGAAACAAGGCGCTCATTCACCGGGTGGGTGGCGCCATCTGTTAGAGATTTGAGGCTGGAATGAGCGACGAAGCCTTTATGGAACTGGCCCTCGTGCAGGCTCGGCAAGCCGCTGCAGCGGGCGAAATCCCGGTCGGGGCGGTTGTTGTGCGCCAAGGGCAGGTGATTGCCACGGGCCGCAACGCACCGATTGACCGCCATGACCCGACGGCCCATGCCGAAATCGTGGCTCTACGCGCTGCAGCGCAGGTCTTGGGCAATTACCGGCTGGAAGACTGCGAACTGTTTGTCACGCTGGAGCCTTGTGCCATGTGCAGCGGCGCGATGCTGCAGGCCCGGCTTAAGCGGGTTGTCTTTGGCGCCACCGAGCCCAAAACAGGGGCTGCTGGCTCGGTGATTGATCTGTTTGCACAAGCGCGCCTGAATCACCAAACCGAACTGCAGGGCGGCGTTCTGGCCGTGCAAAGTGCGGCACTGCTGCAAGATTTCTTTCGCCAGCGCCGCATCGCGCACCGGGAAGCTGCCCGCCAGCGTCATCCCTTGCGTGACAACGCGCTGCGCACGCCCGATGCGGCTTTTGAAAAGTTGGAGGGCTATGCATGGAAGCCGCATTACCTCAGTGATTTGCCTGCGCTAGGAGGCTTGAGGATGCATTATCTGGATGAGCCAGGCTGTCAGAAGGAAGGGAGGGAGGCATCATCGACTTTTCTGTGCCTGCACGGCCACGACGCCTGGAGCTATCAGTACCGGAACATGATTCCCTCCCTGCTGCAGGCCGGGCACAGGGTTGTTGCGCCAGATCTGATCGGCTTCGGGAAAAGCGACAAGCCTAAAAAAGAAAGTTTTCATACTTTTGCGAATCACCGGCAGATACTGATCGAACTGGTTGACAGGCTGGATTTGCAGAATGTTGTGCTGGTAGTTCAGTGCTGGCGTGATCTGCTCGGGTTGTCGCTGCCGATGATTGCGCCGCAGCGATACCGGAGTTTGTGGATCATCAATGCACCTTTAGCGGGCGAGGCGGCGCGGTTTCCTGCTGCAGGTTCGGTGTGGCACGAGGTCGATGGGCGAGCGATAGCGTATGGCGCTATCCCTGTAGCAACACTTAATTCTTTCCCTTTTCATGTCAACGTCGCCGCTTTGCGTGCGCCATTCCCTGATATGGGGCATTGCGCTGCTTTGCGGGCTTTTTCCGTGCTGGGGCTGGGTCAAAATTTTTATAAAGATGCCATATTTTTAGCCGATGTTCGAGAATTTTGGCGTAACTTCTTGAATGACCCTATTTACATAGGGTTGCGATCTACCTGATCTTCTAAGTATCGCTAGGAGTTGAAATGGTGAAAAATCTTCCTCTCTAACATTGCATGTTTGGTAATTTAATGTAATCTACAAATAAATACAATCTATTTGTAGAAAATGGGATACTTCACCCGTGAAAAAACATATCTATCTCTATTCTCCTTCGAGCGCAGTGAACGACAAAGTCGGGTTCAAACGCGCTCTGAAACGTCTTCTCGCACTAGGTTATGAAGTCGAAGTTGATGAAGCCGCCTTAACTAACCATCAACGATTTGCTGGTGAAGATGCAACTCGGCTTGCGGCAATTCATCGTGCAGCAGCCAGTGGTGCCGATATCGCCATGATTTCGCGCGGAGGCTATGGACTTACACGACTTCTACCCAACATAAACTATCAAAATATTGAAAAAGCCATTCTCAATGGCATGCAATTCATCGGTTTTAGCGATTTCACTGCTTTTCAGATGGCTGTTCTGGCAAAAACAGATTCCGTTACTTGGGCTGGTCCAGCACTGACAGATTTCAGTTCTCTAGATGGCGTTGATGACATCATGCAGGCTTGCTTTGAAGACTTAACCACAGGGCAAGGAGAGGGAAGCGGTTGGAGATTGCCAAAACCGGCAGTTAACCCTGCAAGCAGCAATGACTTTACCGTGGAAAAAGCCATTCTGTGGGGTGGAAACTTGGCTATGCTTTCCTCTCTTGTCGGCACTCCTTATTTTCCGTTGATTAAAAATGGAATTTTATTTATAGAAGATATTGGGGAGCATCCTTATCGTGTTGAGCGCATGCTGGCACAAATGCTCCAAGCAGGAATTCTGAATGAGCAACAAGCTATCATTTTTGGCCAATTTAATGGATATAAACTTGTAACGCATGATAAGGGTTACAAGCTAGCAAGTGTGGTGGAGTGGCTACAGAGCCAGATAAAAATACCAATCTTAACTAGATTACCATTTGGCCATGTATCCACTAAAGTCTTATTGCCTGTTGGTCAAACAGTAACGCTAACAGTCGAAGGGCGTGACGCTTTCTTACTCTGGGGTCATAAACATTAGACGTAAATTTATTAAAAATATGTTAGTATTATTATACTAATAATTGGTATTAATTCCTGGTAATACAGTATTATCTATATAATTTAATGGCAAACGTTACTGTTGTTTTTGCCGATCTCACTGGAAGTACAGGTGTTTTTGAGTCTTTGGGTAATGCCAAAGCCACACAGGCCATCACACGCTTAACCCAATGGATCGGAAAGGTTTGCCAAGAGCACAATGGACACGTCGTAAAATACTTGGGCGATGGAGTTCTCATCCTGTTTTTACAAAGCCACGATGCCATTGCTGCCGCCATTGACTTACAGCGTATTCACCAAGAACGAATACGAAAATGGCCAGATCCTTTAAAAATGCGTCTTCAAATCGGCATGGCTCGTGGTGAAATTGTTCGCCAAAATGGTGACTGCTATGGTGATGCAGTCAACGTAGCTTCACGCCTGAGCGATCTGTCTGGACCTGAACAGATATTAGTTAATGATAAAGTGATAAGCCAGCTTCCTGAAAACAGTTTTTTCAGGTATCGATCAATGGGTAAGATCCCTATTAGAGGACGGGTTGAACCAAGTACGGTGTATCGAATTGAATGGCAAGCAGAAGTTCTGTCGGAAATATTTACAATACCAGCCGGTTTAACGCCATCACCATTTTCTCGACGAATAGAACAAGCTGCTTTTATTGAGCTGTCTTGGCTTGATACAACCATTAGATTTTCCTCGGAGGAATTACCCATATTCTTAGGTCGTGATACAAGCGCGCAATTTGTGATTCAGGATCCTCGGGTTTCACGCAAGCATGCCAATCTTCAGTGGCGCTTTGGCAAGTTCTACTTAGAAGATACCAGCAGTTATGGAACCTGGATACGATTTCATGATAGTTCTGCAGTAGTTGCTTTACGCCGTCAAGAGTGCGTATTACTTCTTGAAGGAGAAATGGCTTTAGGTGCATCTTTTGAGGATTTTACTGTTCCAAATATAAGTTTTAAATTTAAAGCCACCATTTTATGAATATACACATACTATTTCCCAATTTGATTTTTGAAAAAATTATTGACTGAGTCAATTTTTACAAGTGGTTCAAAAAAAACTTTTGGAGTGTAAGTAGGGCGTTGAATTAAAACTTGATTGTGCTCTGCGGCTTCAGTTTCTTTTCCAAAGATATTTAAGCGGGCCAAACAACTTTCATCATTGACTTCATTTGGAGTGAAAGTTGTACTTGATACTGGAAAATAGCCTATTAATGAACTAAGCTCGGCAATGGCATCGATGGTCTCAAAGCTTTGCGTAATAGAAATCATAGCGATATCTGGTAATTGTTTACTCATTATTTTCAAAAAACTACGCACCGGACCAGCCAGTCGCCACGACCAAACAGGCGCGACCAAAACAATCGCATCATATTCATTCGGTGGTGGACCAGTATAACAAATTGATGGACGTCTGCGCATCCAAGAATCCAGCAAGCATCTCAGCTTGCCTGATAGTCCGCAACGAGGTTGAACTTCACTAATCTCAGCCATCGGCCAGCCTTGTTGTTTACAAAGCATTTGCGCCAAACGTCGTGATGTTCCGGTATTCGAGTAGCTGATTACGAGTATTTCGCTCATCTTGTTAGGTCCCCTACATCTTGAAATTACTTTAGATGATGAAAGACCTCAGGGCTTGCGCTGGATCAAGCGTTTCAAACTATGATTCATCGCTATCAAACAGGCGAGCAAGACCGCTGGACAGGGTGGAACCGGCTCGGCTGTATCCCAGCACGGTCGCAACGCTGTGGTGACCTGTCATGGTCATAATTTCGGCCAGTGCCATGTTTTGCTGACCCGCTTCGGTTACAAAGCCTGAGCGTAGCGAGTGCGCTGAAAAATCCCCCTCCAATCCCGCCAGTCTGCAGCGTTTTTTGACAATATCACGCACCGAAGCATCTCCCAAGGCGTCTCCAAGCCGCCCACCTTTGCGGATTTGCCTGAAAATTCGTCCTTCAGTGATTTTGGTGATTTCCAGCCAAGCACTTAACGCTGCCGCAGCAGAGCCCAGCAGCGGTTTTTCATTTTCTGGCCGCTGCATGCCGGACTGGTTAGTTTTTGAATAGGCGAGGGTATAGACAAAGCCTTTGGGGATTTTTTTCAAAAATTTCATGTCCGCGCCGCTCACTTCTGAGCGTCGGCGCCCACCGGTGGACCAGGCGAAAAGGAGCAGGGCGCGGTCACGCTTGCCCTGTAGCGTGTCGTCGCAGGTAGCCAAAATAGCCTGCAGCGGGTCTTTAGTCAGCGCCTCTTTCTTTTGCGGCAGGACACCGCGCCTGGCATAGGCTTTTCGGGTGCGTGAGAGCAATTCGCGCACCTGGGCGTCATGGCAGGGGTTTTTCAATGCCTGCAGCTGGTGGGCCTTGGACAACACGGCGATCCGATGCGCCAGCGTGTTGTGGGCCAAGGCACCCAACTTTCCCTTGTAGCCCGATTCGACCAGCGCCTGGTCGATTTCGACGGGCAGTTCAGACATTAAACCGTTGGCCGTGGTGCGCTCAGCATGATCGACGATGAACTGCAGCACGCAGGTGGCTGGCAGCGGCAGCTCGATCTGGTGGCCGTAACGCAAGCCGTACCAAGCCGCCCAGTAGCGCAGGGCGCTGCGGTAGCTGGCCAGTGTGTTGCGTGACTGGCCTTCGCGTAACAACTCATCTATTGCGATTTGGGTCAGGCCATTCAGTGTTACTGGCTCAAGTACTGGCGTCTTTTGCGAAATCAGTGGATACATGATGGTTTTGATAAAAAATATGATTACATACATCATATGTATGATGTAATGTAGTTGTAAATTAATTACTACCGATAACAATCCATTATCGATAGTAAAAATAAGACCAAGGAAAAACCATGCAGTTGAAAAGTAACAGAGGCGTTCAGCAAGAAGATGTCGGGCAGGCGGCTGATGCGCTCATCGCTGAAGGCTTGCGTCCGACCATTGAGCGGGTGCGCCAAAAAATCGGTCGAGGTTCTCCCAATACGGTCAGCCCGCTGCTTGATGTGTGGTTTTCTACCTTGGCGGCGCGTCTTGGGCTGGATGGAAACCAAAGTGGGGAAGGGCGCCTGCCGGAGCCGGTTCAGCAGGCCGCCAGCCTGTTGTGGAGTGCGGCGCTGGAGTCAGCCCGGCAAGAAGCGACCGAAGTGCTAACCCAAGCGCACGAGGCTCTGGCTGCCGAACGCATGGCTCTGGCCCAAAGGGAAAGCGATTTTGAGCAGCAAAAACAAGTCTTGCTGGCGCGCCAACTGGCCAGCGAGGAAACGCTGCAAATGACGCGCCATCAACTCGGCGAGATAACGGCGCGTCTGGAAGAAAGCGCTCTGACATTGGAGCGCCGGGAACGTGACATTGATACGCTGCGTGAAAAGCAGGCGATACAGGAAACAGAGCGCGCCTCAGAACAGCGCCGAAGTGAAGAAAACAGCCAGCGCCACGCCGAAGAACGTGCGCGGCTGGAAGCGCGGGCCAACGCCAATGAACGGCGTCTGCTGGAAGAGCTTGATCGTGAAAGGCAGGAAGTCAAGCGGCTCAAGGTGGCAACGCTGGAACAGGAGCGCCGTGCAGCCGCCGTCCATGCCAAATGGGAAGCTGCTCAGCTTGGTTTGACAGGCAGGCTGCAGGAAAGGGAGCAAGCACTCCAGACGGCCCAACAAACCCTGGTATCAACTCAGTCGCGCATGAGTGAACAGAACGATTCGCTGCAAGCGCAAAAAGCGGCGCATGCGATCACGCTAAAGCAAATTGATGTGCTTTTGCTCAGCGCATCCAGAAAATCAGCGCCACGGCCGTTAAGCAAGCGGCGAAGAATCTGAATTACTTAACATAATATACATCGTGGAATGTCGGCAAAATCAGAAGCCAAAACGACGCTTGCGCATAGCGTTAAAGCTCTCGCCGCGCCAGTCAGAAACACCCCTTTTCCCATCGCGTAAATCAGCTTTTCTCCTCTGGAAGTGCCTGAATTTCGCTCCAAAACGGCGGCCTTGATTTCGGCCCCAACATCTCGTTCTGCAATGGCTGCCATGAGGATTTGAGCCTCAAGCGGGCACGTTCGTTTGCCGTGCTTCCATGCGTTGACGTGGTGCCGGGTTTCTTCGATCAGAACTGCCAATTTCGCTTCGTTTCCGGCCCTTTTTGCGGCTTCCTGAATCAGGAAAACCAGCCTTGGGGATGCTTGTGTAGGTGTGTGCATTAGTGGTAACTTTCGGTTGTGTCCAGTTATGGGCACCGGTTTCAATCCCTAGAAACCGACTTTATCAAGAGGCACCTCCATGCACAAACCTACAATCGCTTTTCGTTCACCACCGGCTAAAAACCCGCTGATCATCATGGAGGTGCCCAACGGGCGGCTCGTGGTGAACACCCTTCACGCCCAGTGCCCGCCGCGCGCACTTCGCTACTCGCTCATGCAGCAGTTCACCAAGCCGCATGGCTTTTGGGTTCGTGCGCATGCTGCCTGTGGTGCAGATTGGATTCTTCCCCTCTACACCACCCGCGCCCAGCGAGGTGCAGCATGAGCCCCGAAGACTTCCTGATCTGGCCCTGTGGCACCTATTGCCAACGCTACCAGCTCGCAGAACACAGCCACCTCTCCGACGATTACTACGTCATCAAAGCGGGCACCCATGAATGGCTCGCGTTCAACAACGACCCGGACATTTTCCTGTCATGAGCGCCACCTATCGCATCCAGTGCCCCATTGGCATGCTGCACACCGGCACCGTCAAAGTTTTCACCAGCGTCTCTGCGTTTGATGGCTACGTTGGCCAACTGCGCGCCTCTGGCTTCGTGGTGCTGTTTGAAGCCCCGTTCTTCGCAGTGGCCGCCCGCGAGGTGGCAGCATGAGCGCCCTTCGCACACGCCGCCAGCTTCGGCTGCTCAATGCGCAGCATTGGGCCGACTTCAAACAGCATTGGCCCATGGAGGTCTTTGACCTCTTTTGCCAGATCGTCGGCGGCTTCCTTTTCGGTGTCGCGCTCGGCCTTGCCACGCTTATTTATGCACTCTCGCAGGTTCCAGCATGAACGCCCAATGGTCACTCCAGCGGGCGCCGGGCGCGGCCCCGGTTT
>Ga0302273_1000534_pt1 | contig 16851 bp, 20 predicted proteins | sample III_Bog_N1_3_FD_198774 | JGI IMG/M metagenome (GOLD analysis project Ga0302273, IMG submission 198774) | Peat permafrost microbial communities from Stordalen Mire near Abisko, Sweden - III_Bog_N1_3 | ecosystem: Environmental > Terrestrial > Soil > Wetlands > Peat | place: Sweden: Abisko... | reverse complement strand
ATAAGACCATATCATTAACTGGTAAAATGAGAGCCAGACCCAAATAAATTAAGATTAGGGATGGATTGAAAACGGTGATAAATGCAAATAGCAGCCTGAAGAATACCGGATCAAGTTTTGGATTCACATAGTTCGAAATTCCACTAATTACACCAGCTACCATTTTTTTGTTTGAGCGTGCTAATCGTTTCATAATTTTGAGTTTTGATTGTTTTTAGTTTTCCGATCCTGCTGGATTTGATTTTTTTATTTTTGAGTATAATTCCTGATCAACGCCCAAGGAGTTGAATGTTTTGTCTGATTTGACGAAGTTTTCATTCGTCATTCGGTTTTCGATTTCTGTAGCCATTTCAGCATCTACAAAATCTTGTGCGTTGTATTTAAGGTGGTTTATAAAGGCTTCAATCGCTTCATTATCATTGTCTTCAACGCTGTTCTTTGCATTTCTGATTTCTGTTGCCATTTCAGCATCTACAAAATCCTGTGCGTTGTATTTCAGATCATTCATCAAGGCTTCAACAGCTTCGTTATCAGTATCTTCAGCGCTATTCTTCGCATTTTCGATTTCGGTTGCCAATTCAGCATCAACAAAATCTTGTGCGTTGTATTTAAGGTTGTTCATCAAAACTTCCACATTCATTTCTTCGGAATTCAGACTGACATTTGCATCGAAATTTGTTTCAGAAGGTTGTTTATCGGGTAGGATTGCCATTTTGTCTGAATTGCTTTCGGTAAAAAATTGGGTTAAATAATCCTGAGCATTTACTGTCGTCAGGCTGATTACTACGAATGTAAATAGAGCTGCGATTCCGCGTAAAACCATCATTTTTAATTGATCATTAACTGTTTTCTGAGTGTTGTTTTTTGTTTTCATGACTTTGAGTTCTTATTGTTTTAATGTTTTCTGTTTTTTGAATTTTGTTTTCTAATCGTATGACGCTAGTTTTTTGATTTGGTTGCAACCTATATAGTTCTTTTTTTTAAATTCTACCTTTCGTTGCATTGATGTTTGTACTGCAAATATATATCTTTTAAATGGAACCATGCAACACATAGTACCATATATTTTAAATTTATTTTTGAGATTTTTTTTAATGAATTGTCTCACAGTATATTAAAAATGTAATTTTTTTGATCTTAAATTTAATATTTCTGAAAAAGTCATTGTTTTGGCTTCAGTTTTAGTGAAAATTGCCTGAAAATATTTCGCCAGAGAACTAAAATATTTTAAATGGAGGCAATGAAAAGTCAATTTCAAGCAAAGGCGAATAATTTTTTATCTTTGAGCTCAATAAAAAAGCTGAATGACATTGTTAATCGAAGAACAAGATCTCGCCAGATTTATAATGATTGGAGACCGTGTACTTATACGTCCAAAAAATCCAAGGGGGAAGACTGCGTCGGGATTATACTTGCCTCCCAATGTTCAGGAGAATGAGAAAACCTTAAGTGGATATGTCGTGAAGGTGGGGCCTGGATATCCGATTCCGGCCATGACTGACATTGAAAAACCCTGGAAAGAAAAAAAGGATGAAGTAAAATATGTTCCACTTCAGGCAAAAGTCGGCGATCTGGCCATTTATCTAAACAAAAGCGGTTGGGAAATCGAATTCAAGAAAGAAAAATACATTATTCTACCACATTCGTCGATTTTGATGCTGATTCGTGATGAAGGATTATTTGAATAAACGATGAATCTTCCACAATTAACGATACAGGGAAAAGGTCAGCCATTTATTTGGTTGCACGGAATGCTGAATTCGGTTGAATCGGATTCGGTTTATTCGCTCATTGATTTAGAGCAGCTATCGAAAGCTGTTTCGTTAGTCAGATACGATTTTTGCGACAAATCGGCCGATGGGGATTATTCGTGGGATGCCTTGACTGACGAATTAATAAATGTAGCCGATTCGCTAAACTTAAATCAGATGATCCTGGGTGGAACATCAATGGGGGTGGCAATATCCCTTCATGCAGCGGTTCGATTTCCGGAGCGGGTGAAGGCGCTCGTTTTGGTTACTCCTCCTCCAGCTTGGGAAAATCGTAATGGTGTAAAAGCGGTGTATCAGAAAATCGCTTCAAAAGTCACTCAGAGCTCTATCCCGGACTTTTTGAGGAGAATGATTCAGCTAAATCAGGACCTTCCTGAATTTTTCGAACAGCAAAACCCGAAAACGCGACAACGATTGATCGAATGCCGATTGGGATTTGCCCCGAAGTATTATTCACAAATCTATTTAGGAGGAGCAGCATCCGACCTGCCTGCTCGCCATCTGATTGCTCAAATTCGGAAACCAACACTGATTGTTGCCCTTCCTGACGATGTAAACCATCCGCTTGAAATGGCAGAGGAACTTAATTCGCTGATAGTCAATTCGGAAATGGTAGTGGTTTCAAACCATGACGAATACATGAATTTGCAAAAAACGGTTCGTGATTTTATCGACCTTGTCCCATAATAACAAATCATAAACTTTTGTGCCATTTTAGTTGCAATCTGAAATGGCAATATTCGCTCAATGTGTTTTTTGCCTATCTTGCACACTGAAAATAGTAAAACATTAATCACCTTAAACATCAGTTATGGAAAGAGTTTCGGACAGAGTCGCCTGTTTATCGGCATCCGCCACCCTGGCTGTGGCTCAAAAGAGCCGTGAATTAAAAGAAAAGGGCATCGATGTGATCAGTCTTGGAGTTGGTGAACCTGATTTCCCTACTCCCAATTTCATCAAGGAAGCTGCTAAGAAAGCAATTGATGATAATTTTTCGACCTATTCACCGGTGCCGGGATATCTTTCGTTGCGGAAAGCAATTGTTGATAAGCTGAAACGAGACAACGGTCTGGAGTACACTACTGATCAGATTGTTGTATCGAATGGCGCCAAACATTCCATCGCAAACCTGTTACAGGCCTTGATCAATAAAGACGATGAGGTTATTATCCCTGCTCCGTATTGGGTAACATACATCGAGTTGGTAAAATTGAACGAGGGTAAAAATGTAATCATTAAAACCTCGGTTGACAGTGATTTCAAGATTACTCCGGCTCAGCTCGAAGCTGCCATTACGCCAAAAACCCGCGCGTTCCTGTTTAGCAGTCCGAGTAACCCAACCGGAAGCGTGTACACAAAAGAAGAACTGAAAGCTTTCGCCGATATTTTCGCCAAAAAACCAAACATCATTGTGATCTCCGACGAAATATATGAACATATTGTTTATGGCATCAAGCACGAAAGTATTGCCCAGTTTGCCGAAATGAAAGATCAGGTCGTGGTTGTAAACGGGATATCGAAAGCATTTGCTATGACTGGTTACCGCATTGGTTATATAGCTGCTCCGCTCTGGTTGGCCAAAGCCTGCGATAAGTTACAGGGACAATATACCTCTGGGCCTTGCTCCGTTTCGCAAATTGCCTCTGTTGCAGCGTTGAATGCTCCGCTTGATACCGTGTATGCAATGGTTGAGCAATTCGAAAAACGTCGTAACCTGGTTCTTGCTATGCTTGCCGAAATTCCCGGCGTGAAAACCAGCAAGCCTGATGGCGCTTTTTATGTGTTTCCTGATATTTCGTCGTTCTTCGGAAAATCGGATGGTACAGTAACCATTCACAATGCCGACGATATGGGCTTGTTTATTCTGTCGAATGCCTTTACCGGTGTAGTTTCGGGTGAAGCCTTTGGCGCTCCTGAATGTATCCGCATTTCGTATGCTGCTTCGGAAGCCGACCTTATCAAATCGCTGACGCGAATAAAAGATGCTTTGGCAACTTTGAAATAGAAAAATTGTTGTTAAACTTCATAAAAAAGCCTGGGGAATTGAGTTCTTCCGGGCTTTTTTACTCAAAGCACCAATTCGTAATTAGTGCTTCGTCCACCTGCGATTTCCTTCCTCAAAATACCTTTGTTCATCAAATCCTGAATATCTCGAAGCGCTGTGTCTGCGGAACATTTGGCGATTTTTGTCCATTTCGATGAATTGAGTTTTCCGTCAAATCCATCAAACAATTTATTCAGTATTAGCCGTTGTCGCGCATTGAACGCAGTTTCATTGTGCTTGTCCCAAAAATCAGCTTTGTGAAGAACTTTTTGGAAAGAGTCTTCCGTAGAAAGCAACGAACGATACAAACAATCGAGATACCAGGTCAACCATTCGGTTATATCGCCACTGCTGAATTGTGTTTTTTGCAATATCTCGTAATAAACCTTCCGTTCGAGCATGATCTGACTCGATAAACTGTAATAACGCTGAGAAGTATCATCAGAACGGGCCAGCAATAAATCTGAAATTGCCCGGGCTATGCGACCATTCCCATCATCAAAAGGGTGGATAATGATAAACCAAAAATGAGCAATTGCAGATTTTAATACGGGATCAATGGGTACTTCTTGATTAAACCACTGAATAAAATTTTCCATCTCCACTTTTACCTGACCGGGCGGAGGTGCCTGATAATGAACTTGCTCCTTTTCAATTGCTCCTGAAACGACTTGCATTTCGTCCTTATGGTAACAGCCAACATCAATTTTATGACTACCGCTCCAACCTGTTGGAAAAAGCGCAGCGTGCCAGCCAAACAATCTTTCTTCAATAAGTGGCTGTTTGTTGTTTTGAGTTGCATCCAACATCATTTCAACCACTCCGTCAACATTTCTGTCTGAATAGACCATGCCAGCATATTCCATTCCCAATCTCCGCGCTATCGAAGATCGAACCTGCTCGTAATTAAGTATTTCTCCTTCTATTTCCGACGATTTCAATACATTGAGCGTCAAAGTTGTAAGCATGGTTTCCTCTTTCAATGAAAACCCCAATGCACTCATCTCCCCCAAGAGTTTTCCCTGCAAATGGCGGACTTTCCCGAGTATAACCTGTATTTCCTGCTCGCTCCATGTAAACTGAGGCCAATTGTCGTATTGATAGATGTACTTTACCATGATATTTTCTTCTATTCGTCAATTGCGGCATTATTCGCCGCATATTTGCGGTAAATATACGATTTATTTGCCGTATATTTGCGGTGAATAAATCGTTTTGCTCCATATCTTCGACCTTTGGATGAGGGATTTATCATTTTAAATTTCATGATAAAGCCCGGTAGATGAATTTCTACCGGGCTCTTTTTTAGGCTTTTCATGAAAAATAGACTGAATTATCTTTCAGACTTGATTCTTACGAAAAATGTATTTCTTTATTCAGTTGCCTTTTTAGTAAGTTCATCATCCTTTTCAACCGATTTTTTAGCTTCGTCAGATACTTTTTCATCAACCTGCTCCGCAACCGTTTCATGCTTTTTCAATTTTTCCTGAAGTTTCATGTTAAGGTCTTCCACAAAATTTTCGGCTTTAGCTTCAAGCGTGTCCAGCTTTTCGTGTGCTTTTTCCTTTAAATCTTCGCCGAAAGATTGTGCTTTCTCGCCGAATGATTGCGTCGATTCCCGAACATCAGCGGTTGCTGTGTCAACTTTATCGACAACTTCTTTTGCGTATTCCTTGGCATTTTCAACTACTGGAGCTGCTTTTTCTTTCAATTCTTCAACTTTGGCAGCGCCAAGATCTTTTGACGTGCCAAACAAATTTTTCAATGAATTTAACAAAGCCATAGTTTTGATTTTTAAAGTTATACCTCAAATATACGATTGTTTCTATCATGGAGCCGAAACTTTAGTCATAAAAACTGCGACTGAGACTGCCCCCTAATTTTTCCTGGCCCGGTCCATCTCCCTGGCATCGTCTTTTAGTTTCAGGGTTTCGCGCTTATCGAAAGTCTTTTTCCCTTTGGCAAGCGAAATTTCCAGTTTGGCCAGGCCACGTTCGTTGATGAAAAGTTTGAGTGGAACAATGGTGATACCGCCTTCTTTGGTCTTCTTCTGCAATTTATCCAGCTCTTTCCGGTTCAGAAGTAGTTTGCGGTCGCGTTTTGCAATGTGGTTGTTGCAGGTACCCAATTCATATTCAGAAACATGCATATTCTTAACATACAACTGATTGGCAAAGAATGAGCAATACGAATCAACCAGACTGGCTTTTGCGCTTCGGATCGATTTTATCTCTGTTCCAGCCAGTTGAATGCCGGCATAAAAGGTTTCAAGGATCTCGTAATCGAAGAAAGCTTTTTTGTTTTTAATGCTTATATTTTGTTGTTTATGTGCCATTTTTCAATTGCTTCGTGAATTTTCCGATCAGTTAAAGTCGTAAACAAATTGCCTTGCTGCTGGTTCTATCGTTACAAAAATACATTATTTTGCACTTCTAAAACTTCAGATTCCATGCACGAACAGAAATATAATTTAATTACCGTTCTTGGGCCAACCGCTTCGGGAAAAACAAGTGTGGCAGCAAAAGTAGCGTCGGTGCTCAACGGCGAAGTTATCTCAGCCGATTCGCGTCAGGTTTACCGGGGAATGGATCTCGGAACCGGAAAGGATTATGTTGATTATGTGGTTGATGGAACTGCCGTTCCTTTTCATCTGATCGACATTGTTGACGCAGGATACGAATACAATGTATTTGAATATCAGAAAGATTTTTTGCGTGTCTTTGCCGAAATTACCGGACGTGGAAAACTTCCGGTGATGTGTGGCGGAAGTGGTTTGTACCTGGAAGCAATTCTGAAAAACTACAAATTGATTCAGGTTCCGGTAAATGAAAATCTCCGTAAAGAACTGGACGACAAATTACTTTGGGAACTGGAAGTGATATTGAAAGGCTACAAAAATTACCTGCACAACCAAACCGACACCGAAAGCTCGAAACGGGCTATCCGCGCCATCGAAATTGAAGAGTATTATCTTTCTCATCCTGAGATTAATACCGGAATGCCCGACATCCAAAGTCTGGTAGTTGGAGTTAAATTCGACCGGATGTCACGACGGAAACGCATAACGAGCCGGTTGAAAGATCGGCTGAAATGCGGAATGCTCGATGAAGTGCAACGGTTGCTCGACAGCGGATTGACTCCGGAACAATTGACCTATTATGGTCTGGAATACAAATACATGACACTGTACCTAACAGGAAAAATTACTTATCTGGAGATGTTTGACGGGCTTAACACGGCCATCCATCAGTTTGCCAAACGCCAGATGACCTGGTTCCGGCGAATGGAAAATCAGGGAACCGAAATCCATTGGCTGGATGGATATATGCCTTTGGATGAAAAGATTAGTCAAATTTTGGAATGGTATTCCAGAAAATAAATCAAATATGGAAAAGTTAAGAAACATTCATCCGGGAGAGGTATTAAATGAGGAGTTTCTGTTGCCACTTGGAATTTCTGCATATCGACTGGCCAAAGAAACATTCATCCCTCAAACCCGAGTCGGCGAAATATTAAAAGGTAATAGAAGAATAACAGCTGACACTGCTTTGCGACTTTCTAAATTTTTCGGTAACAGCCCCAGATTTTGGCTTGGTTTGCAAAATGACTACGATTTGGAAGAAGAAGGAACTCAAAAAGAAAATGAGTTAACCAAAATTAAGACAATAGAAGGAAGTGCGGCTTAGCAAATAAGTTTAATGATAAATGGTTTAATTGCTTAATTACTATGAAGATTCAAGTTAAGCAACACTCAAACAATTTAACCATTTATCAATTTATCCATTTACTCGTGCTCTCCAACCAATCTGCATCACGCACAAATCAGCGCCATCCGATTGGCGGACCAGACAATTCTGGTATGCGTTTCCCGATAGTTGGGTGCGGGTAACTGCAACAAAATCACCAGCCTGACCTTCTTTCAGGTAATTCACTTCCAGCTCGGTCGGTTCGTATTCGTTGAGAAAATCGATGCCAAAATCATCTAGCACACGCTCAACGTATTTCACACTGTTAAAATGCTTATTGATATCAAGTTCGCTGAAAAGCACCTGATAAAAATTCAACGTTTCAGGATGTATGTCAGGTTTGATCCGTTTCGGATTTCTACACGCTTTTGAATCGATGAGTTTCGGGAAAGTAGCTTTGAATTCGCTCAACCTGAATATTTTACGGGTTTCCATATCCAATATCAGCCATGCTGAACTGGCGCGTAAAATTACTTCACCATGTTGATCTTCAAGGATATATTCGCGGTAGGCATACATGCCGTCAGTTCCTGCCGACCAGGTACTCAAGGTAATCTCATCCTGCCATTCCGGATATTTTTCAACCTGAAAATACATGCGCGACAGTACCCAAAACAAGTTGTTGCTTTTCAAACTATCGTATCCCCAATCCATCACCTGAGCATGAGCCCAGGCTGCTTCAATCAAAATATTGAAAAGCGAAGCAATGGATGCTTTCCCATATTGATTCGTTTGGTATGACTTAATGGTAAGTTGTTCCTGATATTTTTCCATTTGTAAGGGTTATTTTAAACCTTCGTACAAAACTATTGTTCAGCTTTGATAAACCAATCGATTTTGCGACTTTTGCACAAAAATTTAGATATTCATGGATAAAATATTCATAAAAACGCCCGAACAGATCGAAGGAATCAGGAAAAGCAGTAAACTGGCCGGGCAAACATTAAAATATATTGCTGACTTTGTAAAAGAAGGTGTTTCGACCGGGTTTTTAGATCAGAAGATTGAATCCTTCATCCGTGAAAATGGCGCCATCCCGGCAACTCTCGGCTATGGCGGATTTCCAAAATCATGTTGTATATCGATCAACGAGATAGTTTGTCACGGAATTCCAACAGAAAATGTCATCCTGAAAAATGGTGATATTCTGAATATTGATGTGACAACCATTTTGGATGGTTATTTTGGCGATACCAGTAGTATGTTTACGATAGGTGAAGCTTCGCCCATTGCCCTCGAATTGATTGAAGTGACCAGGCATAGTTTGGATCTTGGAATTCAGCAGGTTAGGCCCGGAAATAATTTTGGAAATATCGGGTTTGCCATTGGTAAGTATGTGAAATCAAAAGGGTTCAGCGTAGTTTACGAATATTGCGGTCATGGTGTCGGTATTCAATTCCACGAAGAACCACAGATTGACCATACAGCTCGCCGGAACACAGGTCCAATAATGAAACCAGGTATGACTTTTACAATCGAGCCAATGATTAACCAGGGAAAACCCGGAACCGTCGTTGATAAAATTGATAAATGGACCGCCCGAACCGTTGATAAAAAGCTTTCAGCTCAATTTGAACATACCATACTGGTAACACAAACTGGCTTCGAAGTTCTTACCGATGTTTCTGGCGAATATTAGAAGATCTTATTCAGGACTAATTTGTCTAATGCTATCAAATTCATATTATAATCCGAAAGATTGTATCTTCATTCACCATTTTTAACCAATGATATTATGAAATTTGGACAAAGTGAAAATCCTGAATCTATTGATTTTAGGTTGCCTGCCGATGATGCGGGAACCGCAGAAATTCTGAAACTAAACGATAAGAGTAAACCATTGAAGGTTTATGTAGGCTGTGCCAAATGGAACAAGGCTGACCTGAAAAATTTTTATCCGCGCGGCACGAAAGATGAATTGACTTATTATTCCAGACAGTTTAACTCGATTGAACTCAATGCCACTTTTTACAACCTGCCTAAACGCGAACAGGTAATTACTTGGCGCGAAAAAACTCCTGACGAATTCCGGTTCTTCCCGAAAGTGACGCAAAGCATCAGCCATATACGGCGATTAAATGAGGTCCAGCCGTTGGTTGAAGAATACTGCGACAGCATCAGCAATTTTGAAGCTAAACTGGGAATGGTATTTCTGCAACTTCACGATAATTTTGGCTATAAAAATTACGACCGGTTGGTTAGCTTCATCGGGAATTTTCCGAAAGCCATTCCGCTGGCTGTCGAAATGCGTAATACTGAATGGTTTAACAATGCTGCCGTATCATCCGAAGTTTACCAGTTATTCGAAAAGCATCAAATCACTAATATACTGGTTGATACCGCCGGTCGGCGCGACTTGCTACACATGCGGTTAACGACACCGTTTGCATTCATTCGTTATGTTGGTGCGAATCATCCGCAAAGCGACCGCGACCGGTTGGACGACTGGTTGAATCGACTTAAAATATGGGTTGACCAGGGACTTCGTGATGTCTATTTCTTTGTGCATCAAAACATTGAAATGGAATCACCTTTCCTTTCAGCCTATTTCATCGAAAGATTGAACAAAGAATTTGGGTTGGCGCTGCAAATGCCCAAACTTATTGAACCTTAGTGCAACACAACCTCAATGCTGTAATTTAGCCTGTTACTGAAACTTAGGCTGGGTAAACGACCAATGGGTTTGGATAATTTTCCATTCCCCATTGGCTTCCTGCCTGTAAACTTCAGTGCAATTCCATTGTTGACAATCATTTCCTTCGTGCGAAATGAGATTGAAAGTCAGAACAGCCATGTTGCTTCCTGCCTGTACTTTCGGATGAAGCATTTCATACCGGTCAACATGAACCTGTCCACGAATGGATTCGTAAAGCTGCGTGAGTTTTTCTAATCCATCCAGTCTGCCAGCGGAAAAAGGATCAAAATAGACGACATCAAGCGCCGAAATTTCGAGGTACCCCAAAGGATCGCCATTGTTCCAGCGTTCGAGCGCCGCACGTTCTTTCCCAACCAAAAAGTCAGGAAACACTTCATCTTCTGAATAAATACAGGTATTTGTATTCATTACAGCTAATAATTTGATGGATTATATTTTTTAATTAACATAAACACTTTATTTTATTCAATTCTGAATAATTTACATACCCAAAAATAGGTTAATTTATTTTTCCTCCTGTACCTCGGCTTTATAGAAAAGGATTTACCTTGTTTCAGGCCAACTTTTCTATCTTTAGCGTTCAAAACTGATAAGCTTATAACCATGAAATACCTTTCGATTTTGTTGATTTGGGTTGCTTTTTCGCTTTCCCTGTCAGCCCAGCCCATTGATCCTTCCAAATATTCGGCGCCCGTCAAAGTAGCCTGCATTGGCAACAGCATTACCTATGGTCACGGAATTGCTGACCGGACGCACGATTCCTATCCGTCACAATTGGGTAGAATGTTGGGCGAAAAATGGATCGTCCGTAATTTTGGGGTAAGTGGGCGAACCATGCTTAAAAAAGGTGATTATCCTTACTGGAACGAAGAAGCATACTTTCATACCAAATCGTTTCTGCCTGATGTAGTGATTATTAAACTTGGAACCAACGACACCAAACCGCAAAACTGGAAATTTTCGGCTGAATTTTCGGCTGATTACCAGGCAATGATTACCGAATTGAAAAAACTGGCTTCGCATCCACGAATTTACTTGTGTAAGCCAGTTCCGGCCTACGGAAACCGCTGGGATATAAACGATTCCATCATTGTTCATGGTGTCATTCCGGCTGTCGAAAAACTGGCTAAGAAAAATAAACTTCGTGTAATTGACTTATATGCTGAACTTTCAAATAAGGCTTCTCTTTTTCCAGATCAAATTCATCCGAATGTTGAAGGTGCCGGATTGATTGCCAAAACCATTTATAAAGCTTTGACGGGGAAAGATGCTGAACTGATTTCTACCCAATATTCTGGTAAAATGTCGGAGCGATAAATGGTTTAATGGTCAATAGTTTAAGGTTACTCTACTTAACTAGTTTCGAAATTTCCTTAAATCCGGGAGCGCCGGCGCTTCGGGTCAGTTCGAAAAGGATTGATTCGAGCGAAGTCATCATAATTCCTTCGTAGCGGAAACGTTCAGAAGCAAGATCAATATTGTCGAACGAACGCGATGAAACACAATTCATTACGACCACAGGTACATATCCGGCTTCTTTCAGGTCGATGGCCGTTTGCAGCACACATACGTGTGATTCGATTCCGCAGATAATCACGTTTAAAGCGCCCGATTGTGCCAGCTTTTCGGCATATATTGGTTCGTCGAAACAACTGAAGTCTTTCTTTTCGATGAACTGAAAATCGGTGATCACTGATTTTATTTCGTCAATGGTTTCACCCAGTCCTTTGGTATATTGCTGGGTAACAAGCAGTGGCAATCCAAGAATCTGCAAACCTCGAATCAATTTGCCGCAATTTTCAACGAACTGTTCCTTCTCTTCCATCACCGGAACCAACCGTTCCTGAATATCAATCACCAATCCGATGGTGTTTTCTCTTAAAATGCGCATAATTAAAAAGTTTCAGCCTCCCCTAAATCCCCTCCGAAAGAGGGGACTTAAAAAATGCGTTGAATAATATTGTTACTGAATAACTTGAATTACAAATAATCGAAGCGTTTTCTGCTCCCTCTCCTTAGGAGAGTGCTCTGGAGAGGTTTCTTTTTTACTCCCTCCCTTTCGGGGAGGGTTGGGGTGGGGCTTGCTTTGCCTGCATCCGCGACTTATCGCCCAGGTAACCGCCGTGATGGCGTTTGGCGTAATCTTCGTTGCTGAAATTGATCCGTTTCATCATCATCACCACCAATACATCGCCAATCACGGTCATTACGGTCGTCGAAGTACTGGGTGTAAGCCCAAGGATACACACTTCTTTCGGATTGCCGGTTTCGAGGCAAACATCCGACATTTGTGCCAGTTGCGATTCTTTGTTGCTGGTAATTACAATCAAGGGCAAATCTTTGTGTAGATTTTCAGCCAGTTCAACCAGCTCCAGTATTTCACGGGTTTTTCCTGAATTGGAAATCAGCAACAATACATCGTTGGGTTGAATAACTCCCAAATCGCCGTGCTGGGCATCGCTTGGGTGCAAGAAGACGGCTGGCGTTCCGGTCGAGCTGAAAGTTGTTGCAATGTTCAAAGCAATTTGCCCAGCTTTTCCCATTCCTGAAGCTACCAGCTTGCCTTTCAGCTTGTGGACCCGTTCTTCAATAATGTTAATTGCTTTTTCGAACGAATCCGTTACCGGAATATTTTGGATGGCTTCAGCTTCCTGCCTGAGAACCTGTTTAATGTCTTCAATCATATTGCTTGTTTTATAGGAACAGCAAAAATAGGCTAAAAAAGTATATTCATGCCTAAATTGGCTTTCCTTTTTATAATTGGGGCGGTTTCGGACAATCTGTGTCAACCATTTTAACTACGATTGAAAATAATTTTTCACTTTTTGAAATTTTCAAAACCATACCTGATTTTCGGTGTTCTTATACTTTAACAAACCTGCGTGGTAAGTGATATCTGCTTATTAATTACAATCATACTAATCAATAATTCTATTTTGAAATGAAGATTCACGAATATCAAGCCAGACAAATTTTCAGGGATTATGGCATTCCTGTACCCGATGGAATATTGTGCTATACGGTTGGTGAGGTCGAGAAGGTGGCTCGTGAGATGAACCGAATGGTAGTTGTAAAAGCTCAGGTTTTAGCCGGTGGTCGAGGAAAAGCCGGAGGTGTGAAACTGGCCCGGACGGTTGACGACGCCATATCTGCTGCTAAACAAATTCTGGGAATGGACATCAAAGGATTAACAGTTGAGAAAGTATTGGTGACCGATGCCGTTGACATTGCCAAAGAATTTTACGTAGGGTTGATAAACGACCGCAACACAAAGACCATTACCCTGATGGTTAGCGCGGAAGGCGGAGTCGAAATTGAAGAAGTCGCTAAGGTATCGCCCGAAAAAATCATCAAATTTTCGATCAATCCACTAACTGGATTGCTCGATTATCAAGCCCGAAACATGGCATTGCAACTGTTTGGCGACATCAAGCTGGCACAAAAGGCGGCCTCCATTTTCAATAAACTTTACAAATTATATGTTGAGACTGATGCAACTCTGGCAGAAATAAATCCGCTGGTACTCACATCCGGAAATGAAATTCTGGCCATCGACGGCAAAATGAATTTCGACGACAATGCGCTTTTCCGTCAGCCAAAAATACTGGCCATGCGCGAGCCTGATGCTGAAGAACTTCAGGAAATAGCCGCTCACGAAAAAGGATTATCGTACATCAAACTCGATGGTACCATTGGTTGTATGGTTAATGGCGCTGGTCTGGCCATGGCAACGATGGATATGATTAAATTATACGGCGGTTCACCAGCTAACTTTCTGGATATTGGCGGAAGTTCGAACCCTCAGAAAGTAATCGATGCCATGAACATTCTTTTGGGCGACAAGAATGTTAAAGCCGTGATGATCAATATTTTTGGTGGAATAACACGCTGCGACGACGTTGCCAAAGGATTGATTAAAGCGTTGGAAATCATCATGACAGACGTGCCAATTGTGGTCCGGCTCTCCGGAACCAACGCTGCTGAAGGTCTGGAATTATTGAAACAAACCGGTTTGCCAACAGTAAGTTCGATGAGCGAAGCTGCCCAAATGTCAATAGAATTAAGTCAAAGGTAAATCAGTAAAAAAGGAAAAAGGAAAAAGGAATATCGTGGCTCTCTTTTGACTTTCCTCATTCCTCATTTCTAATTCCTTATTTCTAATTCGGCATTCAAATATCAAATAACACATATTCAATAAATTATCAAATGAGCATTTTAGTCAATAAAGATACAAAGCTGGTTGTTCAGGGAATAACCGGACGCGACGGCAAATTTCATACTGGTCGGATGAAGGAATACGGAACCAATGTGGTTGCTGGTGTTTCTCCCGGAAAAGAAGGCGAGACGATCGATGGGGTTCCTGTTTTTAATACGGTTGCAAAAGCTGTCGAAGCAACAGGTGCTAATACTTCGATCATTTTTGTGCCGGCAGCGTTTGCCGCAGATGCTATTCTGGAAGCTTCGGAAGCTGGAATTGCACTTGTAATTGCCATCAGCGAAGGAGTGCCGATTCAGGATATGATACGAATAACTCCCATCCTGAAAATAAATGGAACGCTGTTGATCGGTCCCAACTGTCCCGGATTAATCACTCCAGGAGAATCACTGGTAGGAATATTACCGGCGATGATTTTCAAGGAAGGAAACATCGGATTTATATCGCGCAGTGGTACATTGACTTACGAAGTAGTTAATCTGCTTACCCTGAACGATTTCGGGCTGACTACGGTTGTCGGTATTGGAGGCGATCCGGTTGCCGGATTGTATTTTATCGATTTGCTTGAACGGTTCGAGAACGATCCAGATACCAAGGCTGTCGTGTTGATTGGCGAAATTGGTGGCGATGCAGAGGAACAAGCGGCCCAATTTATTGCCGAAAAAATGACCAAGCCGGTAGTTGCCTTTATCGCCGGACAAACTGCTCCTCCCGGAAAACGAATGGGACACGCAGGAGCCATCATTTCGAGCGGAGCAGGTACCGCTGCCGAAAAAATAGCCGCGTTCAACAAAGCTGGCGTCCCGGTTGCCAAAGAACCTGCTGAAATTCCGGTACTGCTGAGGAAGAAACTGGAAGGATTGATATAATATTGTATTTTGATGTTATTGCTTGTAGAGACAAGGCATTGCCTTGTCTCTACAAGCAATAACAAACGAATTTCGTTCAAAAAAGGCAGCCTTTTGGTTTGCCTTTTTTATTAATTTCGGGCATCCAATCGTAATCGAATGCTGCATAACCTTAAAATTGATTCGGAATCGGAAATACCTAAGTACAAACAGGTTGTCGATCTGTTTGTATCCGACATTGAAGCTGGTATTTTCAGGCAAGGGCAGCGCATACCATCGATCAACGAAACCAGCGAGGAATTGCTTCTGTCGCGCGATACGGTTGAAAAGGCTTATGTTTATATGAAGAAAATGGGTATTCTTTCGGCAGTAAGAGGTAAAGGATATTACATCAATCAGGTGAATGTAAGCAAAAAACTCAAAATTTGCCTTATTTTTAATAAGTTAAGCAATTACAAACGAAGCATTTACTACTCTTTTGTGAAAACAATGGGTGTAAAAGCGAGTGTCGATGTATTCATTTACAACTACGATCCTGACGAATTTGAAGCCATCGTTGATAACAACCTGAACAACTACGATTATTTTGTTATCCTGCCGCACTTCAGAAATGAGAATGCCAATATTAGTGAAGTAATAAAAAAGATACCGCGCGAAAAAGTTTTAATCGTTGACCGTTTTCTGGATGAACTTAAAAACTATCCGGTGGTCTATCAGGAATACGACAAGGATATTCAATCAGCATTATCCTGTGGACTCGATCTGCTTCAAAAATACAGCCGGTTAAACCTCGTTTTTCCACAAGCTGAATTTTACCCACCTTACATTGTTCGTGGGTTCCAGATTTTCTGCCAGGTTCATGGATTTGCCTTCACGATCATCGACCGGATGGAAGATACTGAAATCGATCAGGGAGAAGCATACATTATAGTGTCGGACGACGATTTGTATGCATTTATCCGTAAAGTCAAGCAAAAGAACTGGACGCTCGGGAAAGATTGTGGGGTAGTGGCTTACAACGAAAATCAGGTGAAAGAAATATTGTGCGACGGAATTACAACCATCTCAACCAACCACGAAGAAATAGGGCAACTCGCTGCACAAATGATACTTACCCGAAAATTCGAACGCATCAAAAGCCCGTTTCAGTTTATCCGGAGGAATTCGTTGTAAAGGAAGGGAGCAGTCATAGAATTCAGTGTTCAGATGTCATTGATTGTCATTTGCTTCGTCATTAGTGGTCATTGAGCCGCAATTTCCCTTCGTTTGGATTTGCCTGTCCCGATAAAATGATCTTGCCAGGATGTTACCGCTATCGCTCTAACGAGGAGCAGACCTGAGTCTAATTTTATAGTCAGTCAATGTTGGATGGTTGTTTGATTTCTATTGAAATCATTCGCTTGCTTATTCTTTAAATTTTTCGTCACCTCATAAAATAGTTCCTGATAGCCAATTTCTCCGTTTTCGGAAATGGCCTCGACCACAATTTGAACCTTGCCAAGGTTATCGGCATTATAGAATGATGTTTGTGCCTTGCCCAGAGAATCCGTAACGATTTGCGGCTGCCAA
>Ga0302273_1000529_pt1 | contig 16968 bp, 15 predicted proteins | sample III_Bog_N1_3_FD_198774 | JGI IMG/M metagenome (GOLD analysis project Ga0302273, IMG submission 198774) | Peat permafrost microbial communities from Stordalen Mire near Abisko, Sweden - III_Bog_N1_3 | ecosystem: Environmental > Terrestrial > Soil > Wetlands > Peat | place: Sweden: Abisko... | reverse complement strand
CCTGACCTCGGGCAAGATAGACCGCAAGGATTTGAAAGCGCGTCCGCTGGCGCTGCTGCCACACGACGCGAGCGAGTCCGACACGCCGACCACACCGGCGGAAGAGGTGTTGTTCGCCGCCTTGGCCAAGCTGTTTCCCGGCCAGCCGATTCGCCGCAGTGCGGATTTCTTTTCCGACTTGGGCGGCCATTCGCTGTTTGCGGCCCGGCTGGCGTCGGCCTTGAGAGCCGATGCGCGTTTTGCCCATGTGACGGTGCGCGACATTTACCAAAACCGCCGCATCGGGCGCATCGCCGAGGTGCTGGCGCAAGCGCACGAGGCCGCGCCGCCGGTCGATACCGACTGGACGCCGCCGTCCGCCTGGCAGCGCTGGCGCTGCGGCGTGGCGCAGGCGGCGGCCATTCCGCCGTTGGTGACGCTGCACATGGCGCAGTGGCTGGCGCCTTTTTTCACCTATCACTTCTTTACTGGCGACCCGGAAGATTCGGTGGCGCTGGCCATTGCCGCCTCGACGGGCGCTTACCTGCTGGCAACATTGTTGGAATTCGCGCTGGCCATTGCTGGCAAATGGCTGATTGCCGGGCGGCTCAAGCCGGGGCGTTATCCGCTGTGGGGGTTGACCTATTACCGCTGGTGGCTCGCTGACCGGCTGATCGAGTCGGCGCCGATTTACATGCTCAGCGGCTCGTCGCTGTACGCCTGGTGGCTGCGCGCCTTGGGCGCGAAGATCGGGCGCGATGTGGTGATTGGCTCCATCACCCTGCGCGTGCCCGACCTGCTGGTGATCGGCGACGATGTCAGCATCGGCAACGCGGTGAATCTGGAAAATGCGCGTGTCGAACACGGCCAACTGCATCTGGGCCGCATCGACATTGGCAGCGATGCCGGAGTCGGTTCGTATGCGATTTTGGAGGGCAACACGGCCATCGGCGCGTTCGGCCACCTCGAAGGCCAGACGGCGCTGAGCGACGGCATGCGCGTGCCGCCCGCTCGCGTCTGGAGCGGCTCCCCGGCGCGCGACATGGGCGCTTTCGATCCGGCCTCAAATCCGGCGCGGCCCAAGCTGTCCAGAATCCGGCAGGCCACCGAGGTGCTGTTTTTCCTGTGCGGCGCGCTGCTGATCACGACGCTGTTCTTTTTGCCCGTGTTTCCCAGCTTCATGCTGATCGACTGGATTGACAACTCCGAGAATTTGGCACCGCTGCCCAACAGCCAGATTCCCTTGCAGATCGCCAAGTATTTCATACTGGCCTTCCCGGCCACGGCGGTGCTGATCGTTCTCACCGCCTTGCTGTCCACAGCGATTCGCTGGAGCGTGCTGCCGCGCATGAAGCCCGGAAGCTGGCCGGTCCACAGCAACAAATACTGCGCCAAATGGCTGGTCAACCAGATTCAGGAATCCAGCCTGAGCGTGCTCCACGGCGTGTATGCGACGGTATATGCGCCTTTCTGGTATCGGCTGCTGGGCGCCAAGGTGGGCAAAGGCGCGGAAATTTCCACCGCACTGGGTCTGGTTCCTGACATGCTCACGCTGGGCGAGGACACCTTCATCGCGGACGCCGTGATGCTGGGCGACGAAAAAATCGACGGCGGCTGGATGACCATGCAGCCGACGGTGATTTCCCGGCGCAGTTTTGTCGGCAACGGCGCTTACATTCCCGACGGCACCACGCTGCCGGAAAACGTGCTGATCGGCGTGCATTCGACCGTGCCCGCCAACGATGCCATGCACGGCGGCGACACCTGGCTGGGCTCGCCGCCCATCAACCTGCCCGCGCGTGAGAGCGTGCAGGGCTTTGCCGAGCACCTGACGTTTCGCCCGTCGCTGCTGCGTCGCATCGGGCGCGGCAGCGTGGAGACGTTTCGCATTGTCGCGCCGCATGCGTTTGTGATTGCCGTGGGCTACACCATCGTGCTCGACGTGATGCCGGCGGCGGCAGAGGCGCGCTGGGGCAAAGTGGTCGTCGATCTGGCGATGGCTGGCCTGATCTACGGCATTGGCACCTTTGCTTTTGTCGCGGTGCTCAAGTGGCTGCTGCTGGGTCGCTACCAAAAATGCAGTGTGCCGATGTGGACGCCCTTCGTCTGGCTGTCGGAGGCAGTGACCAATCTGTATGAAGGCATTACCGTGCCCAACTTCATGCGTTACCTGCGCGGCACGCCCTGGCTGCCGCTGGCGCTGAACCTGTTGGGCAGTCGCATCGGGCGCGGCGTGTACCTCGACACCACCGACATCACCGAATTCGACTGTGTGTCGATTGGCGACTACAGCGAACTCAATGCGCTGGCCTGCCCACAAACCCACCTGTTTGAAGACCGGATCATGAAAATTGACCACGTCAACATCGGCAGCTGCGTCTATATGGGGCCGCGTAGCGCCGTGCTGTACAGCGCCGTGGTCGGCGACAACGCCAAGCTGGGCGCGCTCACGCTGGTCATGAAGGGGGAACACATTCCGCCCGCAACAGGCTGGCGCGGCTGCCCGGCGGCGCCCGCATCCGTTTGACTTTGCGCCAGTCGATGCCTCCAGCGGCGCTGGCGGTTTATCCCTGGCCCGCTTCGCGGCCTTTGCTGGTGGCCACGCCTGAAATTGGCCAGCGCCTGTTCGTCATCAGCGTGGCCACGCCCCGTACCACGCTGCGCGACGCGGCCCGCGCCCAGTTGCGCGGTGCAGTGCGCGAGGTGCTGGGCCTGCAATTGAATCGTTCGCCTGAGTCGATTGCGTTGGTGTCCGTGCCCGGACAGGCGATTGGCGTTGACCTGCCCGGTCACGCCATCAGCGTATCGGCCAGCCATGAAGTCGGCATGTCCGTGGCCGCGATGGGCCGGGACGGGCCGATAGGCGTCGATATCATGCGGCTGCCGGATGAATTTGACTGGCAGCCGCTCGCCCATGACTACCTCGGCCCGCAGGCCTTGGCGACGCTGGCGCGCATGCCGCCGCACGAACAACTGCCCGCTTTCACGCGCCAATGGACCCGGCTTGAAGCGGGGCTGAAGTGCCTCGGTCTCGGACTGCAGGAGTGGAATGCCGCCCTGGCGCGCCAGATTCAAACCTGCCGCATCGTTGCGCTGACGTTGCCCGCCGGACTGGTGGGCTCAGTCGCCTGCAAGCCGAGACGGTTTCAGGAAACGTGATGCTTGACGTGCCGTATGGCTCTCATTCATGGCTGGATGTCGGTTTCAGCGTGTGCAGCGGCACATCCTTTTCCAGCGCCAGCGTGTCCAGTTGGGCGCGTGTCTGCGTCAGCAAAAACGCCGCCACCGCTTCGTGCGTGGCCGCTTCAAACATCGTCTGAATCCCCGGCATCTCAATGCCCGCCGCCATGCACAGCCTGCGCGCGAAATGCGGCTCCAGCGCAGCCATTGCCACGCGGCCATCCTGACAGGGATAGATGCGGTAGCCCGCATGACCACCGCCCACGGCAGCGCCCAGTTCAGTCACGCCCCAGGCGCGCGGCAGGGCCAGAAAACCCGCCGCGCCCGACAGCGCCACCTCGACATAAGCGCCCCGGCCTTCGCTGCGCTGGTGCAGCACCGCCTGCAGCACCGCCTCGCTGGTCATCAAGGCGCCGCCCATGTCGGCGTACAGCGTGGCGGGCAATTCCAGGCCGGTGATCAGGTCGTTGTCCGCTTGGTAAGTCAGGTCGTGACCGGCTTCTTCGGCGCGCTCGCCGGGGGCGCCGAAGATGGCAATCTGGCTCAACTGCGGGTATTTTTCCTGTAGCGTGGTCCAGCTCAAACCCAGCTTGACCAGCGCCGAGGGCCGAAACGAGGTGATCAGCACATCGGTCTGGGCCAGCTCGCGGGCGAGCTGCTGCTGGCCCGCATCGGTTTTGAGGTCAGCCGTGCGCGTCTGGATGCCCTCGTGCAGCTTGTCGTAGGCCCGCGCGCTGTACTGCGCCATCGGGTCGCCGCCGGGCGGCTCCAGCTTCAGGCAAGCCGCGCCCATCTGGACTAGGCGCATCAGCGCCGCCGGGCCGGGCAGGTTGAGCGCCAGGCTCAGGACGCGCACGCCCTTGAGGGGCTGAAAGGCTTGTGGGGAGATGAGGGTCATGGTTTCTTTCCTGGAGTTTGCCGGAATTGTGCCGCGAACTGATATGCAACAACTGGAGACTGCTTTTTCGTATCAGAGTGGGTCTGCGGCTGTGAATCAGCCAAACTTTGTTTCATCTGGAGGATTGCACATGCTGGCTTGTAGCCTTGATAAAAAGGAAAAAATCGACATCAGTTTGGTCGCAAACGCCGCTGATGCCCAGATGGTCAGCCGAATGCGGTTGGTGCTGGCGGTGTCCGTGCTGCTGGCCGTCTTCATTGACCACGCGGGCTTGAGCCGTGTTAATTATTTCACCTGGATTGTTCTTTTTGGTTACCTTGCGCACAGCATGGCTGTGTATGGCTATTCTCTGTCCAACAATTTGCTATCACAAAGTTATATGGTTCACCGCCTGGATGTTTTGTGGTTTGCCCTGATTGTTGGATTTACTGGCGGCGTCAACAGTTTCTTTTTTCTTTTCTTTTTCTTTGCCATTATGGTGGCTTCATTCCGCTGGGGGCTGGAAGAGGGCGGGCGTGTGACAATTGCTTCAGCACTGCTTTTTTCGATGGCGGGCCTGATTGTCGATCCTGGCTATGAACAACTGCCCAGCCTGCTGCTACGGACTACCTTTTTGCTGGCGCTGGGTTATATGTGTGTCAATTGGGGTGAATCAAAACTAAGGCTGATGCGTCAGTTAGCCTTGCTGAGAGATGTCAGTCATTTGTCAAATCCACGTTTTGGTGTGGATCACACGCTGACCAGTATTTTACAAAAAGCCTGTTCTTTTTTTGATGCGGAAAGCTGCATTTTAATCATGCAGGACAGAGATTCGGGAGAGAGTTTTTTACGCACAGTCAAAGAGTTTGATGAAGCCCCCATTTTGCATGCCGAACGGATTGACGCAAAGGCTGCAGAGCCTTTGTTAGTCTCTGGGCAAAATCAGGTAATGCTTTACAGCTACCCCTCATGGCCTGTCATGGCACATTTGTTTGAACAATTTCAGGTGTGCGACAGTGAGGGGGGAAGCTGGATCAATGAAATTGATGCCTCGGCTAGAAATCTGGCTGAAATGATGGAGGCTAGATTTTTTATCAGCGCGCCTGTCCTGCTCAGAAGGCAATGGGGACGAATTTATATTATCTCTCGTCATAAATCATTTGATAAAGCAGAAGCCTTATTTTTAAGCCACATGGCCGATCATGCATTTCCGGTGGTAGAAAATATAGAGCTGCTGGATAAAATGGCCTCTGAAGCGGCATTGCGGGAGCGTAAAAAAATGTCGCTCAACCTTCATGATACCGCCATTCAGCCTTATATTGGCCTCAAACTGGGCTTGAGTGCGCTGCAGCATAAGTCATCCATCGATAATCCACTGCGTGGAGACCTGGATAAATTGATTGCGATGTCTGAAAAAGTCATCAGCGATTTACGAAATTATGCAAGTAGTTTGAAAAATGGTTCTCATCTTCGGGGGACGGGATTTTTGACGATTTTGCGTGAGCAGGCTGCACAAATGCATGAATTTTATGGAATCAATATTGACATACTGATAGCGAGTGAAATGTCCGTCAGTGACCGCCTGAGTACGGAAGTCGTTCAAATGGTGCGTGAGGGTTTGTCCAATATCTGCAAACACACCGTGGCGCAGCAGGGTTTTATCAAAATAGACTGCGTTAATGGCTGGTTGAAAATTCAGATTGAAAATGAAGGCGTCGGCCCAGACAGGGAGTTTTCTGATTTTATGCCGCGCTCATTGAGTGAGCGGGCAGCCGGGTTGGGTGGCAAGGTGCATGTCATGCAAATTCCTCAGGGAAATACCGTGGTGCATGTCGAAATACCTGTTTAAAAAGGCAAGGCATGGAATCGCAAAAAAAAACGATCCGCATCATGCTGGTCGATGATCACCAGACCATGCTGTGGGGACTGATTAAGCTCATTGAAACTGAAAGCCCAAAAATGAAAGTGGTCGGTACTGCACAAACTGGCCCCGAGGCATTGGATAAAATTGCAGAGCTTATGCCCGATGTGGTTTTGCTGGATCTAGATCTTGGCGGAAGCAATTCTCTGGATTTACTTCCGATTTTGCAGTTAAATACAGAGTTGCGGGTGTTGATTTTTACTGGCGAGCGGGATCAAGAAAAGCTGGACTTGGCCGTATTTCGGGGTGCTCGCGGTATTGTGCGCAAAGATGCCTCGGCGGAATTGGTGCTCAAGGCGATTGAAAAAACAGCCGCTGGTGAAATATGGCTGGACCGTGGAACGCTGGGTCGAGTATTTAGTGGATTCATGGTACCAAAGCCTGCTGAAAAACCAGACCCAGATGCCGAAAAGACAGCCAGTCTGACCGCCAGAGAACGCCGAATCATTCATGTCATTGTGCAGGGCAATGGTGCGCTGAATAAAACGCTGGCAGATCGGCTTTTTATTTCCGACCATACGCTGCGCAATCACCTGACTTCCATTTATCAGAAACTGGGGGTCAACAACCGGCTGGAGCTGTATGTTTATGCGCTCAAGCATCAGCTAGGAAGTCTTCCTGAGGCGGGCGGTTCAATTGATTAATCAATTTTCGCCATTTAACATTGGCATAATGGTTCGAATAACTTGAATGGCGGCTGGCCCCATGATAACCATGATGATGGAGGGAAATATGCAAACGACCAAGGGAAACAGCATTTTGGTCGGAACCTTGGCGGCCAGTTCTTCAGCGCGCATCTGGCGCTTGTGACGCAGGTCGTCAGAGAAAACCCGCAGTGATTCACCAATACTGGTGCCGAACTTGTCAGCCTGCGTCAGCATGATGGCAAAAGTGCCTATTTCCTCAACCCCCGTGCGCAAGGCGAGATTTTTCAGGGATTTTTCACGGGTGCCACCAGCCCGCATTTCCAGATTGGTCAGATGCAGTTCTTCAGCCAAGGCGACACTTTTGATCTGAATTTCTTCCGCAACCTTGGTCAGGCCCGCATCGAGTCCCAGGCCGGCTTCTATACACACCAGCATCAAATCAACAGCGTCGGGAAAGGTTTCAAAAATTTCACGCTGGCGTGCCTTGATTATAAAATGCAAAAACAGGTTGGGCAGGTAGCAGCTCAGCAAAGCAGCCATCAGAATATAAAACAAAAGATTCATGGTGGATGAATCATCGCCTCTCACCAGCAGAAAGGTTGCCGTCGAAAATAGCAGCGGCAGCAAGGTTTTTGCGCCAAAATAAATAATATGGGCATTCTCACTTCGGATACCTGCATTCAAAAATCTGATCCGCAGCCGGGATTTATCAAAATCTTCATCGGGTGCTGAAAGTTGGGCAAATGGACCGGCGATTTTTACAAAATTTTCGGTCCATTGTGATTTTTCACCGGGACCGGCGATGGCTTTGACGCGCTGCTCTGTTTTGCTGGGCGCTAGCCAGAAGAATAAACCGGCCAAGCTGAGTGTGACTGTCAAAAAGATAAAACCAGGAAGCAGTAGCATTTTGAATCTCCTTTAGACGCGGATTTTGACGATTTTTCTTAAAATCAGGGCGCCAAATCCCATCAGAATCAGCATGTATTTGACGATTGAAATCCCGATGGGGTCTTTCCACAAGGGTGACATGAAATCGGGGTTGGCAAAATTCATCACGCCCGCCAAGGCAAAGGGCATCAAGCCCAAAATCCAGGCCGACAAACGTCCCTCCGAGGACAGCACCTTGACTTTGGCCATCAGCTTGAGGCGTTCGCGGATCAGGCGGCTCAAATTGCCCAGCACCTCGGTCAGGTTGCCGCCGGAGTCGCGCTGAATCAGCACCGAGACGATGAAGTAGCGCAGGTCCGTCAGCGGAATGCGCTCGCTCAGGTTCATCAAGGCTTGCTGCAGCGAGACGCCAAAGTTCACCTCGTCATGCACGATGTGGAATTCTCCGGCGATGGGATCGGTCATTTCATCGCCGACCATTTGCAGGGCCGACGAAAACGCATGGCCCGAGCGCAGGGCGCGGGTGATCAGGTCCAGCGCCTCGGGCAGTTGGCGCTCGAACTTGTCAAGACGCTTGTTGCGCTGGTGGATGACGTACAGCAGCGGCGTGAATGCAAAAAATGCCCCGACCAAGCCGCTGACCAGAAACGATTGCTGCAGCCCGTAAATCAGCAACAGGCCAGCAACCAAGCCCAGGGCCGCGCAGGACAGCAGCAGCCGCGACACCGTCCATTCCAGCCCCGCCTGAAGGATGAATTTGTCCAGCCTTTGCGCCCTGGCGATGGTCAGCAGGAAACGCTCGATCAGCGGCACCTCGCTGAGCATGCGCTGCTTGAGGAGATGGGTTTGCGTGCTGTTGTCACGCGAGGCTGAGAGGGCGCGCAGCCGACTGGCGATTTTTTTGGTTTCCGGCCCTTTGTACGATTTCCACAGCAAATAAGCGCCTTCGAGCAGCAGCAGCACCGCGACGAAAACAAGCACCGACAAAATAAGGAAGGCATGGCTTCCGGTGTTGTTCTGCATGATGGCTCCTGGTTATTGGTAATGCTTGCTCGGGTTGAACATCGCGTCGGGCAGCACCACGCCAAATGAGCGCAGCCGGTCGGCGAACTTGGGCCGCACGCCGGTGGCCTGGAAATAGCCTTGCACCTCGCCCTCGGCGCCGACGCCGGTCTGGCGGAAGGTGAAAATTTCCTGCATCGTGATCACGTCGCCTTCCATGCCGGTGATTTCCTGAATGCTGGTGATCTTGCGTTTGCCGTCGATCAGGCGCAGCCCCTGAATCACCACCGTGATGGCGGAGGCGATTTGCTGGCGGGCCGCTTTGTGCGGCAGGTTCAGGTTCGCCATGCCGATCATGTTTTCGAGGCGCGAGAGGGCGTCGCGTGGCGTGTTCGCGTGAATCGTGGTGAGCGAGCCTTCGTGGCCGGTGTTCATCGCTTGCAGCATGTCCACGGCTTCGGCGCCGCGCACCTCGCCGATCACGATGCGATCCGGGCGCATGCGCAGTGCGTTGCGCACCAAGGCGCGCTGGGTGATTTCGCCCTTGCCTTCAATGTTGATAGGCCGCGTTTCCAGGCGCACGACGTGCGGCTGCTGCATTTGCAGCTCGGCGGCGTCTTCAATGGTGACGATGCGCTCGGACTCGGGAATGTAGCTTGAGAGGATGTTCAGCAGCGTCGTTTTGCCCGCGCCGGTGCCGCCGGAAATGATCATGTTGACCTTGGACTTGCACAGGCCTTCGAGCATGAAGGCCATCTCAGGCGTCAGGCTTTTCAGGTCGTTGACCAGGTTGTTCATCTGCAGCGGAATGTGCGCAAAACGGCGTATCGACATCATCGCGCCGTCCAGCGCAATCGGCGGAATGACGGCGTTGACGCGCGAGCCGTCGGGCAGGCGCGCATCGACCATCGGGCTGGACTCGTCAATGCGCCGCCCAACCAGTGAGACGATTTTGTCGATGATGCGCAGCAGGTGCTTTTCATCGGTGAAGGTGACGCTGGTCAGCTCCAGCTTGCCTTTGCGCTCGACGTAAATCTGCTTGTAGGAGTTGACCAAAATATCCGACACCGTCGGGTCGGCCATCAGCAGTTCCAGCGGCCCGAAGCCGAGCATTTCATGCTGGATGTCGCGGATCAGCGTGCGCCGCTCGATGTCGTTGACGGGGGCTTGTTCTTCCAGCAGCAGGCGCTCGACCATCGTGGCGATTTCCTGGCGCAGCACCACAGGCGACAAACCTTCCAGCGCCGCCAGATCGAATTTGTCCAGCAGTTTGAGGTGCATTCGGCCTTTCAAGAGCTTGTAGGCATCGCTGGCGCCCTGACTCTGGGGGCTGTCTGCCGCGACTTGAAGTGGCCGCTGCACTATAGGCTCGACGGCAGCGGCGTGGAGTTTTTCCCGGAATGACATGCTGATCTCCCTCGGAGAATAAAAAATGAACAAGCCCAAAAAATGAACAAACTTGCGGCATCAAGCGCGGCGCAGCAGTCGGTCCAGCAGGCTTCGGCTTTCCTCGACACGGGGGCTGAGCGACAAGGCGAACTCGGCCAGACTTTTGCTGACGGGGCTGGAGCGGTTCAGCGCGGCCAGCGTGTTGCCCTGGTTGATGGCGGTATTGACTTCCCGGTAGTCATTGGGGAGGGTGCGCAGCCGGGACGCGCCCAGCGTGCGCTGGATGCTGTCGAGGCTGATGTCGCCGGTTTTTTCAAAACGGTTCACCACCCATTCGATCTTTTCCGGCGGGTAGCCCAGCGACTTGAAAATCAGCTGCAGCTTGTGGGCGTGGCGCAGGTTGGGCAACGTGGCTTGCAGCACCGGAAAGATACGGTACGCATGATCGAGCGCCTTGAGCGTGAGCGTGTCCAGGCTGCGGCTCAGATCGAGCAGCACAAAGTCGTACTGGGTGACGGCCAGATTGAGGATTTCATCGACATGCTCGGGCTTGATTTCCATCGCCGCTGCGGGGTCTTCAGGCGCGGCCAGAATGCTGTAGCGGGCTGAAATTTTCACGGTGCTGGCGGCCAGAAACGAGGCGTCAAGGCGGTTGATGCCGTGCGCCACATCGGCCAGCGAGGAGGGCGGCTTGCCATCGTGGACAAAAGACAGGGCATCGCCAAACTGGAGATTCAGATCGACCAGCAGCACCGAGTGGGTTTGCGCCAGTTGGTCGCCTAGGTTGGTGGCTAAAAAAGTCGCGCCGCTGCCACCTTTGCAGGGGAAAAACGCCAATATCTTGCCGGGGGTTTTGGTGCGCAGGCCCATGAATTTGGCGGCAATCCGGCCAATGGCCGCATTGAGCGCATCGGGCGTCACCGGCGAGGGCAGGACTTCGCGCACGCCCACGCGCATCGCGTTGATCAAAAACTCGGGCGTCTGCGACGAGCACAGCAAGATGACGGCGATTTTCGGGTGATGCGTGGTGATGTATTCCACCTGAATCAGCTCATGCGGGTCGTAGCAGATGCCATCGACCAGCATCAGGTCGGGTTGCTCCTGCTCGGCAATGGCGCGCATGCGGCTTTTGCCGCCGTCCAGCAGCAAAACGGTGTGGGCTTGCGCTTCAAGCACCTGGCCGATGTCGTGCAGATGGGTTTTGTTGGGAGAGATGATGGCGATTTTCATGTTCATCCTTTTTTTCTGAAAACTATTTCAATATTATTTAGCCAGGCGCGCTGGCGTATAAGCGCCGTAATAAGGACCAGTGCCACTGAAGCCGCCGATGGTCATGCCTAAATTGAAATAGCCTTCAATATATTTATCACTGCCGCCCTTGATGGCGTCGATGTGAAATGACGCAAATCCGATGATTGGAATCATGGAGGTGGCCCCATTAAGTCCATCGGGGTAATCTATCACCGGCATGAAAATATCGATTCCAGCCAAAGGGTATGCCTTTAAAAGTTCGTCGTAGAAACTATCTACGGTGCCGGATTGAATGTAAATTTTGTCGCCAATATTCAACTGGTTGGGGTTTCCATTTTTAATCAATTTTTTTATATAACTTGCGCTGTTGTCATTTTTTTCAAATGATGTCCATTGACCAGAATCGCAGGCGGGATAACGATAAGCGGAGCCGATGCGAACTTTCCATGGCTGCCCTATGACTTGAGCGACGCCATTCAAATTGGCCGATGTGGCGAGTTTTGGCAAGTTGTTGGATAAATCAAAATACAAATCAAATAAACATTTATTGATGGCTTCTGGCATTAGTGTTCCTGGCAGCATGCCACTTGGTGAAGAGATTACCGCGATGGCACTTGCTGTAATAGGCGCTGCCGAGCCACCGAATATTGAAGCAATGAGCGTTCCGACGGGTCCACCATTGCTGCCATTAGACCTGTTGACAGTTACCTTGACAGCAGGTTTATCGCATGCGCTTGTCATGACGCCTCCCGTGACAGTGCATGGCCCAAAGGGAGACAGTGATGTGGGCTGCAATACCGATCCACCATTAATATCAAAATAACCAGTCTCGATGGTGCCGTTGGTGAGATGGATGCCATCTGACTTGTTGAGTCCAATTGAATCGGTCGCTGTCGTGCTGGCCACTGACCAGTTCAACGTCGATGAAGGCGTACTGGTGCAATTCGTGCCAGAGGCTGCTGTGGTCTTGCTCAGGCAGTTGGCGCCTGCCAGCGCAGCCGCATCGGCATCATTTTGCAGCTCATTGCGCACCAGCAGCAAATGACTAATATCAAATGCAATGGCCGAAAATCCGAGCAGAGTCATCAGCAAGAGCATTGAGGTGATTGCTATAGCGCCATTTTGTCTGTGCAGAGAGTTTGGCATGGGATCTATCTGATTTTTTATTCGTGATTCATGCTGCTGACAGAAATCAGGCTGGGAAATACTGTATTTTTCATCCAGGCATTTGTCTGGTTCAGAAGGAATCCAGAATAAGGATAAGTGATGCTGACAGTGATGGGGTCGCCAAAGTTTGGTGGAGTATTGCCATTGCCATTTGACACGGTAATGACTGGATCAGCAGTTCCGCTACAGTTTTTATTGTGAGTTCCGGTTTTAGTGCTGATGAGCAAACTGTTTGTATTGTTGCCGTTGCCGTTCCCATCATTTTTATTGACGTAAGTGTAGGTGTAACGGCATGCCACCATCGCCACGCTGGAGCTTGACCACGGGGTTGCGGTCAAGACGGTTCCATAGCGTGCGGCCTCCCGGCTGGCATTCGTAATAATTGCTTTGTTGTAAACCATAAATCCAAAATCTATTGTCATAAAAATAATGATCAATAGGAAAGGCAGGACCAGTGCAAATTCGACGGCTGAAGTTCCCGATTGTTTTTTGGTCATGAATGGCTCCTTGTGGTTTTGCTGATAAAAGCAAAGTCAATCAGCATGCTACTTTTGGAATAAATTTTCATGGCACTCATCACTGAACCAGAGTGGAAAGAGGCGAGCCTGTGGCGCCACCCGTTAAGCTGGGGGTGGCGCAGGAGTCCAGAAGAACTTCATCGGGTACGGTTTTTTCTGATGTTGGCTTGACGGTCACTGGCGTTGGACAGGTGATCTGGGCGTTGACTCGGGCGGCTACTGCCAGCACCATAGTATTTTGGCTATTTGGATAATGAACAGTATTTTTAGAAAAATTATCCATAAACTGCAGTAGCCAGATTCCTATTTTGGATTGTGTATGCTGGCACTGCGCATACTTTGCGTTGGTTGGCACTGTGGTCGCCATATAAGAGGCATCTTTAAAGGTGATTTCCGTGCTGCCAGTCTTGACTTGGCTGCTCAAAGTGCTTGACTGCGAATTTTCATTGTTCAGGTTGCCAGCCGTTTGCCCCGCACTGGCTGCACGCATCAAGGCTGTGCTTTGTCCGTCAAGCTCTTTGGCAGCCGCCAGCGCGCAGTTGTTGATGGCTACCTGAAGATCAGATTTGACAATAAAGATGCCGCCGAAATCCATTGCAATTCCCATGAGCGCCAATAAAAACAGCATAACCAGAGATACGGTGAAAATGACCGATCCCTGTTGGTGAGGATGATTGGAAAGGGTTCTCATGGGAATGAATTTTTAAGAGGGGCGGAAGTGAATTCGCCGACATGAATGAAGGTGATTTCACTTCCGCTTTGTAGCCCTGAAATGTTAGGAGCAGCTACCCGTCAGGCAGGAGGTGACGCGAGAGACAAAGGTGGTGAAGCCGCCGGTGGCAGTCGTCAGTTTGCTCAGTGCGATAACCAAAGCAATCGACACCACGGCAATGATCAGCGCGTATTCGACAACCTGGGCGCCTTCTTCGTCTTTGGCAAACGAGCGGATGGAATTGTTCACGGTGTTGAGAAATTTGTTCATTTTGAGATCCATTTAATTAAAATTTATTTTCAAGAGATGAGGATGTGAATTCACCGTGATGAATGAGGATGAATCCACTTCCGCTTTGCGGCCTGAAACGTTAGGCGCAAGTACCCGTCAGGCAGGTAGCGACGCGAGAGACAAAGGTGGTGAAGCCGCCAGTGGCCGCCGTCAGTTTGCTCAGTGCCAGAACCAGGGCAATCGACACCACGGCGATGATCAGCGCGTATTCGACAACCTGGGCGCCTTCTTCGTCTTTGGCAAACGAGCGGATGGAATTGTTCACGGTGTTGAGAAATTTGTTCATTTTGATACCTATTAAATTAAAAGTTGATTTGAAAAACTGGCTGACACATGATTTTTGATAGATGCTGCTGACAGATGTCTGGCCTCCCTTCGCGTGAAAAATTGGTTTGTTTTTATGGGTGTAGCTATTGACTGCTACTTTCCTCCTCCGATACTCCCTCCGATATTGATGACGTTGACCGCTGGCGGGGGCGATTTATAGGTCAGCTGGTAATTGGTGATGGCTTCTCTGGCCGATTTGCCATCCATGCCGCTGACGGGGTCTGGGTTATTCCCGGCATCAGGGTTAATCGTCATTTTCAGTTTGGCTTGGCGCACAGCGTCGCCGAACTTGGCGTCATAGTTGGGCGTCACGGAGGTGCAGCCGGCCAGAACGGTGAGCAGTAAAGGCAAGAGAGCGGTGGCAAGGTGTTTCATGGTGGGTATCTCTCTTGCTGGATTTAAGAAGCGGGGGCGGTGTCAGACCGGGGCGCAGGCAGCGGCGCGGGCGCTGGCGGCGCACCTTCGAGGCTGCCGTTGAGTAGCACATCGGCGCGGTTGGGCACGACATGGTTGTCGGTCGGCAGCGTGGGCATTTCCGTCAGCGGCTTGACCAGACGCGGCGTGATGACGAACAGCAGCTCGGTGCGGTCGTTCTGGAATTCAGAGCTGCGAAACAGGCTTCCCAGAATCGGCACCTCGCCCAGGCCGGGGAAACGCTTGATGGTTTCGGTGATGTTGTTTTTGATCAGTCCGGCAATGACAAAGCTTTGCCCATCATTGAGCTGCACGGTGGTGTCGGCCCGGCGCACCGTCAGCGAGGGCAGTACCGAGGTGATGCCGCCGACGGTGGAAAACGGCGAGCCGGTCTGTGACAGGTCCGACACTTCCGAGATCATTTTCAGGTTGATGCGCGTGCCGTCGAGCACGGTGGGCGTGAACTTGACGCCGATGCCGAACTCTTTTTCTTCCAGCGTGATGCTGGGCGTGCCGGTGGTGTTGTTTTGCGACACCGGGATGTAAATTTTGCCGCCCGACAAAAAGCTGGCCGACTGGCCGCTGATGGCCATGATGTTGGGTTCGGCCAGCACGCGCACCAAGCCATCGTCTTTTTCGCCGTCAATGTTGACGGCTGTTCTGCCAATTTTGAGCGCCTGCAGCAGCCCGCCGCCGTTGCTCAGAAAGCGTGATAGCAGGGTGTAGGTGTTGGCGCCGCCGCCGCTTGAGCGGTTCAGGCCGACGCTGGCGCCGAGTTTGTCCAGCAGCGTCTTGCTGACTTCGGCAATTTTGACTTCCAGCATGACCTGCTGCGGCGTCATGATGCGCAGCATGTTGACGACCCTTTTGCCGTCGCCGTAGGCACTGGCCAGGCTCATCACCTCGTCGAGCTTGATGGCGTCGCTGACCTTGCCGGTCAGCACCACCGAGTTTTCCGCTGCCTTGACCAGGATGGCATTTTCTTCCGGCATCAGCTCGGCGAGCTTGGACTGCAGGCTGCCGGGGTCTATGGTGACGATGATGTCCTTGACCACGCAGCGTCCGTCGGCGCTTTGCAGCACCACATTCATGGCGCCGGCTTTTTTACCCAGAAAGAACAGTTCCGTTGGGCTGAGCAGTGTGATGTCCAGGTTGGCAACACCGTCGTCGATTGACGCTGGGGCGGCCGTGGGGGCGGGCGCTGTCCCGGTTTTGCTGTCGGCGCTGGCAGACTGGATGGCGCGGCTGGCGGACTGGCCGCCGACAATCATCCGGGCCGCCGGAATGGCCAGCCGGATGATGCGGGACTTGCCCAAAGTCAGGTAAGTCGGCGGATCGACCACCACCGACTGGCAGGAGTTGATGGCGGGGGCGGCGCGCTGTGCCTTTTTGCTACTCGGCGCGGCCTGGCCGAAAGATTGGCTGGTCAAGGCCAGTATGGCCAGCGCAATCAGGGTTTTGGAATAGAGCTGCACTTGAATTTCTCCCTTGGTGGTTATTCTTAAAAGCAGTTCAGGACGCGATAACCGTTTTGAATAACCTCGATGCATTCGGCTTCGGCGGGGGCTGTTGGTGCGACCTGTTTGGCTGCGGCGCTTCTGGGTTTGGCGGAACCCCGCGTCACCTTGGATTCAATCGGGCCGATGGGGTCGATGGCGTCGTCGTCGTTAAAAAGCTGGCTTTTGGTGATGCCTGCGGTGGCCACGGTTTGTTTGTCGGTCTGGTTGCGCAGCACCAAGGACAGGGTGCCGACGCTGCGGGCCAGATCGAGTTTTTCCGAGTCTTCCAGGCTCAGCTCCAGCGTGACGGCGCTGACGACTTTGGGTTTGGTGTCGTCCCGGCCCGACTCTTGGGCCACGGCCAGCACCAGAACGTGTTCCAGAACCGTTTTGCTGATCTGGCGGTTTTCTTCGCCTGTGGTTTTGCCCTTGCCCTTGGCTTTGTCCTGCTGGGCATTGACCATGACATCGACGTAATTGCCGGGGAGGGCAAATCCAGCCACACCGACCACATCATTAACCCGCACCGTCATGGCCCGTTTGCCCTCTGCAATGACTGCCGACAGGCCGCCTTGCGTACCAACCGGAGCCAGCTTGCGCTCCAGCACTGCATCGCCGCGCAGCACGCTGACTTTCACCACCCGGTCCTGCAAATCCTTGATGTCGATAAAGGCGCCGGGTGGCACGGATCCACTGGGCCAGTCGGCGGTGGTCAGCATTTGCGGATTGATTTTGCTGCCCATTTCAATATCCGTCGAAGCGACGACGACCTTGTTCGAGGCGATATTGCTTTTTTGTGATGCCCAGCCCGCTGCATAAGTGGCAGCCGCCAGCCCCATCAACAATGCCAGAATTAACAGGCCGATTGCTTTAGCGTTTTTCATTACAGACCTCGTGAAGTAATTG
>Ga0302273_1000528_pt1 | contig 16981 bp, 8 predicted proteins | sample III_Bog_N1_3_FD_198774 | JGI IMG/M metagenome (GOLD analysis project Ga0302273, IMG submission 198774) | Peat permafrost microbial communities from Stordalen Mire near Abisko, Sweden - III_Bog_N1_3 | ecosystem: Environmental > Terrestrial > Soil > Wetlands > Peat | place: Sweden: Abisko... | reverse complement strand
ACATTTATGATCTCGAAATAATCTAAAACTCCTTCTGGTAATAATAACTCAAAGCCACTTGTAAGCATCTGTTTTTGCTACAAAACTAATATTTTTACTAGTCCCCCACAACTTTTTGACTTGATCCGAAATAAATACGAAATAATCAAAATATACACCCAAAATATCATTTGATAGATATGATAAATCAATATGATCTATGTAGAGATTCACGCCATTCCTTATACTCCGGAGTCTCGACTTTAAATTAGAACATTTCACAGATAACCATTCTATTTTTTCAATGACGTCTTGCATTAACCAATCCTATTTTATATTTTTGTCGTGTTTAACTAAATATCCACCTTTTAGGTAACCAATATCATGCTTATTCTGAAGTGTATATCTCTGTTGCTCTTGTTTTTTACTTTTACTTATTTCTGAATTGCCACATAAGTAGGAGGATTGAAGAGTACGTTGCACAATAAAGCTGCGGCTTCAATATAAGTGACGACATTATAGGGTAAAGTTGTAATAAGATGTATAAAAAGGCTTGCAAACATAATAAGAGTAGAAGCAAGACTGATAAATAATGCTGCATTTTTCATGAATAATACAGCAAGGCTGATAAATAATGTAGCTACTTTCAGGAATAATGATAGTAAGGCTGATAAATAATGCTGCATTTTTTAGGAACAATGCAACAAAGCTGATAAATAATGTAGCCACTTTTAGGAATAATACAGTAAGGCTTATAAATAATAGCAACACTTATTACAACAATGCAGCAAAACGGATAAGAGTTATCGCTGTTTTGTACAACATTGCGCTGCTTTAAATATAAAGAATAACAGTATAACAACCTTATATCAACTACTAATACAAGAAGTTATGGGAAGTTCAAAAATTATCGTTGATTTTTCTACAACCAAGTACACTGATGCCCGACTCTACACCAGAGCTAACCACATTATTGACAAAATGGATGGCAACCCTCATTTTGTAGATGTACAACCCTTGCTCATTGTCTTACGCGAAGCAAATACTACCTACATTGCCTTGCTGGCAAAGACACAGGGTGGCTCAAAAGAGGATACGGCACTTAAAAATCAGGCACGTGCAGCCCTTATAGTACTACTGAAACAAATAGCTGCCCGTGTGCAAACCATTAGTGATGGCGACGAAACCCTTATTCTGAGCAGTGGCTACGATGTCAACAAAAAGTGGAGCAAAGTAGGCCCACTCAGCAAGCCAGTAAATTTCAGACTAAAGCAAGGAAGCAACAAAGGCAGCATTTATCTTGTCTGCGACCCTATAGCCGGTGCCAGTTTCTACGAAGTTGAATATACCGAAGGCATTCCTACCCCCAATAGTCTTTGGATGAAGGCGACCTCCATCAAACGTAAAATAACCATCGACGGACTTAGCAGTGGTAAGCAATATACCTTCCGTATGGCCGGTGGTGGTAGCCACCTTTTCCGCATTTGGAGTGAGGCGATAAGTAGTTATGTGCTATGATATAGAGTAGGAGGGAAAGTTGGGTGAAATAGCAGTACTTTTATTGCTGATTTGCTGTATTACAGCTTTATAATTATTAAATTTTAACTATTATCCCTATGGACACTTCACTTCAAAAAAAGGAAAGATCCTGGAAGGACGGGGATTGGCTCATTGAAAAGAAATGATGCCAGCTATTTTAGGCTCACACACTTTTCCATTATTTGCAAAGAGCTTCATGTTCAGGTAATGTCCCCTTTTTAAGGGAACGAGCGTAGCGGAGTGGGTATGAATTATCTTTATATATTATCTTGCCGACGAAACATAACATACAATTAAAAACAGATTCATTTTAGGCAATTTTTTGCTGAATTATTCTTTTTTACACTATATTGAATGAATTATGCACCTTGAGGAAGTATTAATTATTTATTTTTGTAACTTGAGATTTAAAAATATACAATTGACACACACATGAAAAGAAAACTAATTATTGGCAGTTTATTGGCGGCACTTTTTCTACCTGTTGCAGCAGAGAACAAAGTAGTACTGAACGATTGGGAAAACCCGGCTGTTTTTCAGATTAACCGTGAACCTACACGTGCCACGTTTCTGCCTTTTGCCGACAAACAATCTGCTATAGCTGATGTATATGAGAATTCTCCCTGGTTTTATTCGCTGAATGGAAACTGGAAGTTCCAGTGGTCACCTACTCCCGACCAACGTCCTAAAGACTTTTATAAAACAGACTTTAATGTGATGAACTGGAAAGAAATTCAGGTCCCATCTAATTGGGAACTGAAAGGTTATGGTATCCCTATTTACACTAATAACATCTATCCGTTTCCTCGTAACCCACCTTATATTGATCATTCCGATAATCCGGTAGGTTCTTATCGTCGTTACGTTGATTTGCCTGCAAGTTGGGATGGTCGTCGTGTCTATCTTCATTTCGAGGGAGGAACATCGGCTATGTATATATGGGTAAACGGACAAAAAGTAGGTTATTCCGAAAATACCAAGAGCCCTTGCGAATTTGATATAACCAAATACGTAAAACCCGGTAAAAATCTGGTGGCAGTGGAAGCCTATCGCTGGAGCGATGGCTCGTATCTCGAAGATCAGGACTTTTGGCGTATTTCAGGTATAGACCGCAACGTTTATTTATATAGTACCCAGCAGATACGTATTGCTGATTTCTTTGCTCATCCGGAATTGGATGCTGCTTATAAAAACGGCACGTTGGCAGTAGATGTTACCTTAAGCAATTATAATAAATCGGCTAAGAGCGCTGAAGTTGAAGCTTCCCTGCTTGATGCTACCGGAAAAGAAATATTCAGTCAGAATCTGAAAATAAAAACTCCTGCCGATGGCAAGAAAGAAGCTACGCTGATTAGTGCGGTTTCTTCTCCTAACTTATGGAGTAGTGAAACACCCTATCTGTATACTTTGGTGTTGACGTTGAAAGATGAAAATGGAAAATTTATCGAAACAGTTTCAAGTAAGATCGGTTTCCGCAAGGTTGAACTTAAGGATGGACAGTTGCTGGTAAATGGTAAACGTATTATGGTTCATGGAGTGAATATGCATGAGCACAACCCGATTACCGGACATTATCAGGACCTTGCCACTATGATGAAGGATATCCGGATGATGAAACAGCATAATATCAATGCTGTGCGTTGCAGTCACTATCCTCAAAATACAGAGTGGGTGAAGCTTTGCGATAAATACGGTATTTATTTGGTCGATGAAGCGAATATTGAAAGTCATGGCATGGGCTATGGTAAAGAAAATATGGCCTTCGACCCCGCCTGGGATGGAGCACACATGGCCAGAACTGTAAGTTTGGTGGAACGTGATAAAAATTCACCTGCTGTTATTCTTTGGTCACTCGGCAATGAATGTAGTAATGGTGATGTGTTTTTTAAAACATATAAATGGGTTAAGGAGCGTGATAAATCGCGTTTGGTACAGTTCGAGCAGGCTCATGAAAAAGAAAATACTGATGTAGTATGCCCTATGTATCCAAGCATTCACTACATGAAAGAATATGCGGCTCGTGAAAACGTGAAACGTCCGTTTATTATGTGCGAGTATGCACATGCTATGGGAAATAGTTCCGGAAATTTTAAGGAATACTGGGACATTATCCGTGGAAGTAAAAACATGCAAGGTGGTTTTATCTGGGATTGGGTAGATCAGGGATTTGAAGTTACGGATGAAGCCGGACGTAAATACTGGGCTTATGGTGGAGATATGGGTAGTCAGAACTATACGAATGATGAAAATTTTGATCATAACGGATTAGTATTTCCAGATAGAGTTCCGCATCCAGGATTAATGGAAGTGAAGAAGTTTTATCAGGATATCTACTTTAAAGCCAATCATCCCGAAACAGGATTGATTACCGTGTCTAACGAATTTCATTATACCAATCTTCAAGACTATGAATTCAGCTATCAGGTGTTGAAAAATGGTGAAGTGATTAAGACCGGTTGGTTTGATTTGGATTTAGCTCCCGAATCGGAAAAAGAGGTAAAACTTGCTTTGCCAGACATGCCTGCTGCTGATGGTGTAGAGTATTTGTTGAATGTATTTGCCACCTTACGTGTAGGTACTGATGTCATTCCGCAAGGTCATGAAGTTGCCCGTGAACAATTCAAACTGGGTGCAAGCAATTACTTCGCGAAAAAAACGGCTACAACCGGTACAGTAAAACTTACTGATGAAAAAGACCGTATCAACATGACTGCCGGAGGCGTAAATGTAAGCATCAACAAAAAATCAGGACTCATGGATGGTTATCAGTTTGCCGGTAAATGGTATTTCAATCAAAACCCAACGCCTAACTTCTGGCGGGCTCCAACCGATAATGATTTTGGAAATGGAATGGAGCACAAATGTAATATCTGGCGTGTGGCAGGAAGCAACACTTCAATAAAAAACATTGCAACCAAAGAAGAAAATGGCAAAACTATGGTTACTGCTGACTTGTATCTTAGAGATGTAGCTTCCGATTATCAGATTGTTTATACTTTGAGTGGAAATGGTGATTTATCCATAAACGTATCATACAAGGCAGGCGTTAATGAATTGCCCGAGCTGCCTCGTTTTGGTATGATTATGTCGCTGAATAAAGAGTTTGAAAACTTCACATACTACGGTCGCGGTCCATGGGAAAACTATGCAGATCGTAACTATGCTTCTCAAATGGGCATTTACAGCAGCAAAGTTTCCGATCAATATGTTCCTTACACCCGTCCACAGGAGAATGGTTATAAAACCGATTTACGTTGGTTGACATTAACCAACAACGAAGGTAAAGGTATCCGCATTGAGGGATTACAACCCATCTGTGCCAGTGCATTGCAAAACTGGCCGGAAGACTTTGATCCCGGGTTGTCGAAAAAATACCGCCACACTAACGATATTACACCTAACAGGGATGAAGTAATCTTATCTGTGGATCTTGCTCAGCGTGGTGTGGGAGGAGACAACAGTTGGGGTGCATATCCACACGAACAATATCTGCTGAAAGCAAAAGAATATAGCTACGGGTTCATAATAAAACCAGTCAGTAATTACTAAGAATTATGAGTCTTAGCTCTGAATGTTAGAGTATTAAAAGAAATAAAGACGAGTAATTTTCTTTAGGAGTTGAGCAAAGTAAAAGTATGGAAACGCAAAGCGATGAATAGTAATCATTATTTTGCGTTTCTTTTTTTTTGTTAAAACCACACGGAAGTAAGCAAACCAAAATTTTATTTATCCCAAATAACAGTCTTCTTTGTTGCCAGATTAATTTTGGTACACATAACATTCTTCATTTCAGTAATAAAAAATATCAACTTATTTAGAGAGTATTGTCATATATTGCTAACTTTGCCTTTCAAAATGCAACCTTATATTTTTTGATATTCATGAAAAAGCGTCATCTCGCCTTATTCTTCCTCTTTATTTTAGGACAGCTTTGTCCTGTTTTTTCCCAGATAGGAACTTTTTATTCCACCGATAAAGAATTGTCAAACAGTTTGATAAATGCTATTTATCAAGATAAACGTAATTATATCTGGATTGCTACCGAAGACGGACTAAATAAGTTCAACGGAGTTAAGTTCACTACTTATAAAAATATAAAGGGAAATCCCAAAACGCTTAAAAATAATTATGTACGGACGCTTTTTGAAGACTCTTCGGGTCGCTTTTGGATTGGCTGTATTAATGGACTGATGCTCTATAACAGAGTTGAAGATACTTTTGAAGAAGTAAAACTTTTCAAAAATGGAGTAAGTATTGAGCCTAGTATTTCGTCAATCATCGAAAGTGATACACACCAAATTTGGATTACCAGTGATCAGGGACTTTTAATTATAAATTCCAATAAAGATTCGTATCATTTCGATTCAAAATTTTCAAGATTATTATGTAGTAGTTCTCTTGTTCACGTATTTCAGGATTCGAGAAAAGATTTCTGGATTTTATCAGATGATCAGGGACTGAACAGATACTCACCAAAAACTAAAAAACTCTATACTTATAAATCTCCAACCAGGATTGGAAGCAACCAAACTTCGGCCATCTGCGAAGATCACCGGGGCAATATCTTTGTAGGTACACTAACAGCCGGACTGTTTAAGTTGAATAGAACGGCTGATAAGTTTGAACAGATTGTTTATGCAAAATCGTCGCAAAGACTTCCTGTAAAATGTTTACTTGTTGACAAACAAAAGAATTTATTAGTAGGGACTGATGGTATGGGGATGAAAACTTATAACCCCAAAAAGAATTGTCTGGAAGATATTGAGATGCAATCCTCTTTATTTGATTTTTCTAAGATGAAGGTGCATTCTATTTTGCAGGATGGAGTAGGAAACTTTTGGACCGGCATTTTTCAGAAAGGAGTATATTTTATACCCAACAATCCCAATAAATTCAAAATTTACGGTTACAAATCATTCGATAAGAACATAATAGGCTCAAATTGTGTAATGTCTATTTTGAAAGATAAAGACAATATCGTTTGGGTTGGAACTGACAATGATGGGATTTATGGCGTTGAGAATGGGAGAAGAGTGAAACATTATTCACGAACCACACCAAATTCAGTTCCCAATACGATTATGTGCATTTTTCAGGATAGCAATCATGATATTTGGTTGGGATCCTATTTAAATGGTCTGTCGAAGTTTAATAAAAATAATGGTGCTTGTATTTATTATAATCAAATTTCGCCAACAATAGGCAATAATTCTTTGAGTAATAAAGTAATGTGCATTACCGAAGATAAGAAGAAAAATTTGTGGATAGGAACTAATGGTGCAGGATTGTATTCATTCGATTTAAAAACACAAACTTATAAACAACATTATGCTCTTGATGGTGGGCATAATGGAAAGATACTTAATGATGGCATTAATTGTGTTTTACATGATAAGGATGGGTTTATCTGGATTGGTACATTTAGAGGTGTTTGTAAAATAAATCCGCAAACAAATAAAGTTGTAAATTTTACAACTAAAAACAATATATTACCCGGTTCAATTGTGTTTACAATGACTGAAGATCACAAAGGCAATATCTGGATTGGAACGACAGAAGGTTTGGCTTGTTACGATAAAAAGAAGAATAGATCCAAATTATATACAATGGCTGATGGATTGCCGAGTAATGTGATTTGTGGTATATTGGAAGATGAAAAAGGAAATATGTGGTTAAGTACACACATGGGAATCTCTAAATTAATTGTTGCGGAAAATAAATTTGTGAATCACTATGCTTTCGATGGCTTACAAGGAAATGAATTTTCAAGAGGAGCTACTTTTCATGCAAGCAATGGTGAAATGTTCTTTGGAGGTATAAGTGGTGTGAGTTATTTCTATCCTCAGGAAATTAATGATTTGAGAAAGAAACTGCGTGTATATCTTACCGATTTATATATTTTGGATATTCCCGTAAAAAAAGGTGACCTGTCGGTGAATAGGAATAAACGAATAATAAATCGATTTATCTCTGATGTTGATACCATTCATTTGAGCTATAAAGACAACATGTTTAGTCTTGAATTTTCAGCATTTGATTTTGGAAATTCGGAACGTGTTTACTATCGCTATAAAATGGACGGATTAAATTCTGAATGGATTAATACCCAGCAGGGCATAAGCCGCATCAACTTTACGAATATAAGTTACGGAACTTATAAATTGAAGGTGATGGCTTGTATTCAGGATAATAGATCGCCTGAAAAGGAATTTGTAATCATTATCTCTCCGCCATGGTATCTTTCGTGGTGGGCAAAAACTTTTTATTTTATTTTATTGCTGTTGCTGGGATACGGTATTACCAGATATATACTGAGTCAGATCGAACACAAACAAGAATTAATGCGTCGTGAGCATGCAGAACAAATTAATGAAGCCAAGTTACAGTTTTTTATCAATATCTCGCATGAAATCCGGACACCAATGACGTTAATCATAAGTCCGCTTGAAAAACTAATTTCGGAGAATTCAGATATAGAAAATCAAAAGGTGTATCAAATGATGTACCGGAACGGACAGCGGATTTTGCGGTTGATTAATCAGTTGATGGATATCCGAAAAATTGATAAGGGTCTGATGTTTGTAAAGATGAGAAAAACTGATATTATTAGTTTTATTGATGATCTGATACAAACATTCGAATATCAGGCAAAAAAACGTAATATTCATTTTGAATTTCAACATAACGAACCAAAACTTAATGTATGGATAGATTTGAATAACTTCGATAAGGTATTACTTAATATTCTATCGAACGCATTTAAGTATACGCCCGAGAATGGTGAAATTATGGTTTTGCTTAGTACCGGAACAGATGAAACTGAAGAGAGTGCTTTGAGAAATTATTTCGAAATTATCATTTCTGATACCGGAATAGGTCTGGAAGAAGAAAAGATTGAGCGGATATTCGAACGTTTTTATCAAATTGATAATGATCAGACAAAATCAAATTTTGGAACAGGAATTGGCCTTCACCTTGCCCATTCGTTGGTAGAACTGCAACATGGAGTTATCAGTGCCAGAAATAAACAAAAGGGGCAGGGTAGTGAGTTTGTTGTACGCATGCCTTTAGGAAATTCGCATCTGAATGATAGGGAAATAGAAAACTATAGCTCTGAACCAAGTCAAAAATCGGCTATTCAGATGCCAGATGCAATTTTATATGATGACATGACAATTGAAAATACAACTAAAATAAAATCAAAAACGAAATATCGTATTCTAGTGGTGGATGATGAAGATGAAATCCGACAATATATCCGTACCGAATTGTCTGATATGTATAAAATATCAGAATGCCGGAATGGAAAGGAAGCGTTGGATTTTATTCTCAGAGAGAAACCAAATCTAGTGATAAGTGATGTGATGATGCCGGAGATGGACGGAATTACGTTGTGTAAAAAAATAAAATCTAACATTAATGTGAATCATATCCCAATTATATTGCTTACGGCCAAATCGGGAGATGAAGATAAAGCGCAGGGTTTTGATATTGGAGCCGATGCTTATGTGATTAAACCATTTAATGTTGATTTGCTGAAGAAAAGAATTGCCAATCTGCTTGAAAACCGTGGACGTTTGGAAATGAAACTTTCAGATTCGGAAGACAATAAATTGCTCATAAAACCCATAGCGATGCGTCCAACGGATCAGATATTGTTAGAAAAAGTAATTAAAATTATCAATGATAATATAGCCGATCCTGATTTGAATGTTGAATTCTTAGCAAGTGGAGTAGGTATGAGTCGTGTACACATGCATCGCAAGTTGAAAGAACTAACCAATCAATCTGCCCGTGATTTTATTAAGTCTATTCGCTTGAAACAAGCAGCAGAATTGCTTTCCACCCAAAAAACGGGTATTTCTGAACTTGCGTATGCGTTGGGTTTCTCGAACCTGTCTCATTTCTCCAATTCATTCAGGGAGTTTTATGGTATGTCCCCTAAAGAATATGCCCAACATATTAATGATAATAAGAAGCTTGATTGATATACGTAATACATTTAATATAAAGCAGTCGGATTCATTTTCGGCTGTTCTTTTTTGATAAGCCTCCGAGATTTTCCCATGAAAATTTAATGTAAATGTACAGAGAGTATAAGATAAAATGCTCTGTTTTTATGCTAAGTAATATATCCTGTTTTCTCCCCGATACTGGATGTTCCGCGCGAGTTCAATAGTTAAAACAACATTGCTAAAAGTAATTTACATTGAAATCGTTTTGTATTTTTTTAATTCAAAAATCAAAAAAATACAAAAAAATATTTACTGGTTTTAGATAAAATTTATGATTAGAGTAGAAAATGTAACCTATAGTAAAGTTTTTGTTACGAATTGGGCTCGAATGTAACCAGTGGAAAAGTAAATGAAACCCATACAATAAGAGGATAAAATATAAATAGGTAAGTTTGTACAATAAATATTAAAAATATGAAACTGTGCGAAACAGGCTTTCTACATTGAAATATAATATACTGGCTATTCCTATACATATCGAAGATTCTTGGGAAGAAATCCTGTGAAAGAAATTATATTGAAAATGGCTTACAAATGAATCGAAGAGTTTGGATTAGAAAACTGTTGTAAGGCCATTTTCAAAGGGAGAGATTATCAACTTTTGATTTTGTTATATTTTAACTGTAAAATTTGAAATTATTTCTATTAAATCAAACATATATTATTAACTTTAAATTAAAATGAATTATGGATGAAAGTCACTCGATTCTATCTGTTCGAAAGGGATTAAAAAACCTATTGAGCAAGTATGAAATTCTCGCAGTACCGCTATGTTCTTTTTGGACTAGTTAGGGTACAAAATCCCAATGGTAAACATTCAAGAACTGTTTTACATATATTTAACGGTTAGCCAGATATCGACGTAAGTGCTATGAATGCTTAAAAAATATTACTTTCAATATAAATTAACCTTTTATTATTAAATTTAATTCCATGAAAAGAAAAATCAATTTTCTAATTGCGTTACTCCTGTTTGGAGTAAGCTTTGTTTCTGCTCAGCAGAATCTTTCAGTTTCGGGGGTTGTTACCGATGCAAATGATGGAAGTCCAATGGTTGGCGTTTCCGTTATGTTAAAAGGAATGACAAACGGGACTATCACTGACATGTACGGTAAGTATAACCTTAGTGCTCCCAAAGGTTCTACGATTGTTTTCTCCTACATTGGTATGGAGAAACAGCAATCTATTGTTAAGTCAAGTGTTATTAATGTTGCTTTAGTTTCTGATTCAAAAATGTTGGACGAAGTTGTTGCTGTCGGTTATGGCTCAATAAAGAAGTCAGACGTATCTGGTTCGGTTGCTTCGGTTAACAGAGACGAAATGATGAAAAAAAGTCCTACGAATATTTTGGAAGGTTTGAAAGGAGCTGCTGCTGGTGTAATGGTAACATCACAAGATGGAGCTCCTGATGCAAACGCAGCCATTCGTATTCGTGGTGTTGCAACTATTAACGGTAGTGCCAATCCTCTGTATGTAGTAGATGGTGTACAGGTAGGTACAAATGCCAACTTTCTTGCCCCTAGCGATATTGAAAGTATTGAAGTATTGAAAGATGCATCTGCTACTGCTATATATGGTTCAGCCGGAGCAAATGGTGTTATCATGATTGTCACAAAGCATGGTAAGGAAGGTGCTACACATCTAACTTTCTCGGCTGACTATGGGGTACAAACTTTAGCTTCAACATTGGCTGTCGGTAATGTTGACCAGTTTGCTCAAAATATACGTGCTGGCCGTGCTAACGATGGTGGAGTTCCTGCTAATGCAATTTTCACTACGGCGTATGATGGTAAAAGAAATAATATTGACTGGCAAAAAGAGATGACTCGCGTTTCTTTAAAACAACAATATAATCTTTCTGTTTCAGGGGGTACAGATAAAACTCAGTCTAACTTTTCGGTCAGTTATTTAAATAATGATGGTATTGTTATCAATTCAAATTACAACCGGTTGACCGCCCGTGCCAATGCAGTTACTAAAGTAGCTAATTTCATTGAGGTAGGTGGTGACATTAATTTTGTTCATTCAGAAACTCACGGTAGTAACTTTGGTAACGGTACTAATAACGGTAATCTTTCTTCTCTCCGTGATATGGCTTTCATGTGCCCAACTCTGGATTATGTAGATGCGAATGGTGTCCTCCATAGCCCGAATGTAAGAAATGCAAACGGAACTTATGGAACTAGTTATCAATTCCCAAATTCTTACGATGGTGGTACTTCAGATAATTTAGTTGCTTCTCAAATGGAAAACAATGGGTTGACAAAAAACAATCAGGTTTTGGCCAGTGCATATGCTAATATTAAATTATATAAAGGACTAACATTTAAAACTATAGCTTCTTATAATTTAACTGCCAGCAACTATGAGAACTTTAGCGGTAACAAACAGCGTTATGAACCAGATGGAGTAACAAAGGTTGTTTTGAGGGATTACGATGCCCGTTATCATTTACAAATAAACAATTCTCAAGATAATACGATTGCGCTTGAAAGTTATTTGACTTACAATTGGAAAAATGACATTCATAATCTTACTTTAATGGCAGGTAATTCAATAACTAAAAGCTTCGGAGACGAAGTTTCTGCAGAATCTTATGATTTTTCTGCAGATAATATCCGTGATATCAGTTTAACCAACGACGCAAGTTCAAGAACTGGCAATGGTAAGTATCACCTGCAGGTTCGTGGAATTTCATACTTTGGTCGTGCCACGTATAGTTTGAAAGATCGTTATATTTTAACAGGTACTGTTCGTCGTGATGGTTCTTCTAACTTTGGTGCAGGGAATATGTTTGGTACTTTTCCCTCTTTAGCTGGAGCATGGCGAATCACTGAAGAGGATTTTATGAAAAATACTCCGGCTATCAGTAATTTGAAACTTCGTTTAGGCTGGGGACGAACTGGTAATTCAGGAGGATCAACAGATAAAGCTATAAACGCATTGACTTCAAAATCTATTGGATACTATTATTATTCACAAGATGGAGCTTCAGGTTTAGGTACAACAAAACAAACAGTTAATGGATATGTTAAAGTATTAGTTGACCCTAATTTGAAATGGGAGACCAATGAACAAAGTAATATTGGTGTTGATTTAGGTTTATTCAATAATAGTCTGAATATTACAGCAGATTATTTCACTCGTACATCTAAAGACCTGTTGTTGAATCAATCACTACGTTCTTCAACCGGTTATAGCTCTATTTATACTAATTATGGTGAAATCCAGAATAAAGGTGTTGAATTAAGTATTAACTATAAGAAGCAAATTAATAAGGATTGGAATTTCGGTGCTACTTTGACAGGTTCTAGCTTGAAAAATAAGGTTATTAAGATGGGAGATGATTTGTTTAGTGTTAACGGTTCATCAACCAATGACGGTTCAAACGTTGGTGCAGTAGCAGCTTCTTCAGGCGTACACTGGGACGGGCATTCGATTTGTCGTGAAGGTTATGCCGTAGGTTCTTTCTATGGTTACCAGGTAGAGGGTGTATTCCAATCTCAGGCTGAGGTTGATGCTTTAAACGTTGCTGCTACGGCAGCTTCAAATGCCAGAGCTATTGCTGCAGGTCATTCAACATCCACTTTTATCCCTTATCAAAAAACTCAAACAGGGGCCGGTGATTTTAAGTATAAAGATGTTAATGGTGATGGTGTAATTGATGAGAAAGACATGGTTGTGTTAGGTAATGGTTTCCCTAAGTTAAATTACGGTTTGACACTAAATGCTTCTTACAAAAATTGGGATTTCTCGGTTTATGCTTATGGAGTATACGGGCAACAAATCTATTCTTACTCAGCAATGACGTTATCTAATATCTACGGAACAGATAATGGTACAATTCCTAATATTTTAACATCTTCAGCACAAGAGGCTTGGACTCCGCAAAATCACAGCAACACTTTATCTAAGTTGTCAATCATGGATTACAATCAAAACATGCGTGGTTCTTCAGCATGGGTTAAAAATGGTGATTTCTTGAAAATAAGCAATATACAGATCGGTTATAATTTTAGTAAGAACTTGTTGAAGTCATTAAACGTTGCAAGTACTCGTCTTTATGTTTCTGTACAAAATGTATTCTGTATCTCCAGTTACAACAAATATGGTGATCCTGAATCAGGACAAGGCAGTGTGTTGTTTACAGGTTTGGATACAGGTCGTTATCCTAATCCTCGTATTTATTCAGCAGGTTTGAACATTCAATTCTAATTGTTTCACTTAATATCGATTAAAATCATGAAAAACATATCAAAAATATTATTTTCATTTGTCATTGGATTATTCTTGCTAGGAATAAGTTCATGTAATGATAAGGAATTCTTAACAGTTGATCATTATTCCATTTTACCTTCTGATCAAATGTTTAAGTCGGACAAGGATGCTTTGGCTGGACTTGTTGGTTGCTACGATTATATGCTTCCGGGTGGAGATGTTGACGGAGATGGTAACGCCGATGCCGATGGAGACTGGGGATTTAAACCGAACTTGTTTGTAGGTGGGCATCCAACAATGGATACTCAGGCAACCGGTTGGGATAAAGACTGGAACACACAAAACTGGACTGCTGCTAGCCCTGAACTACTTTCAGGTTGGAAACAATGTTATGGAGCAATTAGTCGTTGTAACATTTTCCTCGCCGGTCTTAATACTTCAACGGCTATTACTCCTGCTTTAAAGACGTCATTGGATGGACAGGCAAGAGGTATTCGCGCTTTCTTCTATATTTGGTTGGCTAAAACTTTCGGTCGTGTACCTTTATTGGAAGAAGGCGAAACATATCTTAATACTCCAGCGAAAGCTCGTGCGAAAGATTTTACTGAAATGTGGAATTTCATCATCACTGATTTGAAAACAGCGGCAGATGAGCTTCAATGGGATCCATTGAACGGAGAATATGGACGTTGTACAAAAGGTTTTGCCCTTTCATATCTGGGCGAAGCTTATATGTGGAAAGCATACCGTGTTCCTGCTGAAGCAGCAGCAGACTATGCATTAGCAGCAGCGGCTTTAAAACAAGTAATTGAAAGTGGAAAATATGAATTAAATCCTTCTTTCACCACTTTATGGGATCCGGGAGCTGTTTGGACAAAAGAAACGATTTGGGAAGAAGTTCTTGACGAAGGCGCACTATGGACTGGGGGAAATGTATCCGATGGCCACGCTTGGGTAACCTATTTTACTGCTTGTCCAGCTGTTGGAGGATGGGGTTCACTTTATCTCTCTTGGGAATGGTGGAATTCGTATGAACAAGGCGACAAACGTCGTGATGCTTCAGGTGTACAAGGTGCTGTACCTGATATTGATCCAACATGGAAATCTGCAACAAACTATGGATATAATCCTTATCTACAGCAAAGTATTACTAAGGCTAGTGATGGCTCAAACATTGCTTCAACGCAGCATTATCACTTTTTGAATGGCGGTGAACCTGCGCCTGCAATCTGGAGTTTGAAATATTGGCGTTCTTGCCGTGCAAATTGGAATGCAATGTGGGGTCCTCAACAAATTTATTACAAACGATATTCCAATGTATTATTAGACTATGCCGAATGCCTGTTCCGTGCAAATCCAAATGATCCAGTTGCTTGGAGTTATGTTGATCAGATTCGTAACCGTGCCTTCGGTAATATGGAAGTAGGAAAGAAAGCATCTTTGACTGCAACCTATCTCCCCTATTATCAATCTATTGCTACTTTTTACATTGGGAAAGGCAATACTGATATAGCAGTACCTACTACATATCCACTCCCATTCAACGAAACTACAGTAACAGTTCCTGACGCGAAGACTTATTATACACAGGTTAAATCAGATAAAGGTTTTAGTTCAGAGGTATGGTTGGTAGCATTAGGACAAGAACGTCGTAAGGAATTTAATGCTGAATGGTGTCTTACCCCTGATTTGATTCGTTCTGGTTTTATGGAAGACCATATTACCCACAATTATCCAAAAAACCTAGGTTATCCAAATACTGCTAACGCTGATCTGGTACAAGGTTCTTGGCATACTTACCGTACTTTTGATTTCGATCTGAAGAAAATGGATATGCCAATCCCAACGGATGAGTTGTTAAAAAACAAATTGTGTGATCAAAATGACGCTTACAAATAATGAATAGAAATTAGATTACATTACATATACAGAGACCAATCCGTTGGTCTCTGTATTTTTTATTTCTAAACAGGTTTCTGCTGTGTCTGATACTATCATGATTCGGGTAGAATGGTCGCACGTTCAATGGTCAATATCGCCCGAGGGTCGTAGTTTTATCACAGGATTTTTGGTTACCAGTGGTGGTGATATAAGTAAATCGGATAGCCATACTGATATAACAGTTAATTTAGATCACAATCTAACAACTTCAACGAGAAGCCGAAATATTATTGTGACAAATATTTCGACAGGAGAGACAACGAAAATTTCAATTGTGCAGAATGCAGGAATGGCAGTGAGTATGACCATCGACCCTGCTTTGATATACCAGAAAGTAACAGGTTTTGGTGGTATGCTCAATCCAACTATCTGGGTAGGTGCTGTCAACCAGATAACGCTTGCAGAAACAGAAAAAATGTATAGTCAAACAGGCTTAGGTTACAATATCATCCGAATGATGGTGTACCCCGACAAGACTGACTGGGATAAAGATATAGAAGTTGCAAAAAAGGCTCAGTCATTAGGGGCTATAGTATTTGCTTCTCCCTGGTATCCGCCTGCTAATATGACTGGTACCCGTAAATCAGCATTTGATGCTACTCAAACTAAATATTTACTTCCGGAATATTATAAAGATTACGCCGCCCATCTCAAGGAATTTGTAGGTTAGATGTCCTCTAAAGTTCTAAACCTCTATGCCATTTCTATCCAGAATGAACCTGATATGAATTGGTGCAGCTTCACACCTGAAGAAATTTTCAATTTCGTCAAAACCTATGGACGTCAATTGGGCAATGTGAAAACAATAGCTGCTGAATCTCTTTCCATTTTAGTTGGGAATATACAGACCCATTGCTAAATAGTCTGGAAACAGTAAATAACTTTAATATTGTTGGGGGACATTTGAGAATATATTTAAAACATGATGTTTTGTTTACTTGTAGAATTATGAAAATAAATAATATAATGTTGAATAATAGGAGTAAACTATTGATGGCGATGTCACTTTTTGCGATAAGTTGTTTGCGCAGGCGTAAGTGCCTAATCCTGTAGTAGTAAGATACACTAAGGCTAATAATCCCGCAGATGCAAACCGTATAATAAAGACGGTTTACCGGCATCGCCTTTTAGAACTGATAGTATAAAATGATGTATAATATAATAAAAAACAAATCAATGAAATCAACAACACAAAAAGTATCGTTTGGCGAAAAAGTAGGATATAGTCTGGGAGATGGTTCTGCTAACCTCATTTTCCAAATGATGATGATGTTTCAATTATTCTTCTA
>Ga0302273_1000524_pt1 | contig 17007 bp, 17 predicted proteins | sample III_Bog_N1_3_FD_198774 | JGI IMG/M metagenome (GOLD analysis project Ga0302273, IMG submission 198774) | Peat permafrost microbial communities from Stordalen Mire near Abisko, Sweden - III_Bog_N1_3 | ecosystem: Environmental > Terrestrial > Soil > Wetlands > Peat | place: Sweden: Abisko... | reverse complement strand
ATGCGTGTGAGACAGATCCATGTCATGGAAATGTACTGGAATCATTCACGACTTGCACAAATATTCGGCCGTGGAGTTAGATATTGCTCACATAAATCACTACCGCGGGAGGAACGCGACGTTAGTATTTACTTGTATGCGGCCGTGGATAAACGGAAGCGTATGAGTGAACGTGGGCATGCATCTATGCCTAAGAACAAGTACACACCGGAGGAATCCGTTGATATGTACATGCTTGATATCGCCGATGAAAAGCGTGAACTTGCCGAGCCGTATATCTCCGCGTTAATAAAGTGCGCCGTTGACAAGTACATTCATAACCCCGGCGCAGCATAAGTCACACTGTCACCACTACTATTTTTTTGAATTTGCTATGCCTGAGATAATCTATCTATGTTGACCAAGAGTATACAAAATCGTAATCATAAGTACTACGACTGGATAGTAGATGGGCGAAAAACTGCCGAGGGTCGCCTCGCAAACAAGGTCGGCTTATGGAGATTACACGTGGGGAAACTCATCGTGCTTCACGATGAGGATCACCGTGAACGCAGCGCGACCGTGCGGGTAACTGATTTACCTGTATATGCGGACTTCGGCGCGGCCTATGACGCGCTAGGCGCACGACTTATACCCGACGATAAATTATTCGGTGCACCTACACGCGCCGAGGTCATCAACATGTACAATGAATTGTTTCATTACGATGACGAACAATTGGTCTCCGGGGTAACATCACGGATGATAGCCGATCATGGTGTCGTCGCAATATGCTTTGAGGTTGTATTCTTATCGTAGCACGTGCTCGCGGCGCAAGCATCGCGAGCATAATTGAATGTTCTTTTTTACAATGTAATATGGCTGACCAACGACGCGGAAAACCATGGACTGCGGAGGAAGATGATCAGCTGCGACGTGAACATGCCAGCGGAATATCATTACTTGATATTATGGCAGCACATGGTAGAACTGGGGGTGGAATAACATCACGGTTAAAACGGCTAGGATTAGTAGAAAACGAACAGGATATACCGGATTATTTGGGACATGATACATTTGCAGAAATTTCCGCGAAGATACTCCTTGATTACAAAGAAAAAAATATGTCTGTGAGTGAATTAGCGGTACTACATAATAAATCCGAGTTATTTGTAACTAAGGCAATTACGCCTAAGGCAATTACACCTAAGGTGGAGCTACCCAAACTACCCAAACTACCCAAAATAGCTGATGATGGTTGTGCTGTGGTTAATTTCGAAGACGCGTTATATGACACGCCGATGCGGCCAAAAAAAGCTACTGCGGATGATGCTCATGCGTTTATGCAGACGGTATTACGCGATCTCGAAGAAATAAAATATGTCACGGATATTACTGACATTAAGGTGCGAATCGCCACTTATTTAGCGACGTACGCATAGTACGAGTATTTTTGTGTAAAAAAAGAATTCACGTGGCGACGGTATTTAGTGCGCTTCATTGTTATACAACAATGAATGTAAGCGTAAATTGGATGTTCTGCCAACTCGTTGACCTCGGCCTACAACCTGGCCCTTAACATTCTTATCAATGAGCTCGTGAAATAGCACAATATCGGTGGAAAATTGGATGTTTAGTCCGGCGCATGATTGCGAGCTGTTGACCATAAGCACGGTTCCATATTCCTTAAACGACTTAATAATGGATGCTTTTTCTTTGTAAGTACCATGTAGACGTAGGAATTGGATCTTGTTTTCGACAAGTACATCCTCGATCATCTTAAGTGTTTCGTCGAAGTTGGCAAACACGATCACTTTGAGGACAGTGTCAGCGGTCGGCTGAATGTCGCGTGTTCCACGGAGTAATTGTGGAATGTCAACAGGGTCATCCGCACGTGCAGCCGGAATTTTTCCATTGCATATATCAATGAGTGCCGCCAGTTTGGGGTTGCGTGTTGATGCTGACTCGACGACTGCGGTAATTGCGGTAGTGGGTTCGGTAGTGGTGGGTTCGGTAGTGGGTTCAGCGGCCGCAGACACGTCAGTGTTTGCAACGTTTTCTTCCGCGTTAACATCAAAGTCGGTGAGTAGCGTTTCCACATTCATGTCCTTGTCCACAAAGATAAGATCATGACGTGGATTGATGTCGTGTCTGCAGTTGGCACACTTACCTTTAAGCATGTATGAGCGCGACTCAATGTCGTAGGTTTTCTTAAGGTGGCTGCCTGTGATACCACAGACATCGCATACAATAAGCCCACAACATCGCACAATAAACGTGTCGAACTCGCAAAGCGGGAGCTGGCAGATTTGGCATGCGCCTTCCTTAACATTTTCGATAACACGGGTAATTGCTAGGCCATCTCGGGCCAAAGCTTCTTTAAACTCGGCTTCAACCGCATCTACGGTTTGGGCAAGTAACGTAGAATAGTATTTGGAGGCCGGCGCAGTACCTTTTTCAAGGGCACGTCTAGCTGCTTCAGCCTCAGTATGTGTGACTATATCTACGGGCAGCGTCGCAAGTACACGTTTAAACTTAGCAACGGCTGCGAGCACGCGTTGATCATGTCGGTACTTATCATATTGTTGGTCAAGTACACGCTGGAATATGTCACTGGCTGAATGCGTGGTAATGTTGAGACGTTTTGCGGCCGTGCCGATGGCATCCCCATTGAGCATTTCCATGATTTCTGTGGCTTCATCACCGATCACTCCGAGCAGACGAATAAAGTTGTCATCGGGATTCGCATAAATGTATTTATAGCCGTTAATCATTGTGACTGCAGTGGATCGCTCAGTGTACTCGGCGACATTACGTATGTTGAAATTGCTAAACAACAGCGTATCATCAGTGACGTCATTAAGAGGTACTAACGAATGTAAAAACAATTCTTCGATGGTATTATACTTAACATTCTTTGAAGATTGGCCGCTTCGTTTAGTCGCGGACACGTAATACGTAAACAGCGAGTTGAGTTTGTACGTACCACCGGGGATTTTGATCGTGTCAAAATCATCGTAAATGTCCCTGGAAATGCAAACATCCGCAAGAATATGTCCGAGTGCATTAATAATAGTACAGTAGGATGAGTTTTCATACTCGGCGCCGAGGAAAGATAAGTTTCCAGTGACCTGGCCATTTTTCACGAGCACGACATCAAACGAATTAATCTTATTTTCGCGGAATAGCTGTTGAAATACACGTAGACTAGCTTGATCTGCAACAACAAGCATACTAAAGTCAGTAAATTCTGTGATTGCTGCTTTCCACTGCTCAAGCACACTACTGCCGACAATGATGAAATTAGGTCGAACAAATGCACGTGCACCTGTGTATGTACGGGTTACTTCGTGCTGAAAACGCTGCGTGGCATAAGACGATAATGTGTTACGACCGCAAGCAACCGTGTTCATGAGCGTCGGATGAGCCTTTGGAACTGGTCGTTCGGCTATTAACGCGAGCAGTTCGATGGTTTTACCGCTGCCGAATTGTTCTGAAAGCAAAATCGCGGATGTACCTGCGAGCGGTGTATGCGTGGTTATTTCGGCGAATGCGGTACCGTAAAGCTTGATGGTACGTGCATCCTCAAGGTCAATTAGCGCGCGAACTATCGTTTTTTGGTGCTCGTACAGTTCTATGTTTTTGAGCCGCGCAGGTGTTTCACACATGGCGAATGACTCGTCAAGCAGTGTTTGCTTATTCATCGTATGCATAATTTCTGCATATTTACGTGTGCCTGCGGCCACTGGCTCAAGAGTATTATTAACGACGGCTCCTTTTTTAGTTCTGGCTGCTTTTCTCATGCTGTACGATACTTAGTTACGTACTGTCTAGAATAATTCAATTATGCTCGCAACGCCGGAGGCGTTGCTATGCGCGCAGCTGGCGCTGGCGCCGGGGCTAAAGCCCGCGTCACCATCCCTGCGACTTCGACATAGCCGGATCCATATCGATGGAAAAAAAAAGAAATCGCGGGGTTATCGCGCGGCGTCATATTGGGTCATCACACAGTCATGGTCGTTTACGGCATTCTGGCTAAATGTCTTCTGCTCGGTTACTATCCATGCGGTCGCATCGGTGACTGCGCCGTAGTTAAAACAGGTACAGTTGTATATCGGGTCATCAGATGAGTCCACGCACGAATCATCGGATGAGTCCGCGAATAAGCCCACGGATGAGTTCGTGGTTAAATTGTTGGACGTATCCATGGACACACCCGGTTGTGCACGGTCGCCGACATGCACATCCATAACGCTGATGTACATGCGGTTGACCCGCGGCATAAACATTGAATATATTTCGGCGCCGCCAATAATCATAATTTCCGGTGCATTGTCGGCGAGTTCAATGGCGCGTTCGGGCGTATCCGCGTAGAACACGCCTGGATGCGCGTGGATGGATCGCGTAAGGACTATGTTTTTACGGCCGGCCAGCGGCTTACCTATTGTATCAAATGTCTTCCTCCCCATAATGATGGGTTTGCCATATGTTGTATTGTGGAAATGCTCCATGTCGGATCGATGTTTCCACGGTATCGCACCATTTACCGCAATGACGTTATCCCGCGAGATGGCTACGATTATACTGATGATTGGTTGTTCCATGTGACTGTATAAGTATGCGTATTCAAATTTACCACATTTGAATATACAGTTATTGAATATAATCATGGCAATGGAACCACTTTACATTGTTGTCGATGGGCTTACTGGTGCGGGTAAAAGTACACTCATTGAAACCATGCTTGTGCCAGAGCTCATCGACGCGGGATTTGCCGTGGTCTTTGTGCGTGAACTAGCAGAAGGGTACGGAGAGTTACTCCGCGATTACTATGCTGAACCAGCGCGATGGGCGTACACATTTCAGACTAAGGTAATACGCGACCGTGTTGAGAACTTCCGCCGATTATATGAGAAACATGCCGGTGGCGGCTCCCATAAACTGGTATTCATTAGCGAACGAGATGAGCATGCTGATGCTGTATTTGCGCGGGTTCATCGCGATCTCGGCAATATGACCGCGATTGAGTACGGTTGTTATGGCGATATATGGCAAACAATGGTAGATTCACTACCTATGCGTGCTGATATTACTATTTATCTTGATGTGCCGGTCGATGAGTCGCTGCGCCGGGTGCGCGAGCGAGCCCGCGTTGGTGAAACCGTGGATAAGAATTATCAAGAGATGCTTGCGGCGGCATCACGCCCGCGGGTAGGCCCCAATTTAATTATAACACCGGATTTCACCGACGACAATTTAACTGAGATGTTTGCGTTGGTGGAAATTATATATAATGAACGTACGGGCGAACATGTGGGACAGTAATACACTATCATCCGCATACGTATACGCGGTAACAATTACCGACGCGGTAGTATACGAGACACATACACACGCATGCGATGCAGACACGGCATTCGCCATAATACAAGGACATGTGCTGCGCGCGCAAACACACCCATGGTTTTATCCACGTGGCGCGGTAACCACCGCATATAAATTGCCACGAGAACACATATATAGGTGGACCGGCGGCGTGTGTGATATGCACCCGACGCGACCATGCGGTCTTGTTGTTGTGCCGTTGGGCACGTCCAAAGACGTGCCCAACGACGTATCATTGGACTGACCAATAACTATTATTTTTTACCTTTACGAATCACCTTGCCATTGGTGTCGATGCGTTGTTTTTTGTCATTGAGCCCGAGGGCTGCATTACACAACGAGTCAACAATATTATTACCTTGCCATTGAAATCGTTCTTGTGGATCCGTTGGCGCAACTACATCATGTGATGCGCGTACATGTTTGAACACGACTGGAGTTTTCGCGCGCAATTGTGCGATGTAGTTTTTGGCCGGTGCAAGTAAATCGACGTTCATTTTACCAATAAGATCCCGCTCATCTATTCCCTTAATACTAAGATCGCTGTCACTTATGATAACCACGTTGTTGTACACGAATGCCGGCGCGGCATCGTACAATCCAAGCAAATATTCCAACGCATGTAATATTGCAACGAGCTCCCCACGATTATTGCTTGCTCGGAATTTACATCCAGGGAGAAACTTAGGCTCGACTAGGCCATGTGCACGTGCAACATTTACTCCGTCGGTGAAGAAAAACGCCCAAGATGCCTCGCATTCAGGTTTGCCATTGGCCGTTGCGCCGCCATCACTGAATATCCAAAGTGTTTTCGGAAGGCACGAAGTGCCCGTGGGTGTGCCCATTGGCGCAGGATCAAGTGGCGAGGCAAGACCACTTGTATACGTGCCCGCATATGGGGCGGTCTCTGGGTGTACGTATACTGCGGTTAAGACCGTGGGCATAGTCACTGTCGCGGTTTCATCGGATGCACCTACGTCAATGAATTTAGGTGCGGAAATATTCGCAGGCGTGCCTAATGGTGTGACCGTTGGCATGCTCGCCGGCATAACCACCGGTAGATTTCCCCATTGTATTGGCGTACGCCCGTCTTCAACCAATAGTTTATTAGCTCGGGTAAACACATTACAATACTTGAAATGCGCAGGCCCCTCAGTTCGGTTGGCAGGATTCTGCGGCGACGGGTGGCTCCATTCAAGACGGATGTGTCGCGGATCAATCAATCGTACTTTCTTCTGCGCATCACCGCCGAGCAATATGAATAACACGCGTTGCTCAAGTGCCGATATTTGCTGAATAACTGCATCAGTGTACGTGTGCCATGCCTTTGCATGTGCATTTGATTTGCCAAGCACGGTTGTTAATGACGCATTAAGCATTAACACGCCTTGGTCGGCCCAATGTGATAAATCTCCATGGGTCGGCGCAACATCAAAGAATCCACTATGTTCCAAGCATTTATACATGTTTCGGGTACTCGGCGGGATCTTTTTGCCAACTGGTACACTAAAACATAACCCGGTTGCTTCACCAGGGTTGATAAATGGGTCCTGTGCAATAATCGCAACCTTGACCTTGGATAAACTACATCGGCGGAATGATTCCATTATTAATCCGGGTTGCGGCGATAGTTCGGCGACCCCGACGGGTTTGCCCGATGCTTCACAATGAGCTATCAGTGCAACATTCACGTCCTTAATCGCAGCAGTTAATTCCGCCTTAATGTTACGTACAATACGTTCCTTAGTAAATTCATCGATACCAACAAATATAGATGCGATGTGTTCTGTATTCATGTAGTAACTGTTATGTGATTATTCAATTGGTGTTGTATAATATACATCACAATGTGTCTGTTGTATCTTCTCACAGTTACTATTATTCTCATGTATTGGTATAACGCCAAGGAAACATTTACATCACAGGAACGCGCTAGCGGCATTAACGCATGGTTTAACAGTCACATGAATCCAAGTTATACTGCATATCGACGCGATCTACCGGATAGTAATATCGTGGAATATGAAGGGGCACTCGGGTTGTACCAAGCGGGCAAAGGTACTGTCAGCAACATTAAAAAAATGATCCTAATGTAGCTACGATTTCGTTATGGCGCGCACGGCTAAAGCCGCATTAGCATTACGCTTGGGCTTTCGCGGCTAAAGCCGCTCGGCTAGACTCAGCCGGAGGCGCATAGCGCCTCGCGTCTTCGTCGTCGCCACGCCCTCGCTGCATAGCTGTCGCGGTGCTATCGCACCCAAGTGCTTATATGCGCACTCGGTCGCTAAACGCTCCAGTTACCTTTATGTGTTCTTTTTTATTATTGTGATTGATGATGCCAGCACCCTCAGCACCGCCGCTTTTTTCATCCAAATACAACGCGTTATAATCATGTAAATGTAGATATACACATGTTCGAATACGTAGTAATCGGGCTACTTATTGTGGTAATAATCTGTCTTATTTATTGGATTTGCATACGTAAATCTGATGAGCATTTGCGAGCCGAGTACACAGAGGCACTTAATAAGTCAGCGGGTGTGTTAGATGTCGGCGCGCGGGCGGCATTATATGCGCTTGCTGATATACGTAATCCTACACCCGCGGATAGATTTACACACGGGCGAACTATCTATCATAACGTGGCCGGCGGTGACATAGGCACATTTACGCGGGAGGAACGCCGACGTCTCGCTACTCAAATCAATGATGCGATGGCAGGCGTGCTTGCGGGTGAAGATGGTATGGGTGTGTTAGGGGGTGTGTTAGGAGAAACACAAGCACAACCTCGTATTAACACATATATGCTTACAAACATGGATATGATCCGACTAGGTATTCTTGCGGCCGGTGAGATAGCAGATGATGAAATACTTCGTGCGATTGCGGCAGATCTTGGTAATAACCTAAATACGCGTGGCGCAGAAGTCCGCAGAGCTAACATGCAAGATGTAGCGGCGCATGCCGCGGCCACAACCACAACACGCGCAGCTGCCGTTGAAAAAGCATTCGACATGGCGACACAATACACAAACGACCGACAAAATGTACATGATTCGGCGGTCAATGGAGATTTACGTACGATTATTAATCGGATTGACAGCGCAGTTGTTCCCGAAGCCGCACTCGCTGAAGCGCGTGTGTATGTAGATGGACCTTATCCGGGCAACGCTGATCGTAAGCGGTATGCTCGCAGCGGCATAGATACCGCGGCGAAACGCGCGAATGTAACGGCGCTTGGCATGACGGAAGATCGTATATTCGCGCTGGTATGGGATCGTGCCAAACATCCACTTAATGAAGAACGCGCCGATGACATGCGAGAGGCTTTTATTAATTCACTCGCCGATGGTGTGGAAAACGGTCATCAAGTGTGCGTGAACGGCCGTGTATCGCGTATGTTGGCGTCGATGACATTGTTAGATTATGACGCCGATGTTGCTGATGGTGTACTGACGCTGGAAGCATATCGTAACGCTATCTTTCAACAAACCAAAGACATTGTCGATGCGGCGATTGATCGTGCTAAAGCATCGGATGACGCCGCAATGCGCGCGGTTGGCGATGCCTACGAATCCGGCGAAACAGTTGAGGGACCAGCAAGTGTCACATTTAACGCGGACTTACGCCGCGACATCGATGATAACCTGGCACTGTTCCGCACCAAGATGACTCCAGAAGAATTAGAGCGTGTCCGCGAGGAATGCTACATATATGCTTCGTTGTAAGCGCCTGGGTACCAGATGTAAGATGTATTTTTTTGAATTATATGAGTGCGAAATGTTAATATCTGGTAATCATGGACATGTCCATGGCCGGGTTGCCCGATGACGTATGGATGATCATTATCAGAATCGCCAACAAATATTGTCGCGTAACCCACCGTCTGTTACGGATAAGCAAACATATGAATAAGCTCGTATACGCATGCATGCAAGTATTCGTGGCACGTAAATATGTGTCTGATGAAATCATAGCCAAAATGATCAACATGAACCGAGTGATAATGCGCCGGCCGAACAACGCAGCATTATTTAAGCTGGTTCAACTGCAACGCATGCATTTGCAACTAGCCGGGGACGTAAATGTGGATCTGTCTGTATTGCGACTAACCCGCCTTACTATATCAGGATGCGGTATAATTACCGGTATCCCACTAACATTACATACACTTTGCATGTACAGAAATCATACCATGGTAGATTTACGTGAGTACACTCGGCTGACTGATCTTGACATTGGCATGTCAGCGAATGTACAAGGCATGGGTACAATGACTCAATTGCAACGGTTATGCGGGGATAAACCCGCATGTAAACAAATACTTAATCATGATATAACTGCAATGACACGATTGCATACACTGGAGGTACAATATATGTTATTGGCCGATCTTCCTATGTCGTTGATTTCATTGAACGCGTGGGCATGTGGTAGTGTCAGCCTGGGCGGTCTAAGATCGTTGCAAAAACTTACTGTAACAAGTACTCTTATTTCCTCGTTGTTCCCCATGAGCTTGACCAAATTACATACCAGTAGTGCATGGGAGTCGCCATCTATACGCGAACTAACCAATTTACGAGGATTAGCAGCAAGTTCGCATATTCCGATCAACGATATATTATCGCTTACACAACTAGAATCATTATCGCTGAGTGCAGGCGTATATCAAATAGACTCCATTGGTACATTAACACGATTGCGTGATTTGGTTATAGGCAATATACCCTCCGGTTGCATTGATTCGATTGTGCTGCTACCATGTTTACGCAGTCTATCATTGAATTTACATTGTAAAATGAATGATCAACAGTTACAACGTCTTACTGCATTAACTCGACTAAGTGTACGTGATGCTTGTATAACACGTGAAAGTATATCTATGTTGACGGCGTTAACCAGACTCACCATACCTACAGATATGGATATGCATGATTTCACTATGTTGACACAATTAAAAAAGATTACGGTAATCGGTAAAATGTCATTCCCTAAACTAGTGCGATTACCGTTAAGTATAGAGCTATTTACATCATTCGGTTGTTCAATTCCTATGTGTTTGGATAAATCTCGTGAGTTTGTTACTTTACGTAAACCACACAAGTAATCAGGGATATTTTTTTGCGTCGCTGGGCGCACCCTAATCACACATGGTGTGCCTGAGTTTATCAAACCGCCATAGGCGCAGATATCGCTGCGTGCGGTTGGTAGCCTTCAATGACGTAGTCGCCAATCACGTTATCATACGCATAGTCGTTAATTCGCCTGCGAGCCCGCGGCATTACAATGGTTGGAAATTGTCGCGGTGTACGTGTCAGTAGAAGTTTCGCTTGTTCAATATGGCTCTGATAAATATGGCAATCTGCCATGGACAGCGATAACACGCCCGCTGTTAATCCAACAAGATCCGCAATCATGTGCGTGAGTAGTGAATAACTGGCAATGTTAAACGGCACACCTAAGAATACGTCGGCGGATCGCATGTTTACTAAACAATTGAGATACCGTGGGTTGCCGGCGCTGTCCCCATCGACATGAAATTGGAAACTATAATGGCATGGAGGTAATGCCATTTCGGCGAGTTGGTCAACATTCCACGCGCATACTATCATCCGGCGATCCCATGGATTTCGGCGGAGAGTGCCAATGACGTTCTCTATTTGGTCAATACCACTGGTAAGCGACTGCGCCGTGGTGCCGGTGGCTGCGCGAGTTTCCTCATTAATGTACTTGGCGCCAGCATGTCGCCATTGAAAGCCATAAATCGGGCCAACCTCTCCGCATGCATAATGTTTTAACCCGTATGTATCCAAGTACTCGCGTGTACTATTGCCGTCCCATATGTGTACATTGTTGTCTACGAGGTATGATGTGTTGGTGGATCCGCGCAAAAACCACACAAGCTCATGATAAATCGGCGCAAATCGCGTGCGTTTAGTCGTAATCAGCGGTAAGATCTTGCGCATGTCATTGTCATGCAGCGTAAACTTGAGTACTTCATGGAATAATCCGCGTGTTCCAACGCCGGTTCTGTCGGGGCGTGGTGGCGCGGACATCAACCGTTCAACCAGCTTCAAATATGCGAGTTCTTCCACATTGGTAAAATCGTACATGATGGATTGCGTACGCGCACATACTTGTTGATAAACAGCTGGTTTTGCAACCGCGGGAAAGGGCTCGGCGCCTGCTACCGTCTCCAACTGCATCACCGACACATATATATGGCGTAGTTGCGGGTTTGTAACCGCACGTATAAGTGTAGCACGGTCGCCAATTACCGCCACTGGCACATCAGGATAAGTTGTACCACACCATGTTAGTGCGGCTTCCAACGATGGTACTATTATTTCAGGATGGTCGGTCAGCGCGCCGTAATTCGTTATTCCGATGGTATTAGGATCAATAATCACGATTGGATATTCACTCGAGGGTTTGGCCATGCCCACTGACACAATGTATATCGATGATGAATGTGCGACGACGGTTGCATCTTTTACAATTCCATATACGCTATCTACGGTTGAGTAACAATCGAAAATCATTACACAGTACGCTTATATATACGACGACCAGAGATTCAAATGAACATAGATGTGGATGACATCACCACTACCCCCAACACCACCCCCAACACCACCCCCAACACCACCCCGGCAACATGGGTACAACACAATGATACAATATGTTGGGGGCGCGGCGCGGCCACGTATACAGGAGTCGGCCCGCGCATTATATTCAAGCGTACTGAGCGAAATGTGTCGGTGATGTGGATTATTTCCATGCGCGTTAGCATGGTTCGAGCGTATCCGCAACTGGCAAAATATTATCTGGCGATGTCATATACCGGTGTTATTAATGGTATTGGCGCATGTCGAATATGTTCGCGCGTGTGCAATTGTATTGGTGTATTTGGTACAAGTCCATATGTATGTGATGGTGCAGCTACTAACCAAAACCAAGTTTATCTTTGCGCGCGATGCGCTGATGAAATAGCAAATATACACGAAACCGCGCTGGACATTACTCGCGACACCATGATTGTTGGTGACGGTGGGATTATTGATGTGGTGGTGGCCGTGGAAAACATTATATACTTTTTCCACCGTGTGTCATTACCTGTATCGGATTTTCATTATCCTAATCTGATCCAATGTCATAATAGTCCACGGTGTAAACTTTGTTCAGCACTTGAGGAAATCTGTGGCAAATTCGCAATGTCGACCGGACGAAAAATGTTCATTGACGCAAATTGGAAAAAAGTAAGGCTGGCGCGGGAAATCGGGGGTGTTCCGCGCGAAATAATCGGTGTCATCATCGATTTGTTTATCCAATGCATGAGCGGATGAACGTGCGGATGATTCTGGGACGCAAATCAGCGGTAATACATTCGCGCAATATCAGCATATGGATCCAATACGCATCGACGAGGCGTGGTGTTACAGTTGCAACTGCGTACGCATATACATCCTCGTAGCCGATTTTCGTATACGTGACATCGAATTCATAGAATTCGTAAGCGGGTAACCGTGCGCTTAATTGTCCGCGAAGTGCTGTGCATACATCATTTATGTCAATGATTACCCGCGGTATACTTAGATCGCTACCCCGCCGGAGTATTCGTGCGAATATTTGCATAAAGTTGGCCCGCCGTGGAGTAAGTAGTAAAATCGCGGTCATGTCAACGATAGATACACCTTGACCAGCAAATCCATACGTCGCGAATAGCACCCGTATGTCGTTGACCTCACCAATCTTTGTTCCGCCGGTGAACATGCCGGTGGATATGCCGTTTGGCGCATCTGGCGCATCTATGGCCACATCCACATCAGGGTCTTCAATGCCAAGCGCATGGACAATATCGCTACGGCCATATTTCATTAACATACGTTCAAACGCGTGCTTGGCCGCGCGCAACAACTTGATCTCTTCCGCAAACACATATATTCGGTGTCGTTGGTCAGTTGGCCCACGCCAATCAAATAGTTGGATAAGCTTACATACAGCGAGCTGTAGACGTATGCTATCGTCGAGAAACTGTTCATGCATATAGTGTGTGAAAAGCATATCCGTGGATGCATGTGTAAGAAACTTCGTGTGTGATGGTGGCCCGGAGTATTTGACAATGTTTGCGACGCATGTAAATTTCTCATCGTTACGGTAAGCAAATCCAGGGATGTTCTCTGCGCGGATTATATCATCGGAGAGAAACGCAAGACTTTGCTTTAGTATTGGGTCGCGACCCTTAGTCAGCGCCTCAGATGTCGCTGTAAGCCCAAGTACACACCAAGTGCATCGCTGGAATATTCGCATACGGACATCACTGCAATACATATGCACTTCATCCATGACAACGAGACCGAACCGCGCGTATGTCTCGTCGCTGAGACGTAGCGCCGAATCGATGGTGATCACAACAACATGTGCCGCCGCGATTGCCGCCCGCTTTTTAACACCAGCGCCGGCGGTATATTCGATTGCGACAGGCCCTAGCACCGTCGTGAGATCCTTAACTGCTTGCTCGGCGAGGTAACATGTCGGCGCAATGTATAATGTAGGCAGACCGACCGCCGAAATTACGCCGGCAGCAACGAATGTTTTTCCTTGACCTGCGCGCAAATTAAATATGCATGTGGCAGTACCTGCCGCGATTCGCCGTGGCGTAAACACTGTCGCGATGAGATGATCAACCACCAACATCTGATCCGGATACAGGTCAATGATCGTCGGCAGGTCAACTCGTGGCACCGCCGCGATTGTGATCGCGAGTTGATGTATAACTGTCAACCGCATCAACGACAAAATTAGTGTCCTCGGCAAATAGATCTCGGATCCTACGTAGTGATACAAAGGCGTTCGTTTAGGCAAACCCACTTTGGCCTTGTAAACCACTGTGAGCTTGCTTAAAAACTTGTCGTACTTGGCACCAAACACACGGCGTAATGCGGCCGTCGGCACATGGAATCCAGTCGGCGTTAGCCATCCTGTGGTCTTCAGTACCTCCATACGTATCTTCGGGCGTATCTGTCTTTGGACGTATCTTTCGATATGTCTATGCGATGTATTCAGTTTTCTTATTTTTTAACAGCACGTCTAACGGCGGGTTTTCGTGCTGTTGGTTTGGTAACGGTGGGGGTTGTTTGTGTTGTTGGTGTTGTTGGTGTTGTTGGTGTTGTCACTGCGGATGATGCATCCATAGGTAATGTATTTACGGGTATGTCCGATGGTGCAGGCAGCGCGCGAACTGTTCGCGCGCGTAATGATTCTTCGACCTTAATTTCATCAGCACGTTGCTTGAGGTGCTCAGGAATAGGAATCTTAATCGTAAATACAGCTTTATTTTCGGTTTTACCGTGTCGAACGCAGCGTAATCGATAGATCAGAAACAAACAATCGTCGTAGTCATCGTCGGCTTTATCTATGATCTTTTGAAAGCCATAGGTTAGATCAGTATCGGCACATCCGTACATCGCAATAAGATTATGCCGATGTATTTCTATGTCATTTTTGGTCATACGATGCGTAATTACCGGTTTGTTAGATTGCTCATTCCATTGTTTATGGTTTGAGGGTTTCTTGTAGTCTTCATCTAATTCTGCAGGTTTTGCCATGGAACACTCAGCTATTAAATCTGTGCGGAATATATCTAATAGTGATAATTATACTTACGGTTGTATGCATTTGGGGTTTCACGTTATGAAAGGTTCCCGTGTTTGTGGTAAAGACGCACCCGATGGCGCGGGGTCACTCGCGGGATCCCTTACAGGGTCATGTGAATGCGCCGTCGAAGAACTCCGCGCTATCGGGGTGGCCAGACCATGTGTGCAGATATTTATTATGGGACCACTTAATGGTAAAACAACGGACGAAATTGCTGATCTGCGTAAGTTTGCCACACATACACGCATAATTATTCATTCGGCATACATCAGCGCGCCATGGAATGGTAACGTGCACTTGTTACGCAAAGAATTACGTATCGCTGATGCCATTGGGGCACATGGGGTTGTTGTCCATCTGGGCAAGAATGCGTCTGCGGATATAATTGCAAAAATATTGGAAGTGGGGAATAAACCGGCCGCGGATAAACCGGCCGCGGATAAACCGGCCGCGGATAAACCGGCCGCGCCATTTATTTGGCTTGAAATTAACTCGGCGAAATCATCCGAACATACATTTGAGACGCCAGAAAAATTACATGCGCTGTTTTCGCAGCTAGATCCGACGCAAGTCGGACTATGTATCGACACGGCTCACCTGTTTGCATGTGGCGTCAGCCTGGCATCGCGTGAAGCCGCAGAAACATGGCTACGATCGGTACAATATCTTATGCCGAAGGTTCCTAAGATGGTTCATCTCAATGATACATCGGCGGAACTCGGCAGTGGCCGTGATGTACATGAGAATTTATTCACTGGCAACATATGGAAGTGTTATCGTAAACGCCCCAGTGACAGCGGAGTGATCGCGATCATCGAATGGTGTCAGCGATATCACTATGATATTATAGTTGAACGTAGTCGTGAAAACCCGACCATCGACGTGACATTTGTACAAGAACACAGTATGTAGGTAGGATCCATCCAACGCCATTTGAATGTCATATAGGTTATAAGTAAGAACGTGCGCATGGATTCAAACCAGCTCAATAATATACTAGGGCGTGTGCTTGGGGCCACATCGAATGCGGACGCACACACACCCACGGGCATACAGCCTATGTTGTCGCGGCCAATGACAGAGCATGAAAAATATAAATGCTCATCCGAGCTAGTAAAGCCCACGACACCTAATGTCGACCAGGGGAACCCAGCAAATAAACCCGCCACGGATAAACCCGCCACGGATAAGCAACCGGTAATCATAGACACAACCGCGGATAATATCGCGGACATGTCAACGGAGGAGCTTACTACGATTATCCAGCAATTATCATTATTACCAACGACACCGGTTAAACCCGCCGTAAACCCGCGTGATGCATTTTACGATGACATGCCTGATCTGGTGAGCCACCGCTGGAACGAGTACTCGGGCAATGATAGGCTCAGGTCCACAAATACGAGATATCCAAGTAAGCAGCATAATAGTTTTTACGATGACAGCAGCGAGGATTTCGGCGACAATATCACAGAAATGTATTCGCCGTCACACCGACCTCAACGCCACAAAGACATCGACGAAACCGTAGAAAGGATCGCGCGAGATGTAAGTTACACCCGCCATGAAATGACCGGATTTGATACACGACTGGCTCGATTAGAAAACATGCAGATGAGAATGTCCAAAGACATCGTGGAGATAATGATGCGGGCGCGGGGTCAAACACTCGCGATCGACCGCGTTGATGCGGCGACCAAATCAACCAAAGAAATGTTAGCATCGATGCTTGATCTATTGGCGGAAATTGTAAAGTCCGTTGATGCTAATAAAACTATGTAACCGCATGTTCGCAACGCCGAAGGCGTTGCTGCGCGCCTCGTCTGGCGCTAGGCACTGCGTGCCCATCGGCGTATGAGCCGCCCAGCCCCAACGACTAATCGGCTTAAGTAGTACCTGCGTAGGTCTTTTTAATCTACACCAAATATCAATATCTAAAAAAGAACCCAGACGAAAATTACTTAAGCCGAAGTTGCAGGGCTGGGC
>Ga0302273_1000519_pt1 | contig 17063 bp, 19 predicted proteins | sample III_Bog_N1_3_FD_198774 | JGI IMG/M metagenome (GOLD analysis project Ga0302273, IMG submission 198774) | Peat permafrost microbial communities from Stordalen Mire near Abisko, Sweden - III_Bog_N1_3 | ecosystem: Environmental > Terrestrial > Soil > Wetlands > Peat | place: Sweden: Abisko... | reverse complement strand
TAGCTCGTTATATTTAACTGTTAATAATATAAAACAGCAATTAGTAGTCCTGATATAACCAGTCTACCTTTCGTCTGAATGTATGTTCTATATAAAACAATACTTGTTGAAGATAAGTTTAGTACTCCCTGTGTCCGAAAATTGAACTGCCAATGCGGACCAGGGTACTTCCTTCTTTTATTGCAATCTGGTAGTCATCGGACATACCCATGGAGAGTTCACTGAAAGAAATGGTGTCTTTAAAATACAAGCTTTTAACCCGATCGAAGAGCCCTTTTAAACCTTTCAATTCATTCCTGATTTGATCGCGGTTAACTGTATAGGTTGCCATCCCCATTAAACCGCAGATATTGACGCCTGTCAGTGCTTTCCAGTTACCTTCCGACAATGCATTCAGTAGTTCTTCTTCCGAAAATCCAAACTTGGTTTCTTCACGGGCAATATGAATCTGGAGTAAGCAATTCACTGTTTTTCCTGCTTTCAGAGCTTGTTTATTAATCTCTTCCAGTAATTTATAGGAATCAACACCATGAATCAGTTCCACGAAAGGTACGATGAATTTAATTTTATTGGTTTGAAGATGGCCAATGAAATGCCAGGATATGTCTTTTGGAAGTGACTCGTACTTTCCACACATTTCCTGCACTTTACTTTCCCCAAATACACGCTCACCACAATTATAAGCTTCCATGACAGCTTCATTCGGATGAAACTTGGAAACACAAACTAGCTGTACATGCGCCGGTATGTGTTTCCTTATTTCTTCTATATTTTGTTGAATGGACATCTTTAGTTGGTAGTAAGTAATCGGTAATATTGGCAGTAAATAGTAAATAGTTAAATAGTAAATATCCTTATCCTTGTGGAGCTGCAAAAGGGAATACATCCATAATCATTGTTTCAGCAATGGCGGCAACCTGATAATCTGCCATAGATCCTTTCATTCCTTCTTTAATTCCGTCCCATGCTTCTTTCAGATCATTTGCCTGAACCATCATAGTAGCAGCAATTCGTTTTTCAATTCCTTTTTCTTCGTCCAGCGAAATGAAGTAAACCTTACAACGATACCATTTATCACCATTCTCGTTTGCGAACAGTTCATTGATCCTTGCTCTGCGAATGTTTGAAACAATAAATTCACCACTGATGAATGGTTTCATTTCTTCATTTATACGTGCTTCAGCTTCTGTAAACGACAAAGCATCTACCAGATAGGATTCACTTACTTTGACGATTTTACCTTCTTCGACAGTTTTTTCATATTTAATCTTGCACTCAAACCAGTTCAACATAATGGTGTATAGTTTTAAAAATCAGTTATTTATTATTAGTTTTATTTATTTTTCAAGGAGTACAAAGATAAGAAATTCTTTCATAAGGCGAAGCATACTCATACAAAAAACACCATATAAGTCAGGTATATATTGACTTATATGGTGTTAAAAGGAAAAGCTATTAAATACTATGCTTTAAGTTCTTCTGTTAAGCGTGGTGGAATTCTCATTTTATAGAATGAACGCCAAACGAATACCAGTGCTACAATCAGGAAACAGACTCCGATAATTCCACTGTAATCAAATGTATTGGAAGCAGTTGCATCAAGTCTCATTTTCAATGCAATTTCTGTAGCCAATAAACCGAACAAAGTGGAGAATTTAATAATCGGATTCAATGAAACTGATGATGTATCTTTAAATGGATCACCCACCGTATCACCGATGACGGCAGCTTCATGCAATGGAGTACCTGTCTCTTTTAAATCTACTTCCACTACTTTTTTAGCATTATCCCATGAACCGCCGGCATTAGCCATGTAGATAGCCTGGAATAAACCGAAAGTTGCAATGGAGATAAGATAAGCCACAAAGAAGTTGCTGTCGAAGAATGCAAAGCCAAGGGTAAAACAAATCAAAGCAACAAAAATGTTCCACATGCCCTTTTGTGCATATTGGGTACATATTTTTACTACTTCAATAGAATCTTTCATGTTTGCTTCTTTCTTATTCAGGTCAAACGTACTTTTGATAAATTCAACTGCCCGATAGGCTCCTGTAGTAACTGCCTGCATGGAAGCACCACTAAACCAGAATACCACAGCTCCACCACAAATCAACCCTAACAGGATGGGTGCTGAAGTCAGAGAAACACTCAACAACCCCTTACTTTCCAGAAGCAATATGATCGAGAAAATCATAGTGGTTGCTCCTACTACCGCTGTTCCGATTAATACCGGTTTAGCAGTAGCCTTAAAGGTATTTCCGGCAGAATCATTTGCTTCCAGGTAATGCTTACCCAATTCAAAATCAGGCGTAAATCCGAAATCCTTTTCTATTTCTTCTTTAATATTAGGAATCTGATCGATTTGAGATAATTCAAAGATAGATTGTGCGTTGTCTGTTACCGGTCCGTAACTGTCAACAGCAATCGTAACCGGGCCCATACACAGGAAGCCGAAAGCAACCAATCCAAATGCAAAAATAGAAGCATGAGGTCCTAAAATGGTGGTTAATCCAAGTTCGCTTATAAAATAAGCTATTGTCATCAGTCCAACTATCAATATACCCGTCCAGAATGCACCAAAGTTACCTGAAACAATACCTGAAAGGATATTCAATGAAGGTCCGCCTTCACGTGAAGCAGTTACAATTTCACTGACATGTGCCGATTTTGAACTGGTAAACAGTTTTGTAAATTCAGGAATCAACACGGCTGCTAACGTACCACAACTGATAATGCCTGCCAGTTTCCACCATAATGATGCATCAGCCGCATTACCGGTTATCTGTGCTAAATCACCAACCAATAAATGACTCATAAAGAATGAGGTTGAAATACTTAATATTGCTGCAATCCAGATTAAACGCATCAATGGTTCTTCAAAATCAAACATTTTGAGACCTTTGTATTTGTGCTTAGAATAGGCCTGATTAATAAAGTAAGAAACTCCGGACATAAGATCCATAAGGAATCGCATACCGAATATCCAAACAATCAGTTTTGCCTGTATTTCACTGATTAATTCCGGTTTACCCGGAAAAGCAAAAGGAACAGCCAAGGTAATAAATGTAATCAAAGCTACACCTGTTACTCCGTATGTTTCAAATCCGTCAGCTGTCGGGCCAACGCTATCACCGGCATTATCTCCGGTACAATCGGCAATAACTCCCGGATTACGGGGATCGTCTTCTTTTACATTGAAGACAATTTTCATTAAATCTGAACCGATATCGGCTATTTTTGTAAAGATACCACCTGCAATACGCAAAACGCTTGCTCCTAATGATTCACCGATAGCAAAGCCTAGAAAACAAATACCAACTATTTCGCGTGGTACAAATAACAGGATGATCACCATCATAACTAATTCCAGGGATATAAGGAAAAGGCCTACACTCATTCCCGCACGTAATGGTATATCAACCACATTCCAGGGTTTTCCTCTCAAAGAAGCAAATGCTGTACGTGAATTAGCATAGGTGTTGATACGAATGCCATACCAGGCCACTGCGTAAGAACCACCCATTCCTAAAATGGAATAAAAGAGAACATACAGTAATGTCCCGACTGTTTTTCCCTGAAGAGCCAGGAAATAGTACGACATGATGACTGCAACAAATGCAAAAAGCATTAACAGGAATTTTCCTTGTTGTAATAAATAGGTCTTACAGGTCTGGAAAATTATTTCGGATACTTTCAACATGGAATCATGGGCTTTTTGCTTTTTAACTTGCGAAAAAAGCCATAAACTTATGCTTAGGGTAATACAGATAACAAGTGCACCATAGAATAAGAAATTCCATGAAGACACTACCTGACCAAAAATGTGGAACTCTCCGGCATGTAAATCCGGAATAGCGATGTCTGCCTCACTGGCAAAAGTCTTGACTGTTGTTAGCATTGCGGCTAAGAGCAGCAAAACCATTCTTTTCATTTGTTTCATAAATACGATTGATATTTTAAAGTTATTGAAAAAATTAACCGATAAAAAATAAAAAAAAATTCTCCCAAAATTACTAAAACATTTTCACATATTCGCATTTTTTAAGAAGAAAAAATAAGTTGATTTTATGTTTAAAAGCAGTAAAAAATATGTCATTTGCTTTTTTAGACCGTTATTGACGATGATTTGTAATTTGGTTGAAAATAAAAGAATAAAACACGAATATTTATTTAAATATTTACTCATCGTATTCATGAGTACTGGATTTAAATTTTTAATAAGTTTAGGGGGAATTAATTCTGTTTTTTTTAATCCTGAAAAGCTGATCTATTCCAACTAATATCAGGATAATTAACTCTGCCATCAAATAATTTGACTAAAAGTAGTACCTTTGTACTCGCAACTTAAAAAAATATGGGTAGAATACTTGCCATTGATTATGGACAAAAGCGGGTTGGACTTGCAGTCACCGACTTGCTTCATATAACTGCCAACGGGCTGGACTCGATTTTGGTACACGATGTCCTTGATTATTTACAAAAATACATTGACAAAGAACCGGTTGAAACATTTGTAATTGGATTGCCCCGGCAGCTCAATGGCGAAGAATCGGATTCTATGCAATATATACGTCCGTTTGCAATCGGACTACAACGCCGTTTCCCTGATATTGAACTGGTGTATGTGGATGAACGTTTTACGTCCGTGTTGGCTCATAAAGCAATGCTGGAGGGTGGTTTAAAGAAAAAGGACCGACAAAACAAAGCATTGGTTGATAAGATCTCTGCAACGATTATATTACAAAGCTACCTGGAATCACTCTCTTTTAAACATTGAACTTTAAATGAGGTTATTTGTTTTCTTATAATTTATCTTTTCGATTTATTCTAAAATCTATTTTAAAAATAATGATATTACCTATTTATACTTACGGCAATGCCGTCCTGAGAAAACAGACTGAACCGGTTCCGGTTAGTTACCCTGAATTGAATTCGTTGATAAACGATATGTTTGAAACAATGTATCATGCCGAAGGTGTCGGATTGGCAGCTCCCCAGATTGGATTATCCATCAGGTTGCTGGTGATTGATTTAGCACCTTTTAAAGAAGATGATCCCATTTTAGGTGAGTTTAAAATTGCAATGATTAATCCAACCATACTTGAACGGGGAACTGAACAGATTACAGCCGAAGAAGGATGCCTGAGCATTCCCGGAATTCACGAAATGGTTTTACGTGCCGATAAAATTAAAATCAAATACCAGGATACTGACTTCATTGAGCACATTGAAGATTTCGAAGGATACAAAGCCCGTGTGATTCAACATGAGTATGATCATTTGGAAGGGCATTTGTTTACGGATCGGGTTACCCCTTTACGGCGTCAGTTATTAAAATCAAGGCTTACAAGTATTGTAAAAGGAAAATCTTCATGTAGTTACAAAGTGAAGACTGCCTAAATAATATGTTATAACGTTTTTCATATGGCAAGATACAAACAAAACAGGCTGAACTTCTTATTCAAGAAGTTCAGCCTGTTTTGTTTGTATTAAATTCAGGGATTTACATCAAGACTCTGATTCTGTTTTGTCCTTTTCTTTGCGGACAGGTTGAATGTCTGTTTTGTTTTTAAAAAAGAATGTTGTAACCTTTAAAGATACCCATGTTATTGCAAAATAATAAACGATGTTCAATAAAATCCAGTGAATATAAAATGTACCTAAATTATCTGGTTTAAAAAGTCCGTTTTCAAAGATTCCGCTAATTGGGAAATACAGGTATAAAATATCTACCAGATATTGACCGCAATAGCTTAAATAACTCAACCCGAAATTCGTGAACGTTGATTCAAAATGCAGACCGTGATGGATCTTTAGATTCAGGAAGAAAATGACATGAAAAATAATAAACTGAAAAGCTGCAAAGGCATAGGGTGCATACTTTTTATTTTTCAAAAAAGCAAAACCAACAGTTAAACAAATGCCGAACAAGAGAGATTGAACGATTAACGGTTTTACAAATTCATTTGTAATACTTTCAAAGTAACCATATTCGGCAGCATTAAGAAGTTTTGTTATAAACAACCCAATCATATTAAGTGCTAAATTCAAAAAAGTCCATGATACAATTGTCCGGACTATAGACTTAATTTCTGATGTTGAAATTTTCATTTTCAAAATAATTTATTTTATGTATATTTATTTTAATGTAAGATGTAATTTAAACAGTAAGTTTTGCCAATGCTTCGCCTACAACAAAATTACTACCTCCTATAAAGACAAAGTCTTCAGGGTCTGATTCGTCAATTGCGGCAGCTACTGCCTGTATAACTGTCGGGTAAGCCATCCCATGTAAACTATAACTTTTACCTTTCATCATGAATTCATTTGCCGGAAGTGCCCGCTCAATGCCGGCCTGAGTAAAATAGTAAAGTGCATTTTTGGGTAAAATAGCGAGTACCGCCGAAATATCTTTATCGTTCACCATACCTATTACAATTCTCAGGGTTTTATAGGTTTGCGATTTAAGTTGTTCTACAATATACCGAAAACCACCTATATTATGTCCTGTGTCAGCTATAACCACAGGTGAATGTTGTAATACTTGCCATCTTCCCTTTAAGCCTGTAATTTCGGTCACTTTTTCAAATCCCTTCATAACGGAGTCAGTTGAAATCTTATAATCGAGTTCTTTCAACTGATTTATGGCAGTGAGAGTTGTAGCAATATTCTTTAACTGATAATTTCCGCATAATCCAACACGATAGGTTTTGTTATCAGAAGTCTCAACGATCATGCAGTCGTTTTCGTATTTTTTGAAAGTTACTTGAATAAATTCTTCTGCATAATAAATGGGTGCGTCTTCTTCAATCACCTTCGATTCAAAAACTTCCCTTGTTTCGGGAACTGTTTCTCCGATAACTACAGGAATGTTTTGTTTGATAATCCCTGCTTTTTCAAAGGCGATTTTTTCAAGAGTATCTCCTAAAAATCCCATGTGATCGAAACTGATATTCGTTATCACCGATATTTCAGGGCGAATGATATTCGTACTGTCCAGTCTTCCACCTAATCCGACTTCAATGATGGCAATATCTACCTTCCGATCGCTGAAATAATCAAAGGCCATGGCCATTGTTGCTTCAAAAAATGATGGTTCAATCTCCTGAAACAGATTTTTATGATCTGCTACAAAATCAATTACATACTGTTGATCAATCATTTTTCCATTTACACGGATGCGCTCTCTGAAATCAACCAAATGAGGTGAAGTATATAATCCCACTTTATAACCTGATTGCTGCAATACGGCTGCCAGCAAATGCGATACTGATCCTTTTCCATTGGTACCTGCAATGTGAATGGTCGGATAGTCCTTTTGAGGATTCTTCAACGCACTCATCAGCAGAATGCTGTTGTTAAGTCCCGGTTTGTAAGCTGCACTACCTATGTGGTGAAATACCGGCAAGCGGTTGTATAAATATTGTATGGTTTGATCGTATAAAGAACCCTTATCCTCAAAAGGGGAACTCAAGTTACTGTTATCCTCCATGTTTTTTATTTCATCCATTATTAAAAATCTATGATCTGAAGAATTATTGTTAATTCTTCTTTTTTCTTCTCTTTCTTATCCCCCTTCAGGGGCTCTGAAAAAGAGAATTAAAAAAAATAAATACTATTAAATTGAAACTAAATTTCGGAATAAAGGAATAAAGGAATAAGGTTTAGAAATAGAGAGCATTCTTTTCTACTGAGGTTGACTGGATAAAATAAGATTTTATTTCTTTAAAAACCTTATTTTCAAGGATTAAACCTTAGTAGAAAATCATTCACCCACCAAGCCCAACCTTATTTACCTTATTTAATAAACAGCTTACCTTTCAACTAGTAAGTTATTTATTCAACTTTATTCGTTTTTTTATAAACCGTCTTTAGGGGTCTTCTCAATAATTATTATACGAAACTATCTCTTCGATCGATTTCCTTTTCTTTTCACGAAGGGGCTGGGCTGAATATCCAAGCAGGATAACAAGCATTACCCTTTTGTTTTTAGGAATATCAAGTGCTTTATGGATTTTTTTCTCATCACACCAGCCAATGATACACGATCCAAGTCCTTCATCGGCAGCAGCCAGACTGATATGTGCTGCTGCAATTCCTAAATCAATATGAGGATAATGTTTATTGGTAGCCCAACCACCAACACTGGATGTAAAGTTAGCACTTTCTTCAACAACTATCAGTTGAACCGGTGCCTGTTTGGTAAAATGATTCATCGACAGTAATTTACTGGCTGTAGCATCGGCTACGAGCAACCTTTTCTCAGGATCAGTGACAACAATAAATTTCCATGGTTGTGAATTACAGGCCGAAGGTGCTAACCGCACTGCTTCCAGGATCCTGTTTAATTTTTCAGTTTCAACAGGTTTATCCAGATAAGCACGATCACTTTGACGATGTTGGGCAAGTTCTAAAAATGAATCCATTTTTAATTATTGTTAGATAAAGATTAGATATTTTTACAAGAAAATGAATATCTTTGTCATTACATTTAGTAAGCACAAAGATACGTCAAAACAGATATAAAATGCAACAAAAAGTTCAAACTTACATTCAAAAACACCAATTATTGACTTATAAAGGACGAATTATAGTTGGTGTGAGCGGAGGAACTGATTCGGTAGTACTGCTTCATATCCTGATGGCACTGGGTTATGAGTGCATTATTGCACATTGTAACTTCCATCTGAGAATGGAAGAGTCGGACAGAGACGAATTATTTGTTCGCAATCTGGCAAAAGAACTTAAACTGTCCTGTTATTTTGTTGAATTTGAAACAACTAAGTATGCCGCTGAACATAAAATTTCGATTGAAATGGCTGCCCGTGATTTGCGGTATGCCTGGTTTTATGAATTGCTGTACAGACACGATGCTCAGGCCATTGCGGTAGCTCATCATGCCGACGACAGCATTGAAACGATGCTTATGAATTTAATTCGCGGTACAGGATTAAGAGGGCTTACGGGCATTCAACCCCGGAATCATAAAGTTGTTCGTCCCTTGTTGTGTACAAACCGGTTGGAAATAGAAGCCTATCTTATCCGCCATGACCTGGATCATATTGAAGATTCATCCAATGCATCGACTGATTATCAACGAAATAAATTCCGGAATGAAGTGTTGCCTCTCTTAACTGAGATTAATCCTTCTGTACGAACGACATTGTACGATTCAATGAAACGGTTTGAAGGGAACTGGATTATCTATCAACAGGCAATTGAAAAAATGAGGCTTGAGATTGTTCAGACTGAACCCGGAGTTGTAAAAATGGACATAGAGAGCATAAAAAAGCAAATTCATGTCCCTGCTTTGATGTATGAACTTCTTCACCCGTATGGTTTCGGACCGGCAATTATTGAACAGATAACCGATCAACTGGATGGTGAATCGGGAAAAGTGTTCTATTCCGAAACACATCGTTTACTTAAAGACCGAAAATATCTCATGATCAGTGCGAATGAGGAAATTACTATTGATAAATTTCAGATTGAAGAAGATGATCAGGAAATAGAATTGCCTTTTCCCATGAAAATGAACAGACAATCCATTTCTACGAATTTTGAAGTTTCCAAGGAACTGAACCGAGTACATGTGGATATTTCAAAATTGTTGTTTCCGCTTATGTTACGTCGATGGAAGGAAGGAGATACTTTTTATCCTTTTGGGATGACTCAGCGTAAAAAGATAAGTGATTTTTTCATTAATAATAAACTTAGTTTGCTTGAAAAAGAACATAGTTGGATACTTGTATCGAACAATGAGGTTGTTTGGATTGTTGGTCAAAGATTAGATAACAGATTTCGGGTGACTAAAGAAACAAAAGAAGTGATAGAATTTAAAATACATTGATATCCTTTATGATTTTTAGTCTGGCTACTGTTTTATAGAAACATAACTTTAAAGTTTTCAATACTCAGTAGCGCAATGAAGAAAATAAATTTTATTCTAACTATCGAAAAATTTAATTCCTTTGTTTATGGAAAATTATTGTACTGTAACACCATTGGTAAATCAAAGCTACTTGCTTGACAGATTTCCCGAAAAAGGAGGATGGATTTTTGCTGCAATTCCGGAAATAATGCCGGACAGGCATACTTTTTTTAGCTGGGTAAAAGTGAAAGGTACCATCGATGGATATGAAATTAATAAATTTCACCTGATGCCATTGCCTGATGGAACCCTTTATTTCCCGGTGAAAGCTGAAATCTGTAAAAAGATTGGTAAAAAAGAAGGCGATTGGGTCCATATTACCCTTTATGCCGACGTTTCTCCGGCAGAAATCCCTAAAGAATTTTTACTTCATCTTAAAGAGAATCCGACTGCCTTACAAACTTTTCAGGTATTGACTGAAAGTCTGCAGCAAGGTTTAATTGATTGGATTTATTGTGCCAAAAATGATGAATCAATGTATGAACGAATTGATAAAACTGTTCAAAAACTTACAAAGTAATGAATATCAGCCCTAAATAATCAGATTTTTAGTATAATAAGTAATTGTAGATATTTAGTGATCTATTGGTAATATATAAAAGCTTGCATTTCAGTGTCCTGGCAATTATTAATTGTTCATTATTATTGATTACTTATAACCCTATTCTTTCCAACTTTTTTTGTAACTGATTATGGAACCTTCTGTTATCGATGAAACGCCTCTGGTAAATCAAAAGTATCTGCTTAAGAAATTTTCAGGGAAAGGTGGTTGGACTTTTGCTGTTATTCCTGAGATAACAAAGGATGAACATGCCTGGTTTGGTTGGGTGAAAGTACGGGGTAGCATTGATGGGTATGAAATTAAGAATTATCATCTGATGTCGATGAGCAATGGAATCATGTTTTTGCCCGTTAAAGCCGAAATCCGTAAAATGATTGGTAAAAACGAAGGCGATTGGGTCCATATCATTCTTTATTCCGATCAATTGCCTCATGTGAACCATGACGATTTCATGACCTGCCTGCAGGATGAACCTATTGCCTTTCAAAACTTTATTAAAAAGCAGCCAGAAGAGCAAAAAACAATTATCAACTGGATCTATTCAGCCAAAAACGATGAGCTGAAAGTAGAAAGAATAGCCGAAACCCTCAATAAATTGACTCAATGAGAATATTCAAAATTGACCTCTTCATGTTAGATTGTACAATGAGTTCTGCGTACTTATTTGAAGCATAAATTTTCACCACTAACGAAGTAATCAGCTTGATATTGAATTTTTTGTAATTAATTACTAAATTTAAAAAGCCCATAGATGTAGAGCCAGTTTCTGCATCCATGGGCTTTTCGTTTTAAGTGTACATGAAAAAATGATTATAAAACTTAGTTTTTCAAACTTATACTGAAATTGTGACATACCCAATTCAGTTCTATTGTGTTTTTATAATAGTTTTGGATTAGTTTTGGATTAGTTTTGGATCGGTTATGATTTGGTTTTAATGATGATATAACATTCGATTATTCTTAATATAAATGCCATATATCTATAAGATATATGGCATTTATATGAGAAATAAGTGATTGATAAGTGACTGATAAGTGGTAAAGGCCTCTGAACCAAAACCAAACCAAAACCGATCCAAAACTAATCTAAAAGTCATTTTAAAATCGGATTAATATAAGCACTTCACCATTTGATAAAGTTTCAACTCCATATACTTTGAAAAAGCATTTTGTTTTATTGATAAACAAAATGAAATAAGAAATAAAAAGTTGGTATTTAAAATGGTAATGGGAGTTGACTATTGAAAAATAGGGTCAATCATTTTGGTCTTTACTATAATAAATTTACCATTATTAGCACAAATATATGAACATTTTGGTTAATTACATGTTTTATTTATAAAAATATTCCCTACCCTTTTGAATAATTTTATTTTTATTTTAGTCCATCTAGTTCCAGGCTAAATTCATCCATCAATAAAGTTACAAATTACTTATAAATAAATCAACTTATATCACTGTGAATAAGTAATATAAATAAATTGTTTTGTAAATTTTAGAACTGATCAAACTTAAACGATGAAGATTCTACTAACTGGTGCTACAGGATATATTGCACAACGATTAATTCCGGTTTTGCTTGCTAACGGTCATGAAGTGATTTGTTGCGTGCGTGATAGAAGCAGGTTTGATACTTCGAAGTATAAACAATCATCACTCAGCGTGATAGAAGTGAATTTTTTAAGCCCTGAAAGTCTGAATGTTTTACCTGTCGATATTGATATTGCCTATTATTTAATTCATTCGATGTCAACACAAACGGGGAATTTTGAGGAAATGGAAAGTAGTTGTGCAACTAATTTCAATGCAAGTATCGGGAAAACAAAAGTCAGACAAGTTATCTATTTAAGCGGGATAACCAATGAAATTGAGTTATCAAAACATCTTACGTCGCGCAAAAATGTTGAAACAATACTGTCCACCGGCACTTTCCCTTTAACAACACTTAAAGCCGGTATAATTGTAGGCTCGGGTAGTGCTTCGTTTGAGATCATCCGTGACCTGGTCGAAAAATTACCTTTTATGATTGCTCCCCGGTGGTTGAATACGAAATGCCAGCCAATTGCCATCCGAAATGTCATTGAGTTTTTGAATGCAGTGGCCGGACAAACAGAGACATTCAATAAAAGCTATGATATTGGTGGTCCTGACATCTTGAATTACAAGGAGATGCTTTTACGTTTTGCTTCCATTCGGGGTTTGAAGAGACGAATCGTGGTAGTACCGGTTATGACCCCGAGAATTTCATCCTATTGGCTTTATTTTGTAACCTCCACATCCTATCCACTGGCAAAGAACCTGGTAAACAGCATGAAAATAGAAGTCATATGCCATCCGAATAACCTGGCAGAGCGGTTCAACATTTCTTTGATCGATTATGATACATCAATCAGACTGGCATTTGACATGATCGAACAAAACCAGGTACTGTCCAGTTGGATTGATGCTCAAACCAGTAATGTATTGGAAAAAGGGATTTCACAATATATGGAAGTTCCGATAAATGGATGCTTTAAAGATATTCATGTAATTAATCTTAAAAACAGCGATTTAGCATTACAAAAAGTATGGAGTATAGGAGGAAGGAACGGTTGGTATTATGCCAACTGGCTTTGGGAAATCAGGGGATTCCTGGACAAGCTATCCGGGGGTGTAGGTATGAGAAGAGGCAGGAAAAGTCAAACCGAGATATCGCCCGGTGAATCATTAGATTTTTGGAGGGTATTACTTGCGGATACAAAAGAGAAAAGGTTGTTGCTGTTTGCTGAAATGAAATTGCCGGGCGAAGCATGGCTTGAATTTAAAATAACAGATAACCGGTTGACCCAGACTGCTACTTTCAGGCCGTTAGGCGTATGGGGCAGACTCTATTGGTATTGCATGCTTCCATTTCATGGGTTTATATTTAAAGGAATGATCAGAAAGATAGCAACTATTTGATTCGTGATTTCATCAAAAGTTAATCAGCAACAATATAAAACTATGTTATTATACAATCAAACTGCCACACAAATTTCGACCCTGATAACCAAGAAATACAGTACCTCATTTTTTTGGGCTACCAGTATGCTCCGGAGCGAAATGCAGGATGCCATAACAAGTATCTATGGTTTTGTGCGGTTAGCCGATGAAATAGTGGATACTTTTCATAATTATGACAAAGAATATCTACTGAATAAATTCGAAAAAGATTATTTTGAAAGTTATGATCAGGGTATCAGCCTGAATCCTGTATTACATTCATTCCAGCTTACTGTCAGAAAATACAACATTCCCAATGAATATGTGAGTTCGTTTATTAATAGTATGCGATCCGATCTGAGAAAGAAGGATTATGCCAACCAAAGGGAAATAGATGAATATATTTACGGTTCGGCTGATGTAGTCGGCTTGATGTGCCTGAAGGTATTTTGTAATGGAGACGACGCCTATTTTTGCAAATTGGAAAAACCGGCTATGAAATTAGGCTCTGCATTTCAGAAGGTCAATTTCCTGCGTGATCTGAAAACCGATATGGTAAATCTGGATAGAAGTTACTTCCCTGAAATTGTGAAAGATAATTTTAGTGAGTCAGTTAAAGCGCATGTGATCCTTCAAATAAACCATGATTTTGATGAAGCTTTCGAAGGCATTAAGCATCTTCCCAAAGATGCTAAATTATCGGTCCTGGTAGCCTACTATTATTACAAAAACTTATTACAGAAGATCGAACATACCCCAGCCGGGAAAATTATGGAGAATAGAATCCGGATTCCTGACATCAAAAAAGTAGTGTTGTTGTTAAAAGCAATCCTTGTAATTAAATTTAAACTGATTTAAGAGTATGAATCAAATGTACGTGATCTTAGTAGATCCAGATGACAATGAAACCGGAATAATGGAGAAAATGGAAGCACATCGGAAGGCTTTGTTGCACCGTGCCATTTCTGTTTTTATATGCAATACGAAAGGAGAATGGCTAATACACCGGCGGGCGAATGATAAATACCACTCCAGTGGGTTATGGACAAATGCTTGTTGTACACATCCTTATCCGAAGGAAACTAACAGTGAGGCAGCCAACCGAAGATTAATGGAAGAAATGGGCATGCAATGTACTCTGAATGAATTATTTAGTTTTAAGTATAAGGAAAAACTGGATAATGAACTTACGGAGCATGAATATGATCATGTTTTTCTGGGTATTACGGATGAAAATCCTATCATAAACACCGATGAAGTGATGGATTGGAAGTATATAACATACAATCATTTAAAGGAAGATATTGAAATTAATGCTTCCATGTATACAGCCTGGTTTAAAAAAATTGTTGAGAACGTAAATTTACATATTATCAATGTACAGATTGACAAATTATGATAAACATAGCATTATTGATAGTATCGTATGGGTGTATGGAATTTGTGGCATGGTCGAATCATAAATACGTCATGCATGGATTTTTATGGACCTGGCATAAAGATCATCATCTGAATGACCTGAAAAAAATGTCGATGAAAGATATGCAATTTTCAGGTTTTGAGAATAATGACCTGTTCTTCCTGATTTATGCTATTCCGGCTATCCTATTATTCATTATTGGTTTTGAGACAGGGAATTTACATCTTATTTTTATTGGCTCAGGAATTACACTCTATGGATTTACCTATTTCATAGTGCATGATATCCTGATTCACCAACGTATAAGAATTCCTTTTCTGGTTAGGTATCGCAGTAAATACGTACAGGCTATCATACGGGCACATTTGGCACATCACAGACCCAGTACGGCTACAGATTTCAAGAATTTTGGTCTGTTGATATTCCCTGCACGTTTCTTTAAATCCTAGTTTATGTGGCTTTATAGTATATTATTGCTTTGCTCCATATCGGTACCGTTGGTATTAAGTTTTGATAAAAAGCTTCAGTTTTACAAACAATGGAGATATACTATTCCTTCAATTCTGATTGTTGCCGTTTTTTACATTCTGGCAGATATTTACCTGACAAAACTGGGGGTCTGGGGATTTGATTCACGGTATCATTTAAATATTATGTTAGCAAAATTACCAGTGGAAGAATGGCTCTTTTTTCTGTTCATCCCTTATGCTTGCATATTTTTACATGAATCCATGGTTTTATATTTCCCGGGGCTTAAACTAAACCTGACATGGACCCGTAGACTTGTCGTATTTCTTCTTTTAATGGCTGCTGTTGTTGTTGCATTTAATTTTGACAAGATATATACTGCCTATATTTTCAGTCTGGTCATCCTGGCTCTGTTGTTTTCGTTGGTAGACAAAACAAGCCTGATAAGCAGTTACTTCATATCCTTTTTACTGATCCTGATTCCGTTTATCATTGTCAATGCTATATTAACAGGAAGTTTTTTCCAGCACCAGGTTGTTTGGTACAATGATCATGAAAACATGGGTATCAGAATTCTGACGATACCGGTAGAAGATGTCGGGTATGCATTTAGCTTGGTTTTGTTTAACCTTTTATTAATACCACAACTCAAGAAATTTTTTTAAATAAAAGTCATAGATGGATTTTAAACAGAATATTGATAAAATGGTGCGGATATTTATACCGGTATTTTATAGTGTAGGTGTTGCCGGTTTTATAATCCCTCTCTCCTACCCTTACTTTGAGAAATTAATTCCATTGACACTTATTCTATCGTTTATTTTACTGGTAGTCTATCATCCAAAACAAACATCATACGGCTCTACAATATTAGTTTTTACATGTATCTATTTTTCAGGATTGATTGTCGAAATGATAGGTGTAAATACCGGTATTATCTTTGGGGAGTATAGTTATGGGCCAAATTTAGGTCTTAAGATATTCAATACTCCGGTGATAATCGGGCTAAACTGGTTGATTCTGGTTTATACCACCTCCTCTATTTTCGAAAAGTTCAATGTTCCTTCCATATTTAAGATTTTACTTGCTTCAGCTTGTATGCTTGCCTATGACATTGTTTTAGAGCAGATAGCACCATTAACCGGCATGTGGAAGTGGCATGAAGGAAATATACCCCTCAAAAATTACATGGCATGGTTTGTTATTGCACTAGTTTTTCAATCATTTATAAAAATAGTTGGATTAAAGACTGAAAATGCAGTATCAAAGAATCTGTTTATTTCTCAATTTGTATTTTTTTTAATCCTGACCATTTTTTTAAAGTAAGATATGATTCTAAAAGCGAAACATAATATCCTGATATATAATTTTTTCAAACATTATGCTGGTTGGATCATGAAGAAGCATTTTGGAGTAATACGTGTAATGGGTCAGTTCCAGGACAAAAAAATGCCGGTATTACTTATTTCAAACCACATAAGCTGGTGGGATGGATTTTGGTCTATGTATTTGAATGTAAAAGTATTAAAACGTAAATTTCACTTTATGATGCTTGAGGATCAACTTCGTAAGTTTTGGTTTTTCAATTATACCGGTGGATTTTCAGTAAGTAAAAAGTCGAAATCAGTTCTGGAGACTTTGAAATATACCTCTGAGTTATTGGCTGACTGCAACAACATGGTTTTGATTTTTCCACAGGGAGAAATAACAACCATGCATCA
>Ga0302273_1000516_pt1 | contig 17104 bp, 8 predicted proteins | sample III_Bog_N1_3_FD_198774 | JGI IMG/M metagenome (GOLD analysis project Ga0302273, IMG submission 198774) | Peat permafrost microbial communities from Stordalen Mire near Abisko, Sweden - III_Bog_N1_3 | ecosystem: Environmental > Terrestrial > Soil > Wetlands > Peat | place: Sweden: Abisko... | reverse complement strand
ACTCTAATTGGGGTCGAATCGACATAAGTAATGCCGGTGCATTCACCAAAGCAAATAAGTTGCAGATACATCATTAATGGAACAAATACACGTGCTTCTAATTCTACAAAACGATTGTAAGAAACTGCATTTGGAAAATCACCCTTAAGGTGCTCTTTAATGAAAAATAGATAGTAATGTTTGAAATTTCTAAACGTACCAAAGTGGAAGCATACTAAAAGCTATGATCTCACTTGAGGACAATTTAGTAGGCCTGTTACGTGTTTTCACCTCGCTAGATGCACAAATAGCCACTTTATGGACTTCGGACTCATATTCTTTGTAAAAATCATCTGCGATACAGAATATTTCAATAATTTTGTCTGTTGTAATCATAGGAGTTTTATTTTGTTATTTGTTTGACTGTCAATCACAAAGATACAAAATAAAACTTCTATATTACAACTTTCTTATAGTATTTCCTTATCCCGAACTCAGGTTAATAATTATAAAAAAGGCGGACAAATAGCCCGCCTTCCCTAAATTTATAATTCAACATTCATTCGTATTGAATAATTGACAATCAGCTTTAGAAGAACGATGGTTCAAAATTCATTCTTCTAAAGTTGAATTATATTTCTATTAGTATTTATACCCGTCACGTTTAAACAGCCAGAACCAACCTTCATACGTATTGGAATCCGTGGCATACATTAATTGTAGTTCATCATTCGAAAGCTTAATGATATTAAATACATTGACAACCTTCTTGCCATCATTCTGACTAATTCCATGAAGAATTGTTGTACCAACGAATGTAACCTGACCAATACATTGAGGAAATTTGTGCACAGTCATATCAAATGAGAATGTACCCGTTGTGGTAACACCATTTTCAACACGTGCGAACTTAAGTCCGTTCAACGTAAATGTCATAGAGCCTGTAATATCTATATTATCAGATGCAGCATCTGCTGCCGTACGTCCCCACCAATCAGGAGCCGAGTCCGTATTTCCACCATTACCCCAAACTCTGTTTGAAGCTTTATCAACAGTATTATCGGTTGCCCAAACCCATTTTTTCACTCCGGATCCACAGAAATAACCATACTGCGGTTCAACGGAATATTTCATTTCGTCTACTGTTGTCGTGAATGTTTTCGTCAAAATAGTTCCATCTGCAGCCATAGCTGACAACGTAATCGTAATATCTCCCTTTACAAATAAGGTCATCACTGTATCATTACTGATATATGGTTTAACACCATCCGTCCATTGGCAATTCACCGGACTTGTACAATGTACTCTCACCTTATTCGTCTTCAATGTACCATCCATAATGGGCGTTACAGTAGCTGCTAACTGATCTGCAGATGTAATTACAGTTCCAATTCCTTCGGAGCTTGTAATTGGATCACACGCAGTAAAGAGAGCTACAAGAATAAAGCTACATAATATATAAATTATTTTATTCATATTCTGTATTTTTAATTTATTTCTTTTATTTTAAAAAATTATTTCCAACCTGAATAGGTAGCATCAGATATTCCCCAACCTGCATTTTGCTTCAGGACACCATTCGATAAAGAAATCTGTTCTTCAGGTATTGGGAAGAAACCTCTGGTAGCGGCATAACGGCTTACATAACCAACACCTTGCTGAGTGTTTTTCTTTGCGATTCCCTGATAATAAATATTCTGACCAATTTGTTTTGACAAAGCACCACTAGTGCCTTCTGCAATATGCCAACGACGCATATCGTTCCAACGAATACCTTCATTAGCAAATTCCCAACGACGTTCGTTCTGCAAAGCTGCTAAAGAGTATGAAATCGCACCCAATCCTGCACGTTTACGTACTTCATTGAGATATGTAGCATCTTCCGCCAACTCAGAATACATCAAATATACATCAGCTAAACGAATAAGAACCAAATCATGGATATTTGATAATTGGAAGTTTACCGATTTATAATCATACATTTTCATCTCAAATGTTGCTAAGTATTGTGTTTTCCCGGTTGCCGCAAGTGTATCCGGATCTACACAAGAAACAGGAGATATTTTCTTATCTAAATAATCTGTTTCCTGAACAAAATCAACCCAACCTCCTTTGGTATATCCTTCTGGATCTAATTCAGTACGGATATTGCAAATAGAAGCTGCACGACGTTTATCATTAGGTTCTGCGGCTTTCCAGTCATCCCACAAACCCGGGTTTACTGGACCTGCACCCCATCCCTGACCGAATGGGAACGTATTAGCCAAAGCCTGTCCACCACGAACACCAAAGTAAAGAGCATAACCGTTAGAATAACCGATCGTTGTACTCCATGAGGCCAATTTTGAAAACTTAATGGCAAACATCGATTCAGGATTGACGGCATTATCGTCTTCTACCCATTTTAAACCTTGTCCTTTAGTATACGAATAGTCATTTTTTGTATATTCATTCGTGTAGCCCCATAAATTACGATAATCGGGAACCAAACTATATCCGGAACTCGTAATACAATCTTTTAATTTTGCTGTTACCGCTGCTTTTGTTAATGTCGTTCCATCAGGAAGTGTCATTTCAGTCAGTGGAGTACCTGCTGTACCATAGAACCCGGTATAGAACAAGAATGCACGTCCCAACAAAGCTTCTGCAGCCCAATGAGTAGCATGACCTGCAGCTGGTTTTGAAGAAGCCGGCATCAACTCTATTGCTTTCAAAAGATCCTGAACTATCTGTCCCCATGTTTTGGATGGAGCTGCCTGAGGTACATTTGTCGATGCTGATGTTGTAATCAATGGAACGTTTTCAAATTCAGAAGCCAATTCATAATAAAAAAATGCACGCATAAAATAAGCTTCACCTATCATTTGATTTTTCTGATCATCACTCGTATAACCAGTACAACTACCTAAGGTCTCAATAGCTGTGTTAGCACGGAAAATACCCACATAACGGTCTTTCCAAAATTGTTCATATTCATTGGTGGTTGAAGTCATCAACAAGTCTTCAGCCTGGAACATGAGGTCATTCACTCCACCACCGCCAAGACGGTCGTCTGAAGCCAGATTGGAGATAAAGAAGAAAGAAGATGCAGGACTTGCATTTGGGACATTCAGGTTGTTATAAATACCTGCTATCACTTGTTCTGCATCAGTTTCCGTCTTTGGATAATTCGACGTATTCTTGTGCGTTAAATCCTCTGTATCAAGGAAACTTTGGCAACCGGTAAAAAGTACGGTTACTGCAGTTATTGCAAAATATAATATTTTTTTCATATTAATCTTCTAATTAAAATTTAAGATTTACACCTACTAAAATTGTTCTTGGACTTGGATATAATCCCAAATCAATGCCATTAGCCCAGCTATCTGAAGTTGTACCACCGGTAGAGTTGGTATAAGAAGGATTATAACCGACTTCAGGATCCATACCTGAATATTTCGTGAAGGTATAGAGATTCTGAACGGCAAAATATAAACGAGCCTGAGTTAACGGAATCCTCTTGAAAAGTTTTTTGAAGTCATAACCAAGAGATAAGTTCTGGATTTTTACATAATCACCATTTTCTATGTAAAGATCAGACACATTTATATCATTCGTATTGGTACCTGAGGTCAAACGCGGAAATCTGTTGGAAGTACCTTCACCATGCCAACGTTCGAAGACTTCGGTAGTATAGTTTTCATGACGGCTACCTGCGAACGAACGATATGATTTAAGAATTTGTTGTCCAAAAGCTCCGTGCAATGTTATATTCAAATCAAAGCCTTTGTAGCCTAAATTAATGCTCGAACCCATTGTATAATCAGGATTCGGATCTCCGATTTGACCTTTATCTTTTGAATCAATAACACCATCATGGTTTACATCCGTAAATTTAACATCTCCGGGTTGTACATTTGCTTGAAGAATACCGTTACCGGCTGCTTTCCAGGCGTTAATATCAGCTTGACTCTGGAAAATACCGGATGTGTGGTAACCGTAGAAATAACCGATAGCATAACCTACCTGTGCACGATAGCATTCATCTGTTCCCTGACTTATTACATTCTTTTGTCCGTGGATAACACCTTCTGAATTGGCAAGACGCGTAACCCTGTTATGATTATAAGCAACGTTACCGTTAATACTATAGGTGAAATCTTTGCCGATATGGTCATTCCAACCGACAGCTACTTCAAGACCCTTGTTTACAATATCACCGCCATTGATATAAGGAGCACCTGTACCGATAGTAGCCAAAGCAGGAGCTACAACTAACCAGTTTTTCGTCTTTTTGTTGTAAACATCCAGTGCTAGCGTTAAACGCGAATTGAAGAATCTTGCGTCAATACCTAAATCAGTTTGAATAGAGGTTTCCCATGTAACATCCGGGTTCGGTGAGATATAAGCATAACCACCTGTAGTTTGCGTGTCTTTGGCATTACCAAAAGAATAAGCTGCTGTTTTATCAAACGATACTCCGGCAACATAATTGAAGTTTGAGATACTACAGTTACCGTTTTCACCCCAACTTCCACGTAATTTCAAGAAATCCAACCAACTCTTTGTTGATTCTAAGAAAGCTTCATTCGACAGAACCCAACCGGCAGATACTGATGGGAAATATCCCCAACGATGACTTTTTGCAAAGTTTGAAGAACCGTCAGCACGCATTACAACAGAAGCCATATAAGTTTCGTTATAATCATAATTAACACGTCCGAAGAAAGATTGCAATGCTCCTTCATCCCAAGGGCTACCACTAACTTGAGTCACACTCGAAGACACACCTTGTGAATTAGTAAGATAAGCATGTTTAAAATCATCAAACAACAAATTACCGTTAGTTGCACTCAAACTTTCACCCATACCCGATTTTTCAATAGATTGACCTGCCAAAGCATCAATATGATGTTGATTAATATTGAACTTATAATTCAAGGTATTTTCCCACGTATATTGCCAGCCCAGACTTGCACTCTGATTTACCTTAGACACAACATTTGCATCTGAAGTTGAAAGATTATAAGTAGGAGTATATTGACGATACGAACTTGCACTCATTTTATACCCCACCTGAGATTTAAGAATCAAATTCTTAATCGGTTGAATCTGGAGATTTGCAGAAGCATCCAAATTATAACTCTTCGCATCGTTTTGACCCCGTTGATAAACCATATCGGCAATTGGATTCGACATAAGAGGTTCGTAGTTTGTCAACGAAGTTCCGATATTACTATAATAATTTCCTGAAGCATCATAGATTGGCATAATAGGCATAGCTCTCAAGGCATCGGAGACATCATTCCAATACTGATTACCGATACCAATACCTTGCTTATCTGTATAAGCATAAGTTAATGTTTCACCAAATTTGATGGCATCAAAAGATTTAGTCTTCAAAAGAACATGATCCGAATTAACACGGAAAGTAGATCTGCTATAATCTGATTGAACCGGTTTACCTAAGATCCCTTCTTGAGATGTATAAGAAAATCCTAAAGAGAATTTGGAAATTTCATTACCTCCTACAATATTGACAGCATGATTTTCAGTTGGAGCATTGGTATTACGAATAGCATCCAGCCAGTTCGTGCCATTCCAGGTTCCGTTATTAATAGCGGAATATTCTGTAGCACCTAAAACAGTTTTCCAATCTGTAGCACCTAGACCTTCATTAAAGTTAATTTCGTTCTGAACGGCCATGTATTGTTTTGCATTCAGCAAGGACGGCATTTTGTATACATTTTGTACGCCGACATAACCATCATAAGTTACCTGAAGTTTCCCTGATTTTCCTTGTTTGGTGGTTACCAAAATTACTCCATTGGCAGCCCGGGCACCATAAATAGCAGCTGAAGCGGCATCTTTCAACACATCAATTGATTCAATATCTGCATTATTAAGATTACTAAGATTTCCACCTGCAACACCATCAATAACATAGAGAGGAGCAGAGTTTCCTACAGTACCGATACCACGGATATTTACTTTGAAACCTTCACCTGGTTGTCCTGAAGTTTGAGTAATATTTACTCCCGGACTCTGACTTTGCAATGCTGTAAATGCACTGGTTGTACTCAGTTTTTGAAGATTGTCACCGCTAACCTGAACGGTAGCACCTGTTACCAATTTCTTTTTCGCAGTTCCATAACCAATGGCAACTACTTCCTCTAACATCTTGGAGTCAGATTGAAGTTTCACATTGATAACTTTGGATTTCACGACTATCTCTTGCTTCTCCAACCCTATATAGGTAAAGACAAGAGTAGAACCTTGAGGAGCATTCACAGTATACTTCCCGTCAACGTCCGTGATTGTCCCATTCGTTGTCCCTTTGACAAGCACTGAAACTCCAATTAATGGGCTTCCATCACTTGCTTCGGTAACAACTCCCGAAACAGAAAGATTCTGCTGTGCAGACACTAAGCATACTCCAAAAAAGAGTAATACCGATAGAAAAAAAATTTTTCTTTTCATGGAATTTAATTTTAATATTAAAAGGTTAATTGATGTTGGAGATCATTCATTTCCGACCGTACAAAAATAGACTTTCGGTAACGATAAAAGCTATATTATTTTAGCCTAATATGATACTTTTCATACATATTACAAGCTTTTATCCTTAAACTGATAGGTTTATAATTAAATCTTGTACTTTTTAGACCCATGAAAATCAGTTGCAGTCCAATATATATTCAATTGTTTAATATCTAATTATAAAAAAAAAGTGATGATAAATACAAATGAATAATAACAGGAGACAGCCCGAAATTTAAACTACTTTGATTCCACTTAATTATTATATCGTTTTATTGATAACTTCCGAATAAACAAATTGTCATTACACTGATTCATGACATAAATAACGACTGAATTATAGTTTTAAAATCAAAAATATGCAAAGAAAAAACAACTTTAACTTATTGATAATAAACAATATTGTATAATTTTACAGATTACGTTCGTTTGCAAAGATGTCGCCTGAACCATAATGAAAACAGATAAAATTCAAATTGATTGTCTCTAATGTAATCTTCGAAAACCGATAAAAACATCTGAATGTTACACGACAAAAATGACAGAAACAGAAATTCATTTCGGAATTAATATCTCACAGAAAAGAATTCGTTGGGTGCTTTTCGGTATTGCCTCCATGATATTCAACTTTTGCGCAAACCCTTTTCCTTATAAATTCTTCTTCAAAGAGAAACCGTTCGTAACTTAAAACGATAATACATTGAATTGCTGAAAGGAATGCAAAAACAACCACCTTCACTACAACCACCCATAGTTACAAACCGGCATTATTTATCGAACAAAGGCTACCATCCTGTCCTAATTCTCTGATTTGGATATATTGAAATAATTTTAATATATTTGTAGCACTTTATTTTTGTTGCAAATAAATAAAGACAATCGCGCCAGCCAACACAAAGTTTAGAGATATTCAATTGGAATATAGCCGGTTGTATCTGCAAACGTATTATTATTTTTTTCAAGACACTCATGCAATTATCTATTCAAAGCATTCAATCACATACTTCAGGCAATTTTTCAACCCGTTTATATTCCTGTCTCGATCAAATAGAGATGGCTACCGGCAATACAAATAAACATCGGCAAATTGTAAAGGCAACCGTTTTCGCATCATGTATCGACAAGCAGGATTATACCTTAAAAATGAATTTGTTAAACGACCTGCTTACCCATTATGACAATTTGCAGATACCGGTTTCATTAATAAGTCAACCACCTCTGGAAAACAATATTGTAATGGAAGTCTGGCTGCTGGACTATACGGATACTGAATTGACATTTACTTTCAGCCGGAACGAACAAGCCTCCGTGTTGCAAATTGACAGTCCGGAATTCAGCTGTTTATTTTCAAGTCAATACGCGGCAAAGCATCTTGACTTCAAACAAAATGCTTACGACTGCTTCCACCTACTGGATGCCACTCTGCTCCGAACCAATTTTGATTATAGTGACATTGTCCGTCAATGGAATTATATCGAGGATATTACAGTAGTCAATTCCGGGAACAATAAATGCCTTCAAAATTATCAGATATTCAATGACCTGAGGACTCTGTTCTACCAAAAATCGAATTTTCCAAACGGCTATCCTGCTGCCACCGGTATCGGCATGGAAAATGGAGGTTGCACAATTGAGGTTATCGCTTTAAAGGAAAAAACCGGGAATACCGTTTATCCGGTTACAAATGCCCATCAGGTAGATGCCCATCATTATTCTCCGACTGTCCTGATCGGGAATGCCATTGATGAGGTTAAAACAATCTCGACTCCCAAGTTCGAACGGGGAAAGTCTATGCTGTTCGAACAGAATGGCTTTTTGTTTATTTCGGGCACTGCATCTATTATTGGCGAGCTAACCGCTTTTCCGGACGATGTAGCTAAACAAACCCAAACAACTATCCAAAACATCGATCACTTAATCGCAGCCGATAATCTCGTTCAGAACAGACTAAAGACAGATTGTAAACCTGTGATCAATAACTATCGCGTCTATTTAAAGAACGAAGCTGATTACTCAATTGTCAAACCGTTGTGTGATGCTCATTTTGGTACTGAAAATGGCATTTTTGTAAAGGCCGGCATTTGTCGCGACAATCTGTTGATCGAAATTGAAGCCAATTACCGTTTTCAGGCTAATCGGTAAGCATTGCAAGTCCGATTTGGCAAAGTACTCAATTGAAACAACAGTCCGTTGTTCTGAATAAAACAATAAATCACTGCGACAACTTCTTCTAAACAGGTTTTCTATAAAACCTCCCCGTATCCCTGTTCCCGGCAGTCAAGAATTGCAGGAACGGATAGCAATTTTTCTGTCTTATTTCCCCATATGTCACCCGAAATCTTATAATACGATCCATTACCTTCCGATTATCCTTCATTCTACATTCAGTCCTATTTGTTTCTTGACTAAATAATTTGTAAATCATATATGAACCATATATAATTCATATTTATATAAGTATGTATTATATATGATTTATATATGAATTATATATGATTTATATATGAATTATATATGGTTTATATACGGAATATATAAAACCAAAATAAGAACAAAAGACGAAGGAAAAGCGGAGGAACATACAAAATCCGATTGATGTAGGATGCCGGAATAAAATGGGCATATGATCGTCCGGGAGGAACAGGAGAAATGAGGAACCCTGATAACGAAAAAAGATAGAATCAATTATTTATACGATTAAAGATCGGGATAAAAAAAGAAAATCCCGGAAAATGGAAAATGCCGGGTTAAGTCTCCTCAGAATTTCAGAACAATGTCATAATAAGTAAATAAAGTATCAGGCTTAGATAAAAATAAATAGGTTTGTGTGATTTGAATCCGCTATATTTGTTGGATTGAAAATAACATCTTCAATAATGATGAACCGTATATCTACCGGCTTCGACACCTAACAAAAAAGCAAATAGAACTTTGTCAAAAGGAAGGTACCGGGTCGCAAATGCCAATAATGGGAAAAGCATTGCCTTTATAGTTGCACGAAAGGTTGCACGAGAGTCAAAGCAAGAAATTCTTCCGTGTTTGCGGAGTGAACATTACCGGAGCATTCTATCCGATGAAACAAAAACCGTCCAGATAGAAGCGGATATGCACAACGTCACGGAACAAACTCCCCAGATTGAATTTACCACTTACGGCAGCTATCAAAAACAGCATACAGGAATCCAAGAAAAAAAGGAATAGCAATCCAATCCGGAATACAAGAACAAACAGACATACCGATCGGGTATCATACCGGGATGATTCAAAACGGACGTTCAAAACGACTAAATATGACACTTTAAAAATCAACTAAAATATGAAAAGCATGAAAAAGACAGTCAAAATTTGTGCATTGCTAATTGCATTGGCTTTATCCGTTGGAATCAATGCAGCAGCACAAACACCAAAACACGGAACAGGGGAAGATGCTTCGTGGCCCATTATTGTTCGCAAAGGGGACCAACTTATGGAGGGAAATAAACCGTTTCGTTTCCTGAGTATGGATGCTCCGAACATTCAGCAAAACGAAACACAGATCCGGGTTGACCGGACCAATCGTTTTCCGGATGAATATGAGATCAGGGACATTCTGGATGGGATTCGTCGGGTTGGCGGCCGTGCAACACGTACATTCTCCTTATCTGTCTATTCGCCGGACGATAAAGAGATGCCCGTTTATATCACCGCTCACCGACAATACAACGAGCAGGCCTTTCAATGCCTCGACCGGGTTATAGCGCTTTGCCACGAATACGATGTACGATTGATTATTCCCTTTATTGCTTCTCAAACCTTTGTTGGAATCAGGGGAGTCGATGAGTTCTCGGCCATAGCCGGAAAACCAAAAGGTTCATTCTGGACAGATAAGGAACAAAAAGCAGATTTCAGACATTTTCTTGACTTTATATTAAACCGCAAAAACACGGTAAATGGTATCCTTTATAAGAATGACCCGGGGATCCTGGCCTGGCAATTGGGGAATGAGTTTAATTGCTACGCTCAGGACCGCAAACTAAGTGCAGACGAGTTATCCCTCAAGATTCTTGACTGGAGCCTTGAAATGGCTACTTATATCAAAAAAACGGATCCTAATCATTTGGTGATGGAAGCAAACGGAGCAGATAAAAATAAGCTGATGGCCGACCCGAATATTGATATTATGAGTGAACATCTGTACGAATACTGGAACAAGATAAGCGGTCAACCGTGGCAACTGTCACCGTTGGCACTCGAAGCTTACAATAAATACAAAGGCAAGAAGCCATTAATCATCGATGAATTCGGCCTTGGCTCAACAGAAAATCTGAAAGAACTGATGAACACAATCCGGGGATCGAACATTGTGGGAGGATTAATGTGGAGTATTCGCGGACACCGACGAGATGGAGGTTGGTACTATCACAATGAAGGAGGGACACCTATCAATTCGTTTCATGTACCGGGCTTCTCTGCAGGGTATGTCTATGACGAAGTCCGCATGCTTAGTATCCTGCGTACCGAGGCCTATCTAATCCGGGGGACAGACGCTCCCGAAACGGAAAGACCTGCCCCTGCTCCGGTTCTATCCATAAAAGGGGATGGTTTTACATGGAGAGGATCAACCGGCGCAGCTTCTTACACCATCGAACGTTCGGAATCGGGAAACGGTCCCTGGAGAATTCTGACTACCGGCATTGATGATTCGGTACTATCCGATGTTGTCAAGTTTGAATATGCACCCGAAGCTTCCGAACCGTTGGTACTGTATAACGATGAATCAAAGATTGCAGGTAAAACTTATTACTATCGTTTAAAAGGAGAAAATTCAGCCGGTTCTTCCGATTATTCAAACATTTTAAGGGTTGGGAAATAACGTTACGAGGTAAAAAAAGGCAGATCAAAATTAAATAAGAAAGAATATCAGCCATCCAAATCACAGGATTTATATACTAAATGACCCGCTAAAATCAAAAGTTTAAGCGGGTCATTGAATGTATATCCAGATAGGATTGAATAATTGAGATTATTCATGAAAGACTTTTATCTCCACCCTTCTGTTCTTTGCTCTGTTTTCGTCTGAAGTATTTGGCACCAAAGGTTCGTCATACGCTTTACTTTCGTCAATTAATTGAGAATTGGATACTCCCAGATCAACAAATTCCTGCTTAGCATTATCAGCTCTCTTAAGGCCTAATTTCAAATTTATTTCATGAGTACCTATATTGCAGGTATGACCCACAAAACGCAAATAGATGGAAGGGTTTGCTTTTAAGATACCACTTAATTCTTTTACTTTATCTTTTCTCGCATTAATAACTTCAGCCGAATTAAATTCAAACATCAGATTAATAGCTGCTGCAATCTTTTGGGCTCTTTCAAACGGATCGACAATTTGAGCTGAGTCAACTTTCACAACCTTCTGAACGGGCAGTTCTTTCTTTGATTCTATTTGCATTGTATTCGCATTTACCTTCGGTGTCTCAATCGTTTTTTCAACAACCTGGTCTTTAGGCGTTTCTTTAACCAACTCTTTAGGGACTTCTTTAACTGCAACCTTCGATGAAACGTTAGCTGCTTCAGCTACCTCCTGACCTGGCACAACAGCCGATACAGTTGAGGTAGTAATTTCAGGTTGCACCGGTTGTACTGACCGGATCGGTTGTACTGACTCAGCAGGCTGAATAGATTCTGCAGGTTTTACAGACTGAACAGGTTCAACAGGTTTGACAGCTTCGACAGGTTGTACAGGCTGAGCAGGTTCAACAGCTTTTACTGGCTGAACGGCTTCGACAGGTTGTACAGGTTCAACGGGTTTGACGGGTTGTACAAGTTCTACCGGTTTAACAGGTTGAATGGATTCATTCGGTGTTGCTAAATTCTTTAAAGGAAGTTTCTTCTGACCTAAGAAAAAATTTAATCCGACCTTTACTCCAAAAGAGATGGGAATCACATTACTGGCCAGCGACGAGGCAAGCAGGCCATTGTATGATCCATTCGGTTGGAAGATCAACTTATTTTCATCTTTTGAGATATTGTTCAGGCTATAGTTTATATAACCCCCGACATATAAATCCAGGCCACTTGATAATTTATAAAGGCCACCTAAATCGGCGATAGCCATAAAAGAAGGTTTTAAGGAGGAGTTTCCTTTAAAACTATTGGTAAATGTAGAGAAGCCATGTTGCGGCAGATCGCTTAAGAGAACATTCCACTTTTCGTAATAACCTGTTGTAACAAATTCACCGCCCGTAGATTTAAAAGTAGCATTAACCGGAATTGATATTTTACCTCCTACTGAAGTTAAGAGTCTAAATTTCTTTGTAACCGGGAGTTTATACTGCACAGCCAACGGTATGTCTATGAATAACGCCTGCTGCTTTTCTTTCCAGTTGGTAAAATTTGCTCTAAACAGATACGACTGACCCTGAGTATCAATACTCGAAGAACTTGATAAATAGTTTAAAGTAGACAAAGAGTTAAACGATTGAAATCCTAAACCGGTTTGAATACCCCAATTCGGAGTAAAGAAATAACTGTAACCAGCGTTCAATGTATAACCAAACTGTCCTTTCTCAGTTCCGTTCTGAAGATTATAGGAGAGATTATGCAGGCCAGCTCCGACATTGAAATTGAGATAACTACCCGTTTCCTGAGCTTGCAAGGTTCCGTATATAATTAATCCTAAAGCTATTATGATTTTTTTCTTCATTTTAGTCTTTTTACTAAGAGATTTTCATTAAGTTTTATAAAAGATTCACAGAGACCAAACAGTCTCTGTGAATCTTATTGTTTTTTTATTGTGCTACGATTATTTTGAATGGGAATTCATGTCCATTGGAAGTCGTTACTCGTCCGACATATACTCCACCAACCAAAGGCAAACTAATAGAATTTTGTCTTTGTACAGCCGTAGACTGATAAACACAAATGCCTTGCATTGAATACACCTTCAGAACAGCGCCTTTCAGTTCTTCATCCGTCAAACCGGTCATTTTAACCGTACAGGCCTGACTTACTTTCACAGGAGAAGGGAATACACTTACTTTCTGAGTCAACTGTATATTCAAGGTCTTAGGACAGGTATAAAGAACTTGTCCGTCAGTAGTTGTTACTTGCAGTGAGTAGGATCCGATCAAACCGTTCGCATCACAATAGAATTGTTTCGTTGCACCATTGATAGCTACACCATCTTTATACCACTGATAAGCGACAAAACGATTGCTACTATTATCACACAACACCACATCATCAAACTTAGGAATAATATAGTCCGAAGAAACATTAACCGTAAACTTGAAGGTATAAACAGGACTCTCGATACCTAAGTCATTTCTGAGTTGTAAAGTTCCCTGATATGCACCATCACTTGTTCCGGCCGGGATTATGACAGGCAGCGTTCCGGAAGTTGATGACGAAGGTAAATTTGTATAATCTACATTCTTCATACCAGCCGCAATTGCTGTTGCATTATAAGTGATCTTATACTGCGCAGGCACACCGGTCAAGACGGTATATGACAAATCAAGATCAGAACCTTCACACCCGGCAGACGGATCGACTAACGGACTCAGTGAAATGTTATCCGATATTTCGGCCCCGTTAAGAGTATAATCAACCGGAGCTGTGTAATTATCCTTTGCACTGCCATTCAGATCATAAACTACAGTAATAATTTTATTGACACCCACGTTCATATTGTCATAATCAGCAGCTGCCGTCACACTGACATTATTTGCATCTACCGGTATGACTCCTTGCAGGCTTCCTAATGTGGTAATTACAGCATGGGTATTTCCATCATACATTTTATTTGATACTACTGTCGGTTTGGATATTGTCAACTGTTTCGGAGTGATCTCTCCATTCGTAATAGTATAATTTGAAGGTACGATATAATTATCAGATGCAGAACCAGTCATATTAAACGTTACATTAATTTTTTTGGCAGAACCTGCATTGGCATTATCATATACAGCAGATCCGGTCACGGTAACATTTCCATAATCAGAGGCTGCTACTCCGGTTAAATTGCCTACTGAGAAAGTTACAGAAGTAGTACCATCATATACTTTGGTCGTGGACACCTTAAGAGAGTCAACGATCAATGTTTTAGCCGTAATAACTCCACTTGTAATCGTATAACCTGAAGGGGCAATATAATCAGCAGCCGCCGGACCAGTCAATACGTACGTAACTGTAATCATCTTTTCTGTACCGATATTTATATCATCATAAGAAGCAACAGCGGACAAAACGACGTTAGCATTATCCGTTTGGAGTAACCCTGAAAGAATACCCGGCGTAACGAATGCCTTCGTTGTTCCATCATACTCTTTACCAACAGTGATTCTAGGGTCAGTTATCGTTAATAGCTTAGCGGTTATTTCACCGGTAAGAAGGATATAGTCAGAAGGAACAATATAATTAGCAGCATCCGAACCTGTCAACCCGTAAGTTACTGTAATGGTCTTACCATTACCAACTGTTGCGTTATCATAAGTAGCTGCTGCGATTAAACTAACATCATCCCCCGTATCAACTCCAGAAAGAATACCCGGAGAAACAATAGCTGTAGTTGTACCATCATATTCCTTTTTGGAGGTTAAGATAGGTGCAGCTGCCGTTAACGGTTTTCCAAGAATTACTCCGGGTGTAACAGAATTTGAATACGTGATATTATAGTCTAATGTTACGTCATCACCATTGCCATTCTTAAGCGTCAGGCCAGAAGCAGTCATTACATGTGTATTTCCAACCTTAGCATTATCAAACGCCTGTATAGGGGCAACATTCACAACATCTCCAACGACCAATGTACCTACAATTGGATTAGCGGCAGAAACCACAGTGCCATCATAGGTTTTTGTATCTGTCACTGCAGTTACAGTTAATGCTACCTGAGTAATCGATCCTCCTGAAGTAATATAGGAGATATTGTAGTTTCCTGTGACATCATCACCATTACCATTCTTCAGAGTCAGACCAGAAGCTGTTAAGGTACGAGGTCCTACAATTGAATTATCGAATACCTGTACCGGAGAAACATTCACGACATCACCTGCGGCTAAAGTACCGACGACTGGACTACCGATTGAGACCGTAGTACCATCATAGGATTTTGTGTCTGTTACCGAGGTTACATTCAAGGAAGCCTGAGTGATTGATCCGGCTACACTGGAATAAGTTATGGTGTAGTTTCCGGTGACATCATCGCCATTGCCATTCTTCAGAGTCAGACCGGAAGCCGTTAAGGTACGGGGTCCTACATTTGCATTATCGAAACTCTGTACCGGAGAGACATTGACAACATCGCCGGATACCAGAGTGCCTACCGTCGGATTGCCTAATGATAAAGTGGTACCATCGTAAACCCTCGTATCAGATACTGCAGTTACCGTTAAGCCGGCAGGGGTAATCGATCCTCCTGAAGTTACATAAGAAATATTGTAGTTTCCGGTGACATTATCACCATTACCATTCTTCAGGGTCAGGCCAGAAGGAATCAGCGTACGACCGCCGACAATAGAATTGTCGAAGACCTGAACAGGAGCTATATTTACTGCATCACCAGAAACCAAAGTTCCGACTGTTGGAATAACGGTTGATAACGTAGTACCATCATAGGTTTTGGTATCAGAGACTGCGGTTACATTCAAGGAAGCCTGTGTGATATTTCCTCCTACAGGGGAATAAGTAATCGTATAGTTTGTCGTTGCATTATCACCATTACTATTCTTTATCGTCAGACCCGAAGCGATAAGATTATGGGATCCTACACTTGAATCTTCAAAGACCTGAGTTGGGGCAACATTCACAACATCTCCTGCGCCCAGCGTTCCTACAATTGGAATACCGGTTGAGACCGTAGTGCCATCATAGATCTTGGTTTCTGTTACGGCTGTTACGGTTAAGTTTGCAAGAGTAATTGATCCGCCGGAAGTAATATAAGAAATATTGTAGTTTCCTGTGACATCATCACCATTACCATTCTTCAGAGTCAGACCAGAAGCCGTTAAGGTACGAGGTCCTACAATTGAATTATCGAATACCTGTACCGGAGAAACATTCACGACATCACCTGCGGCTAAAGTACCGACGACTGGACTACCGGTTGAAACCGTAGTACCATCATAGGATTTTGTGTCTGTTACCGAGGTTACATTCAAGGAAGCCTGAGTGATTGATCCGGCTACACTGGAATAAGTTATAGCGTAGTTTCCGGTGACATCATCGCCATTACCATTCTTCAGAGTCAGACCGGAAGCCGTTAGGATACGAGGTCCTACATTTGCATTATCGAAACTCTGTACCGGAGAGACATTGACAACATCGCCGGATACCAGAGTGCCTACAGTAGGATTACCTAATGATAACGTGGTACCATCGTAAACCCTCGTATCAGATACTGCGGTTACCGTTAAGCCGGCAGGGGTAATCGATCCTCCTGAAGTTACATAAGAAATATTGTAGTTTCCTGTGACATTAACACCATTGCCGTTTTTCAGGGTCAGGCCAGAAGGAATCAGCGTACGACCGCCGACAATAGAATTGTCGAAGACCTGAACAGGAGCTATATTTACTGCATCACCAGAAACCAAAGTTCCGACTGTTGGAATAACGGTTGATA
>Ga0302273_1000514_pt1 | contig 17106 bp, 12 predicted proteins | sample III_Bog_N1_3_FD_198774 | JGI IMG/M metagenome (GOLD analysis project Ga0302273, IMG submission 198774) | Peat permafrost microbial communities from Stordalen Mire near Abisko, Sweden - III_Bog_N1_3 | ecosystem: Environmental > Terrestrial > Soil > Wetlands > Peat | place: Sweden: Abisko... | reverse complement strand
GTAGATCCATCATAAAAGTTCACCGAGCCTGTTGCAGAAGCTGTTACGGATGCTTGCAGCACAAGGGGTGAGCCGTGTTGAAGCGTTGCGCTGTCTACAACCAATGTGGTTATCGAGGTTGTTTTTGCAACAATGAAAGAATCCACTAGGCTTGCGGTAAAAGGAGCTTGAGCGCCTGTGCTATTATCCGCGGTTTTGACGGTGAAGCGATAGATGCCTGCAATCGTTGGTGTGCCTGAAAGAGCGCCCGTTGCTGCATCGATTACAAATCCAGCAGGAGCATCGGAAAGGCTGTATGTATATGGACCCGTGCCGCCCGTCGTTGTGAAGCTTTGCTGAAACGCCTTGCCAACAGTTGCCGATGAGTCCGTGCTTGCCAACGCAAGGTTCAGGATTGGTGCGTTGACTGTGATGCGAACTTTGGCGATGAGCGAAGTGCCCGAACCGTTGGAAGCCTTATAGGTCAGGGAGTCTAAGCCGGCATAGCCCGCGGTGGGGGTGTAGGTCATGAAGGTGTCGGTGACTGCGCTAGAGCCATTCAGAGATGGATCGACAACTGCTACAGAGTTTGCTGCACCACCAGTAAGCAGTAAGCCCACGCGGTTATTTGTGCTACCATATTCAACGGTTAGATTTACGTCGGCAACAGATGGCGGTGCAAAGGGAACCACAACATTCGAAGCTACCGACGATGCGCCTGTGCCTGCTGTGTCATGCGAGGGTAACCGGTAGCGGTGAGTGTAAAGTTTATGGCACTGATTGTGGCTCCCACAGGACCACCCATAGAGATTCGCACGGTACGTGTACCTGTTGGAAGAATGCCTGTAATCGAAGTGATGGATCTTGTAACAAGGACTGAACCATATTGATCAAGAGCTTGCATAGAGCAAGATCCACTGCCCCCGCAAGACGCCGAATAGTTCTGCCAGCCTTGGTCAATTAGCGCTGCAAACTTTCCAACATTGATGTCCTGCGTGACAATGTTTGTCGTAGACCCCGAAGGCAAGGTGGCTACTTGGAATTGAGTGCCCACGAAGAAGCGACTTGTTTCACCACTCCAGCCAACCATGGAAGAACCATTACCGTTGGTTACCGTATTTACACCAAGCTGGTATGCAGGGGAAACCGTAACATTAAAGATTACGTAGGTTGTTTTAACACCATCAGATACTGCGAGTGTGATCGCGGCCGTGCCGACTTGGCCCGCCACAGATGTGACGGCGATCGTCTGCGAAGCCGTGCCCACACCTGTGAGCACAATGCTCGCGTTTGGAATGAGTGTGGTGTTGCTTGAAGTTGCGGTAGTTGTGAGCAAGGAGGTTGCGTTGTCTACATCGCTAACGGTAAAAGCCAGAGGTCCAAGCTTATCGCCCGAAACATTGGCTTGGTCAGCAATTGCAGAGACTGTTGGGGCCGCATCGGTGTTGCTTACAACCATCAAAGACAGGTCGTCGAAAGCGGCAAAGCCATTCTTAATATTGTCACCCTCAATGGTGAGACGCACAGTACGTGTACCTGTGGGGAGAGCCTGACTAATGAAATACTGAGTCCATGATGTTGCCGTATTGGACTTTACAAAGGACGTACCAATGGCTGCACCACTTGCATCAAGAGGCTGAATACGGAAATACGATGTGCCCCCAGTGGAAACAAGTGTCCACCCGCTGAACTGTACCAAAATTGTTCCATTGGCGATGGCGGTTGCGTTTCCACTCACATCAAAGTCGTGGTATGTATTCCATGAGTACGATTGATTAAGGATAGGATTGCTGAAGAAACCAAGAAAAATGTTGCCCGTGTGTGGGCTTGTTCCGTTTAAAGTGCTGAAATAATAAAAGCGATCAGTACCTCCGTTATTCCAACCATCGGCAGACAATGCTGCAAGATTTGCGCGGCCTTCGCCACCTGGATTTGGAATCAGATTGGTGTTCAGTGTTGCTGCTGCGGCGTTATTTAAGCTCAACGCAAGAATTGCCACGACAAACGTGCACATCATATGCACAACATTTTTCTTAAATAAGTTGACCATGGAGTACCCCCTAAGAATATGGGCAATATTAGAAATTGGGCACACCACTAAGTGAAAATATTACCGGCTATTGCACACAAACTCGCTGAAGAAACATTAGGATATTATTCCTTTTGTGCTACAAACTGCACCGTTGGCAACAAACCCTTATGCGTAAAGTCCTCAGACAGCTAATCGAGCTGCAGCAATTTCGCGTTTTACCTTTTCCATATCTAGAGCTTGCGTCTTATTGATCAAGTCTTCAAGGGCAACCTCGGGCAAGGCTCCAGGTTGAGCAAAGATAAGCGTTTGATTGCGAAAAATGGCCAAGGTTGGAATGGAGCTTACTCCAAATTGTGAAGCCACATCGGGTGCTTCTTCGGTGTTGCACTTGGCAAAAGCAATGTCGGGGTGTTTCTCGGAAACCTTTTCAAAGATTGGGCCAAACATGCGGCAAGGGCCGCACCAACTCGCCCAGAAGTCAATGAGCAGAATGTCGTTGTTCTGAATACTTTCGTCTAGGTTTGCGCCTGTCAGTGCGAAGCTTGCCATGTTGTACTCCATGCGTGTTTTAATATTATTTAATCATAATATACGAATTTCCATTGGCTTGAGCCCTACAAACTGGAGTCATTCATCTAGCCGGAGTAACCTCTTATCTTGATTAATTCGTAATATTGAGTAAACTATTCAAAGGCACTTCAAGAAGGAAAATATGAAGCCAAATATTGGAGCTATAGATCGAATCATACGCGTGCTCATTGGCGTTCTGCTTTGTGCAAGCGCAGACAATGGACACTTGGGTTTGTGGGCTTGGATTGGTGTGCTACCCATTATCACCGCACTATTGAATTTTTGCCCTATTTATAGCTTGATTGGTTGCAGCACCAATAAGCCCGCCAAAAAGTAAACGGAAAAATGGTCGAATCTTTTTTCGTTTCCGCCGGTGTTGTAGCCTTAGGTGAAATTGGCGACAAGACACAATTACTTGCGCTGGTTTTGGCCGCAAAATTCCGCAAACCGATTCCCATAATTTTGGGCATACTGGTGGCAACCCTTGTAAATCATGGCTGCGCAGGCGCGTTGGGTACATGGATCACAGCTGTCGTCGGCAAAGATATTTTACGTTGGGTGCTGGGCATATCGTTCATTGGCATGGGCTTTTGGACACTCGTTCCCGATAAAATCGACGAAGAAAAAAGTTCGCTCTCGCACTTTGGTGTTTTCGGAACAACGCTCGTCAGTTTTTTCTTAGCAGAAATGGGCGATAAAACGCAGGTCGCAACGATCGCGCTTGCTGCAAAATATTCTGCGATAATTCCTGTCGTAGCAGGCACTACCTTGGGAATGCTCATCGCCGATGTGCCCGCGGTATTGCTGGGCGAACGCGTCACGAAGCTTTTCTCGATGAAGGTTGTACATACAATTGCAGCCATCATCTTTCTTGTACTTGGTGTACTCGCCTTATTGAATGTTGGGAACCTATGAAGCTTGTAATCATTTCTGGAGGCTCGCGAGGGCTTGGTGCTGCTCTGTTCGCAGAGTTTTCAACAAAGCAATTTACTCTCGTTGAATTTTCGCGTTCGGCTCCGCACAGCTATTCTGTGCCATGCGATTTTTCTGATCCAACTCAAGTGCAGACCATTGTTGCAAAAGCACTGCAACCATTGATATCACAGGCTTGGGAAGAAATTGTGGTGATAAATAATGCAGGTACGCTATTCCCAATGGGCGCGACTCAACAAAAAGAGACTGCGGATATTCTTAAGAATATACAGGTGAATTTTTCGTCTTCCATTGTATTCATCACCGAAGCACTCAAGGCGTTTCAAGCGCACCCATGCAAAAAGACGGTAGTGAATATTTCTTCGGGCGCTGCAGCCAAAGGCTATGCGGGCTGGTCGTTGTATTGTGCTGCGAAAGCTGGGCTCGAAAATTTTATTCGCGCAATCGCAATCGAGCAGCAACTGCAAAAGAGCCCTTTTACTGCAATCAATATTGTGCCCGGCATCATCGACACACAAATGCAGGAATCTATTCGCGCAGCTAGCCTCACGGACTTTCCAACCCGCGCACGCTTTGAACAATTCAAAGAATCAGGTGCGCTATCGAGTCCGCAAAAAGTAGCCTCTGCGGTTCTCAAAATTCTTGCAAGCAATCCACAGTCCGGCGAGCGCTTTGACGTCGCAAATTTTTTCTAGAACATTTCGCTTCGCACGCCACGACCCTTGAAGGTTCTTAGGCTAAACCATTTGCCAACTCATGCTATTCTCGCTGGTCATTGCGCCATCGGTACTGCCATTGCAGCAAAAGCCGCCCCCAATAGAAATGAAGTGTCGCAACTCTCTACTGATAGTTTTGAATTCATACATTTGCCCCATGCGTGGTCCTGCCTTAATTATTGCCCTTAGTATCCTTGTGTCGCGAGTGCTCGGTGTTTTTCGCGAGATGCTGCTTGCCCGCGTGGCCGGCATCAATGCCGAAAAGAATGCCCTCGATTTGGCATTCATGATTCCTGATATCCTTAATAGTTTGGTGGCTACGGGATTTTTGTCAATCATCTTTATTCCCATCTTCACTGGCTATTTGGTGAAGAACCAAGAAGACCGCGCGTGGAAGTTTTTTGCGAACATCATCAACACCTTAGGCGTCTTGATGCTTGTATTGATTGTGCCTGCGTGGATCTATATGCGCGAGGCGATTCTTTTGTTCACCACTGCGCGGCCAAGTCCCGAAGTCCTTGAGCTCTCGGTCCATTATGGACGCATAATATTACCTGGGCAACTCGCATTTTTTGCCGGCAGTTTCTTGGTGGCAGTGCAATATACGCGCAAGCAGTTTCTAATCCCATCTCTTACAGGCGTTATCTACAACGTGGCGATTATTGCTGGTGGCTGGATTGGCCGCAAACATGGGCTTGATGGTTTTGCTTGGGGTGTTCCCATTGGTGCATTCGTAGGTTTTTTTGCTCTGCAATTATGGGGAGTCATGCGCGGGGGCTTGCGCTGGCGGCCTGTATTTGAAGTGAAAGATCCCGATGTTCGCCATTACTTGAAACTCATGCTGCCTCTGATGCTCGGTGTGGGCGCTATGTTCGCCCTTGAATTTGTGATCAAGTCTTTTGGTTCTGAGTTTGGCACACACGGAATTTCTGCGCTCAACTATGCCTATCGACTCATGTATACGCTGGTGGCTGTGTTTGGCTTCTCCGTAGGCGTCGCAAGCTATCCCGACATGGCACGCATGGTAAAAGAAGGTCGCTTGAGCGACCTGAACGAGCGCGTTGCTGGCACGGTGGATCGCATGTTTGCCATACTTATCCCAGCCATTGCGGCCTTATGGCTACTCGCATTTGCCGCAACGCGCATTCTATTTGAACGCGGCGCTTTTGGGCGTGAAGCTACCGAACTGGTAAGTGAACTTTTGCGTTGGTACTTGCCTGCGTCTATTGGTCTATGCACACAGGCTGTGCTTGTGCGTTCATTCTATGCACAAGAGCGCATGTGGACACCTACACTAATCAACACCGGCATATTCTTGGCATCCCTTGCGGTATATGGTCCTGTGGCGCATGTACTCGGCATTAAGTCGGTACCCTTGGTGGGCGCTTGCACCTCGATTATTCAAGTCTTAACCATGGGCTACATTTGGCAACGCCTTAATGGCCGCGCGGGTTTGCGTAAACACACGGGCAACGTACTCAAATCACTACTCGCCCTCGCTTTGATGGGCGGAGCACTCACATGGCTTGGCCCAATTTGGGATCCAATACTTCGTGAGCTTCGCCTTATTTCCCTAGTCTTTACAGCCTGTGTTAGCGGTGTGCTGGTCTTTGCGCTTACTCTGGGAATCGAAATTCTTTTGGGCAATCAGTCTGCCCGCGCCTTGTTCAGTGAGCGACTCAGCCGCCTCAAGAGGAAATAAAAGAGCTAATTTTCAATCCATGAAAACGCTTTCTATTTCACTAGTTCTGGCAAGCCAGCTTTTGGTGAGCCAATCGATGGCTGCAGCATCTTCAGGCCCTGCACCGGGAACAACACTTCCACCAAACTACACAGAACAATGGGGGCTCGCCGTTAAGGCCGTCCAGACAGGACGCTTTCACGATGCAATCGCACCATTAGATGGCATATCAAAGAAAGCTTGGGAACTGCCACAAGGCGAGAAAGCTACAGTGCTCTTGGTCGAAAGCTATTTGCAAACCCATAATAACAAGAAGGCTTTGTGGTTATCGAAGCGCTTTTTGGATTGCAAACCTGGTTCTGCATTCCGCGACCGCGTTGAAACCGAAGTGGCGCTACTGAAAATTCAAGAATCGAACGTCTACGGCGGCATGGACGATCTGTTGCGCATCTTAAGCTATTCGAAAAATCCAACGATCAAGGCTCGGGCAAAAGACGCTGCTCTACAAGTGTTGGCGACTTCGTTACTCGCCTCGGGGGAACTGGCAAACCTACTCTCCGAACGTTCGCCAACCGATACCGAAATTTTGGGCTACCTGCACTTTCAATTAGGCCGTGAACATCAAAGTGAAGGTCGCTACAAGGCAGCCCGCATTGATTACGGCAATGTGCAACGTATTTACCCAGGTTCACAACTGGCTGAAGCCGCAGGCAAAGGCCTGAGCGCTCTTGAAGGCCAGGGCAACGGAACCCCAACTGTGTTAGTGTTAGCTCCCTTAAGCGGAGAGTTTGCAGAATTCGGTGGTCGCATGGTGCAGGGCGTTGTACTTGCCCACGAAGAATATTCTAAGCACACTGGCAAAAAGATTTTACTGCAAATCGTCGATGACCGCGCAGACCCTGTGCGTGCAATTCACCGCGTGCAAGATATTATTGCTACCGATGATATTGTTGGCATTGTAGGCCCCATGATGAGCCCAGCAGCAACCGCAGTAGGCGCATGGCTTGCAAAGACTCACCCAGAAATTGTAATGATAACCCCTACGGCAACCGATGAAGGCATTGCATCACTTGGCCAAAATATTTTCCAATTGAATGTGCCCACCGCAAGCCTTGCTCGCTCTATTGCGGAATATGCAATCCACTGCTTTGGTGCAAAAGACTTCGCAATCCTTACTCCTGTAAGCGACTATGGTCGCGTTATGACGCAAGTATTTACCAAAGCCGTAGAAGCGGGTGGTGGTCAAGTGCTCGCGGTACAACAATACCAAGAAGGTGCAGCCGACTACAAAACAGAGTTCAACCGTGTGCGTGCCCGCAAGCTTTCCCTCGACAACCGTCGTCGCAATATCGCCAAAGGTTTAGAAGATCCAAGCTCTTTCAATCCTAGGGATCGTAAGGAATACATGGAAGATTCCTTAATCAGCTTCGACGCGATATTTGTAGCAGCCTCTGACCCAACCGATGCATCCGCGATGGCTTCACACATTGCATTTAATAAACTGGGTGGGCATTTACTTGGCTCTTCGGGCTGGTATGGGCGCGGGCTCCTAGCCGACGGGAAGCATTTGGTGGACAACTCTTATTTCTCGGTACCATTCACAGAAACAGCCGAGGATGCTTCGTTCAAGAATTTTGCGAAAGTCTACAGCGCACGTTGGGAAGGCCAACAACCCGACAAAGATCGCGTGAGCGGCCTTAGCTATGATGCTATGCGCATTTTCTTGGAAGGCTGGCAAAAGTCCGATGGGCAAAACACGGCAGCACTTATTCATCAGCAGAAAACGTTCCCCGGAGTCTATGGAACGTACCAGTTCGATGCGCAAGGCGCAAATTCTGCGCAACATATTTTGACGGTGCAAAAGGGCAAGTTCTTACTTGCGGATAAGTGCCCAACGAAGTAATCAAAGACAACGCGACGCCTACAAGCGGCTCAATCGGAGATCCTTTAGCCCTAGGAATATCGGCTTGACTCCACCCACGCTTGCGCTTTGTCTTGAAATGTATGGATTCAATATTATCGCGAAATTCTCTTAGTCTTCGCTAGATCCACAAAGGCGTTCAATCACATACGATGTGGGTTCGCCACGTTGATAAAAGCGAAATAAAGATTCATCATCGGCACATTCGCCCAAGGTTAAACCTCGGGCAACGATGAGTTCTTCTTCAAGGCGGCGGCGGAAAACTTGGAAGCCGCTTTGCAATAGGTAGAACGCGAATGATGTTTTCATTTTGGACTCCGTTACAACTTCTATTTTCGCCGACCAAGATCTTATCACTAAATTACACACAAATGAAAGAAAAGACCGCAGAGCCTTGTACCAGCTTGGAATGAAGGCGTGGGCGCCATCACACACAAGTGCTCGATCATTGTGATTGACTGTGACATATCTTTACGAAAATCAATGGGTTATCGACCGTGCTTGTCAAGATAGATTCACCACTATGACACATTTTGTCATGCTTGATGTCGCACTATTATTTTTTGATGAGGGGCATTTCCCGGTCAAAAATTGACCTCGCAGGTTGATTTAACTACAATCGACCCATGAAAAACAGAATTTTGCGCCTGACTTTCCTGTTACTCGTAAGTTGCTCCAATCCTGCCAAAGAGGCCGAAAAGGCTAAGCAGAAAGTGGTGGAAGATTCTCTGCGCACTGAAATTCAGAAAAGCCAACACCGGCTTGATTCATTGAATTCAGAAATGGCCAAGATGCGCCATACCATTGATTCACTGGGCATGTAAGCAAAATAGATTGAGATCTATTTGCCTCTATAACGTCTTCACGTTAAAATTTTGATCGCAACGCGGTGCCCCGTTCGCCTTTGTTGAGACACACTATGGGCAAGCAGCTCCAGAGATTGCAAGGTTTTTGTTAAATCGAGTCCTCCGATATTTATAGGCCGAAAACCCAGTTGCCCAATGAGCTGATCTGTTCGCGCATTCACAGACTCATCGCCCGATGTGCAATAGAAAAGGTCGCAGGGAGTGTCTCCAAAACACGGTTGCTCTAAGTTTTCAAGTCCAAAGAGATTGATCCCATAGAAAGATAAGCGAGCACCGTTAAACAGTGTACGTGAACCTTGTGAGGGATCAAGAATCACCTTTCCGCGCAAGGTGTTGGAATACTCTGCAAGGATCGAAAACATTGCATCTGCAGGTACCGCAAGGACAATAAACTCGCCAAAATCTAGAGCACTTTGAATGGAATCTACTTCAGCATTCTCGATCCGTGCATCAAGAATTCGCTGCGCACGCGGGGAGTTAACATTGCGAACGCCATAGCGAACGAGGTTCCCACATGCAGCCCATTTTGATCCAAGCAATGAACCTAACTTGCCAGCACCAATAATGGCAATGCGTGTGAACGGTTGTGTGTAATTCACGTGGATAACTCCTGTGAAGGTCTTTGTGGATAAACATAAGACGCGAAAAAAGCAGCAAAGCAATTTGATCGGTTGAAAGAATATTTTAAGCGCAATGTGACTTGGCTTACTTACACATCGCATCTCGCACCTCGGCTACAAACTGTAAGCGCGGCCAGTTGTACGCAGGTAGTGAGCACGGGTGCGTAAATAATTTTTGCGTGCATTGATCTCCGCTTCTTTCGACGATTGTAAGCGTAGCTGCGCTTGCACAAGATCAGCGGCCTTCTCCATTCCATTCGCAAAACTCAAGCGAGTATCTGCAATGGCACGGTCTTCCTTTTCAAGGCTAAGCTTGGCAAGTTCAAGTTCACGCCATGCGTTTGTAAGGTCATTCCAAGATTTATCCATTTCCAAGTGCAGCAAGCGCAAGGTTTCATTGGCTTTAAGTTGCGCTTGTTCCTCTTTAGCTTTGTCTTCTTGGGTGCGGTGTACGTTTTCCCAAATACCCGAAATGGGAATGCTCATGTTGGCATAGACCAGTGCGTTGCTTGTGGGCGAAGCCTTGAAATCACCGGTTTCCATGACTGCAGCACCCACAATGATCTGGGGCAATAGCTCGCCTTGATGAAGTGAACTTTGCTTGCTTTGTGCTTCAACGGACTTGCCCATCAATTGAGCTTCATTCCGTTTGCTAAGTACTGCGTTATGGTCTACGCGTAAGGCTTGTGGATTGTCGTGAATACTCAGAGAATCACTTAAGGTAAGTGCTCCGCTGCAATAGCCATCAAGACTTCTGCACAAGTCAGCTTCGGCGAGTGCAATGCCGTCTTCAAGTCCGCTCAAATGAATCGTAGATTCTTGCTTGCGCAAAAATAAATCCAACGTGTCTCGGCTTGTAGCGAAGCCGCGCCGAAACGCAAGGGACACATCATGAGTGAGTGTATCTAAAAATTGATTTTGTGCCTTGAGCGTATTCATTTTGGCATGTAAAGCAACCAGTTCGATATAGCGATCAACCGTTTGCTCAGTGGCTTCAGCTCTAGCCATATCAAGGCGCAAGCGGCTTACCTCCACACCTATCTCAGCGAGCTCGTTTCCATTTGAAATTCTCCCACCCATGTAAATTGGCTGCGACACCGACACCATCGCAACGCCCATGCGATCGAGTAAGCCCACATTTGATGCAGGCATGTATGCGTACTGCGTTGCAGCAGCAAGCGTTGCTGGATCACCGTTATACACGGGGAGATTACCGCTCGCATTATTCATCTTCACCAGATAGTCGTAGCTCTGCAAGGCCGTGGCTTGGGCACTTACACTAGGGAACCAATGCGTATAAGCTGCAGATTTTTGCGCTTTGGATACTTTGAGTTCTTGCTCGGCTTGCTGCACCGCAGAGCCTTTGTCTTGTGCCGCTTGCACACATTCTTGCAGGCTTAGCGTTGTGTTGGCAAAAGACTCTACGACAATAATGAAGGTCGAAATAATTGCTGTCTGAAGAATATTCTTAAGCATTGTGAACCTCGATTTCAATATTCTTGTCGGCCAACTTCCAATACATGACGGGCAACACAAGTAACGTGAGAATCATGGAGAAGATTAATCCAAAGCAAGTGACTGCGCCCAATGGTCCCCACAATGTCGAGCCACTGGCGATCATAGGAACCACGCCAATTGCCGCGGCCATACTGGTTAAGAAGATGGGGCGCATGCGACGCTTGCCAGCTGCAATGGCTGCTCCTTTGGCACTCATGCCTGAAACTCGTAGTTCTTCGCCGTAACGCACCAGAATAATTCCATTGCGCACCACCATTCCAAACAAGCTGATAATGCCAATGAATGCAGTGAATCCAAAAGGGTAACCAGTCACGAGCAATCCAAGTACAGCGCCAAAAAGACTGAGTGGCATGGTACCCATAATCAAAAGCGTGTACGAAATTTTGCGGAATTGAAAAAGCAAAATCATGAATACGGAAAACACACCAAGCAGCAAGGCCTTAAAGAGCGGGATATAATTTTCACCTTCAGCTTCTTCTTCGCCAGCGAACTCAAGATGCACCCCGGATGGCAACTGAATCTTTTGAATTTGTTCGCGAACCTTTAGCCAAATGGGTTTGGCAAGCATTCCAATTTTTACATCGGCGCGTACAGTCATGGTGCGAATACCGTTGCGATGAGCAATTTGTCCTTCACCCCATGCAGGCGTGACTTGAGCAACTTGGCGCAAAGGAACCATGGTTTGACTCGATGGAGCAGGAATCAGCACGTTGCCCACAGCACCAGCATCTAGATGGCCTTGCCCTTCACCTGCAAATTCAACGGACACCGGTACGTCACCTTCCCAAATTGTTGTGGCAGGCAAACTCCCTGTAGCGAGAGCAATGGAAGATCCAAGCAAGTCGCGTGTAATGCCTGCATAAGCCGCAGCCTCATGATTCATATCGACTTGCACCAAAGGAACCTTCTCTTGAAAATCATTTTCCATCCAAGGAATTTGCGGTGTGCTGTGATAGATATTGGTGATCTGGTCTGCGACTTGATGCAACTGCGCCAAGCTGTCGCCAATCACGCGCACTTCAATGGCGCTCTTGGTTGGGTTCATCATAATTTCTTTCCAGCGAATACGCGCATCGGGAAAGACTTGCACCTTCTTTTGACATTCCGCAATCAAGGCATCACTTTCTTTGTCGGTATGAGTGGTGACAAGTAATTGAGCAAAATTCTGTGCAGGCATTGCTGGTGCATACGCCGCGTGAAACCTTGGGCTGCTTGTTCCAACAAAGGTCGTGACATTCTCAACACGTGCATCTTTGCGTAAATCATCAGTAATGCTTTTTGCAATTTTGCTTGTCTCTTCAAGTCCGCGACCCGCAGGCAAAGTAATCTCTACTGCAAACTGATTGCGGACAAGCTTTGGAAATAATTGCTGGGGAACTTTGCTTGCCATTCCTAAAGCGAGTAGAACAGACATAACCCCCATCACAACAGTAAGTACAGGGTGTTTGAATGCCCAATTCACCACATGTCCGTAGATCTCTTGCATAAAATCCAAAACAGACATACGCTTCTTCTGATCTTCTTGAGCTTTGAGACCATGATGAATAAAGATCAGATTGAGCAAAGGCACAAGAAATGTGGAGACTACCATGGAAACTGCGAGCGCAATAGACACCGTAATGGGAAGCCAGCCAATAAAATCCTTAGAGGTGCCCACCATGAAAATCATCAGTGGAAAAAACACCATCATGATCGCAAGCGTTGCCGAAAAAACAGGTGCAAACAACGTTGCTGAACTGCGCAAAGCCGCATGCCATAAGGATTCACCCTGGTCAAGTCGCTCCACATGGTCATCGATGACAATGATTGCATTATCGACCACCATGCCAAGCACAAGAATCAATGCAGCAAGAGTCACGGTATTCAAATCCATACCGAGCAATTGCATAATGCCTACGGTAATCAATACGCAAATGGGAATTGTCGCTGCGGCCACGCTTGCTACGCGAATCGGCAAGAGAAGCAAAGTCACTAGAATCACCGCAATAATGGAGATCACAAAGTCGCGCATAAAGTGATCGACAGAAGTGGACACCACCTCGGGTTGATTTACAATCCGCGTGACTTGAGTGCTACCATCGCCTGCTGCATTATATTCCGCAACGACTCGATCGATCTCTTTTCCAAACGCTACAATATTTTGTCCTTGCTTCATCTCAAGACTCACCAGCAAACTGCGCTCGCCATCGGTTTCTACAAAAGATTCTAGGCGACCTTGATCACGCACAATTTCACCCACGTCGCGCAAACGAATCACATGTCCACTCATGGCATCAGCAAAGACAACAGCATTGGCAAGTTCTTCTTCGCTCTTGAAATTCGAAGGCAAGTGCACCGAAAGTTCAAGGTTATCTTGATGCAGTGAGCCTGCGCTTGTATTGCCGGCATCGAGTTTGAGTGCAGCAATGATAGATGCTGGCTGTAAGTGGAATGCGGCTAAGCGATCTTTTTGCAGGCGAACTTGAATGCGTTCGGGTTGCTCGCCATAGCTACGAACCTTAGATACACCACTGACTTTGCGTAATGAATTTTCCAGTCGATCGAGTTCTTTCCCAAGCTCTTTATAGCTCTTGCCTTTTGCGCTAAGCGACAAGATGATTGCTGATACATCGCCAAATTCGGTAACTGCTTGTACAGCCAAAACCTGTGGTGGAAGTTCTGCGCTCTTGAGTTCGTTTAAACCCATGCGCACCTTGGGCCAAAACAATTCAGGTTCTTTTACATCTGACGCTATTTCAACGTAAATGTACATGCGACCTTCACTTGAGATCGACCATGTTTTTGTGCGATCCACTTCTTTGAAACTAAAGAGGTAGTTTTCCACTTTTTTAGTGAGACGCTGTTCGACTTCTTCAGAGGTTGCACCAGGATATACACCGACCACGAGACCTTGGCGCACCTTGAATTCAGGGAACTCTTGGCGGGGCATGTGAGTCAATGAAAAAAGTCCAAACCCAACAAGAAATAGAGTCAGAGCCAGCACGACTTGTCGATTTTTCATGGCCCATGCGATCGGACCTTTGGAATGTTGCTTTTCCATAACGACTCCTTAGTACTTGACCGCAAGGCCGTTTGAAATTCCATGCGCCCCTTCTATTACCACGAGGTCACCGATTTTTAAGCCCGATAATACGCGCAAACCATTGCCAATAAAACCTCCGATAGTAATCTCGTGTGCAACGGCTTTTCCATTCTCAACGACGTACACAAAACGCGTCCCATTTGGATTTTCAAGCACAGCTTGGAGTGGAAGTACAGCTTGCTCTTGTGCGTTGGCTTTGCCTGCGAGAGTAAGGATTCCGTGACATGCCATGCCCATGCGCAAGTTGCCTGTGCGGTTGTCGAGCTTTACACGAATTGGATAGTTGCGCGAAACAGGATCAGCTTGGATGGCCACCTCGGTAATTGTACCTGTGAGCGCTTCTTCGCTTGGGCCAGGCAAGGAAATATGCATGGACATTCCGATATGAATGTGCAGCACTTCTGTTTCGGGCACAGAAAAAACCGCATCTAAAAAGCGAGGATCTACAAGGGTTAACACCGATATTCCTGGAGTTACGCTTTGCCCAATCTCAAGATTCTTTTTGACCACAATGCCATTGACAGGGGCAACAAGCCTTGCATCATCAAGGTTCTTACGCGATAGGTTCACCATCGCTTGCGCTTGTGCGAGCCCTGTTTGCACCTCGACAAACTTGACTTCGGGAACTGCGCCACTATCGTGCATAGGCTTCATTCGATTGAATGCGTCTTGTGCTTGAGTGAGCTTGGCTTGATTCATTTGCAAGGCATCCACAAGACTTGCACTATCGACTGCAGCGAGTAGCTTACCCACGTGAACAGTATCGCCGTCCTTTACATACAAACTAACGGCACGCCCCGACACCAAAAAACTGATGGGCACGGCTCTATTTTCTTGCAGAGTCCCTGAGAAATCAAGATTCATGGACTCGGTGGACTTACCAAAAGGAATCACCTTCACATGCACTTCGTGTGTAGGCGCTTTTGTGTTGCTTTCCGTGTCATTGCATGCCATGAGCAAAAGTGGGAGAGCAATGAAAAATGCGCTGCGTGTAATGTTCATGGCGACGTCCTTGGTTGCGTGTTTCATTTGTATTATGCAAAGGTTATGCCACTAAAAACTCATAAAATCAGCTCAATTAGGATTAAATAAAAGGTATTCCTGCATTTATTGGCTTTTGAATTACTTAATCCCTTATATTTAAGGAATGAAGAAGTTTGACTCGAACTCCAATGAAGTTGAGATTTTGTTTGCCCTGAACTCGGCGATTGCCAATATTCCCAACCCAACAGCGCTATTCCATGTGATCTATGAAACCCTGCGGCCTCTGCTTCTTTTTGAAGTTGCGGCGGTAATTTTGCCAACGGAGAATCCAGAGTTTTCAGAAATATTTATGGCTGGATTATCTATTCCAGACAAATTGAAAGACTTTGAAAAGCCCCAAGTCGTAGAAATGAGAAAGGTTATAGACTTTGATCCAAACTCGCAGGAAATTTTTCAGGTCAAATATTCAGAAATTATGCTAAATGAATTTCCTAATCGACGCGAATTGGAAGTCATGGAAAGAGAGCTCGGAGTAAGAAACTTCACGCTCTGCCCTCTTCCGCATGGTGGAAATAATATTGGGTTTGTCATGTTTGGCAACGGGAATCGAGGGAAACTGAGCCCTAAGGATTTCCCATTCTTAAAGAATATTTCGCAGGTTTTAGCGAGTGCAGTAGCTTCGACTACCTCGTATGCAAAGCTTGGCACACGCGAACAAGAAGCACGAAGCCTTGTGCATTTCACCACGATGATCATGGATATTTTTGAATCGAAAGACTTCGAAAGACTGCTCGCAGACGCTCTCCAGCAACTGCATTCTTTTCATTATTTCTACGCACGCGGAATCCACCCAATGAGTTCCGAAAGTCTGTGTCTGATCGCAGATCGAAAAGGTTGGAAACTCATTGCCGCACCAGAATCATTCCTTCCCTTGCAAGTTGCGAATGCGAAAAAAAGTCAGCGCGTGCAAATTAGTTTTGTAGACCATAGTCAATTTTCGGCAGAGGTCGCACAAGAAATGGAACACCATGGCGTACATGCACTGGTGCGGATCACCTTGCAAAATGATGGAGCCACTCCTTGTATGTTGTTGCTGGGCTGTAATGAGGCGGAAGCATTGTCGTTCAAGGCGTGCAAGCTGTTTGAGCAAGCAGCTCCTCAACTGTATTTAGCACTTCGCAATCTGCAATCTTGGGAACAAATTGAAATCCTACGAGACAAATTGCAGCTAGAAAACAGAGCCCTTTTTGAAGAAATTACCCCGCAAGTTTCAGATAAGCAAATGATTGGACAAAGCCCAGCATTCAGGTCGCTGCTCAGTAAAGCAAGGCTTGTGGCGCCAACGGATACAACGGTTTTGCTGCTTGGCGAAACGGGCACGGGTAAGGAATTACTCGCTCGCCATCTGCATGAAAATTCTAAGCGACTCAACAAACCCATGGTTCGAGTGAACTGCGCTTCGCTCCCGGCTCAATTGATTGAGTCCGAATTATTTGGTCACGAAAAAGGAAGTTTTACCGGCGCGGTAGAAAAACGTCTCGGTAAGTTTGAACTCGCTGATGGTGGCACTCTGTTTCTCGATGAGATTGGTGAAATGCCCTTGGAGTCACAAGCAAAGCTCTTGCGTGTGCTGCAAGAACATGAGCTTGAACGAGTGGGAGGGCGAGGCGTTATTCCTATTGATGTGCGCGTGATTGTGGCAACGAATCGCGACTTAGAAAAGGAAGTGGCCAAAGGAAATTTTAGATCAGACTTATTCTTTCGCATCAATACATTTCCGCTTATGCTTCCTCCATTGCGCGAACGACGCGAAGACATTGGCTTACTCGCTGATATGTTTTTGCAAAGGGCAGCAAAAAAACTGGGACGAATTATGCAAGGATTCGACCGCGCAGAAATCGATTTACTATGCAGCTATAACTGGCCAGGCAACGTGCGGGAACTTGAGCACGTAATGGAAAACGTGGCGATTATATCGAATGGATCTTCACCCAACCTGCGCGAAATTGGAAAGTATTTCAAACAAGCCAGCGAACCGGTCGCAAGTTCAGAAGCGATTACAACGTTGAACGACGCAATGAGCAACCATATTCGCACGGCGCTACTTCACACCAATGGACGCGTGGGTGGTGACAAGGGTGCGGCAGCCTTGCTGGGCTTAAATGCGAAAACACTTGAGTCCAAGATGCGTAAGCTGGGGATTC
>Ga0302273_1000510_pt1 | contig 17141 bp, 29 predicted proteins | sample III_Bog_N1_3_FD_198774 | JGI IMG/M metagenome (GOLD analysis project Ga0302273, IMG submission 198774) | Peat permafrost microbial communities from Stordalen Mire near Abisko, Sweden - III_Bog_N1_3 | ecosystem: Environmental > Terrestrial > Soil > Wetlands > Peat | place: Sweden: Abisko... | reverse complement strand
CACGGCGGGGGTATATCGGATTGTCTCGATCGTATTCAAGGGCGACACCCGCGGAAACGATTGGTATGCGGACCTCGTGACAATATCGCAGGTCGGCAAAATACCCGAGATGCTCACATACAACTAGGAGGTCTCCCATGCTTACAATACCTGAAATAGGCGGAGACCTCCCTGAGGTCTTTCAAAAGTTCAAAGAGAGCATATTCGCTGAGCTCCACGTCGCGACAATCGGCACAGTGCTGAACGTCGACACGGCCTCGGGCCTCCTGACAGTACAGCCCGTCATAAGTGAGCGTCGCGTGCAGAGTGACGGTACGATCGTGTGGCAGGCCTACGCGCCAATCGCCGACACGCCCTACATCAGCCCCCTCGGTATAGCGCCCAAGGTCGGACAGCCTGTGCTCTTGATCTTCTGCGATCACGACATATCCGCTTGGCTCTCCACGACAGGCGAGGGCTTCGCGGGCGTGCCTGCGCCGCAGTTACAGCAGGTCGTACAAAGCCACAATGTCAACAGCGCCATCGCGGTCCTCGGCATGATCAACGGCGTAGTTCCGACGGGCTTCGCGGGCTTTGGTAATAGCATCACAGGCTCAACGACGGACATGGGAACGGGCCTCAGCAAGGCGGGCGTTCAATTCATCGAACAGTGGGAGGGTCTCTCAACTGACTGGACGCAGGACGTGGCGGGCAACTGGCTCATCGGCTACGGACATCGGGACAATTCAAAAACTCTTCCCGGCGGCTTCACAGCCCCTCTGACAGCGGCGACGGCCGAGGCCCTACTGCTTCAGGACCTGCCCGGGTACACGAGCACAGTGATCGCCGCGCTCCCGGGTGTGACGCTCTCAACGACTCAGCTCGACGCGCTGACATCGTTCTTGTACAGTTGTGGGCACCTCGGTGTGACCCCGGGGCTGATCATCGCGAAGGCGCGGTCCTTCCTCGGCCTCACAGAGTCGCCTCGAAACTCGAACAATGTCATATTCAATACCGATTACTACGGCCATCCTGTCTCAGGCGCGGACGCATACCCGTGGTGCGTTACCTTCGTGTGGGACATCTTTCGCATGGTCGGCGCTTCGGCTCTCCTGTTCGGAGGCGCTAAGATCGCGAGCTCAACGACACTGATGAATTGGGGCAAAGACCGCGGCCTGTTTGTCGACAAGAACAGTCTTCAGGCGGGTGACGTCGTGTTCTACTCTTGGAGTGGTAGCACGACAGTCGCGACACACACGGAGATCGTCGAGTCGGTCAACGGCGACGGCACGATCACAGCTATCGGCGGTAACACGAGCTCGGCGGCCAAAGACGCCAACGGTGGCCAAGTCGTAGAGCATACCGACCGCTCTCTGTCGGAGGTCCTCGGCGGCTATAGACCAAAGTATGACCCCGCGGGAGGGCTAGAGTGGACCGCGCTGAAAAACGCTATCGCGAGCGGCACTACGGGTGAGGCCTTAAAAACCAAGTTCGACGCCTACAGCCAAGTCGGCGGGCAGGTCGTCCAAAAGCTACTATATCGGCGTGATGCTGAGTGGGCCATGTTTGAGAATGGCTCATATTTATCTCCGTGAGGTGATTGAATGCTCTATCGTGCGCTATCGCCTACGGGCGACTATACCTTCGGCTTCGGCCGCGGGTGCTTCATCTCGGATGACGCCGCAGTCGCGCAGGCTGTGCAAACCAAGCTGACCCTGTTCACAGGCGACTTTTGGGAAAACCTCAACGATGGTCTCCCCTTCTTTCAGGAGATCGCAGGGAGTAGCGACAAGGCCCTGATCGACCTGCTCTATCAGTCGCGCATCCTTCAGGTGCCCAACGTGGTGAGCATCGCGTCCTTCAGCAGTAACATTGACGCGAAGCGCGTCTATACCGCGCAAATATCGGTCAAAACGTCTTTTGGGACGACCGTGGAGGTGACAATCTAATGGCATATTTTGCACCGTATATTGACTCAACTGGATTTCACCGCCCGACATTCGCCGACATACAGGCCTATTACGTGACGCAGGCGCAGACGATTTTCGGCTCGGGCATCTACCTCGACAATGACTCGCAAGACGCGCAGTGGATAGCGGCCATGTCGAAGATCGCGTATGACACGGCCCTGCTCGCTGAGGCCGTCTACAATGGCCAGTCGCCGCAGTCGGCCGCAGGCGTCGGCCTCGATACTATCGTCAAGATCAACGGCATCGCGCGGCTCCTGCCGACACACTCTACGTGTCTAGTCACGTTAGTGGGCGCGGTGGGCACGGTAGTGACCTCAGGCGTCGTCAGTGACACCGCAGGACTGTTGTGGTCCTTACCGACCCCCGTGACTATCCCCGTCGGCGGCGTGCTCACGGTGACAGCGACGGCCCAAGACACGGGCGCGATCACCGCGGACATCGGCGCGCTTCAGACGATCGTCACGCCGACGTTCGGGTGGACCTCGGTATCGAACGCCGCAGTCGCCGTCGTCGGTAATCCCGTGGAAACGGACAGCGACCTTCGTGCCCGACAGGCCCTCTCTGTGGCCCTACCGTCGCGTACAGTTCTCGAGGGCATCGTGGCCGCAGTACTAAGCGTGGCGAACGTGACGCGCGCCAGAGGCTACGACAACGCCACTGACGTAACGAATGCCGACGGTATGCCCGCACACAACATCGCGATCGTCGCCGAGGGCGGCACCGACGCCGACGTGGCGTATCAGATTTACCTCAAGAAGACACCGGGGGCCCCCACCTACGGCACGACGACCATCAACGAGACCGCGGACAGTGGCTTCGTGACACCGATCAAGTTCTTCAGGCCCACACTGCGGCCGATTGACGTGGCGATCACAGTCAAGGCCCTGACGGGCTATACGACGGCCACGACGGCCGCGATCAAGGCCGCTATCGTAGTGTACCTCAACAGCCCGCAGATAGGCGACGACATATACGTGTCATCCATCTACGGCGCGGCGCTCAGCGCTCAGCCGAGCTTGACAATCCCTGCGTTTTCAGTGGTCGCCTGTACGGCGGCGCTCCATGGCGGGTCTCTGACGACATCCGACATCGTGTTAGCCTTCAACGAGGCGTCTCAAGGACTCCTCGCTAACGTGACTGTGACGGTGATCTGATGCTACAGACATACCTTGACCTGCTCGCGCCTCAGCACAGATCACAGCCGAAGCTCAAGGCGTGGCTCACTGCGACGCTGACACCCTTCGTGGACGCGCAGACCTGCCTCTCGGTCATGCAGGGTGTATTCAACCTTGACACGGCCGTCGGCGTACAGCTCGACACGATAGGGGCCTACCTCGGGGCCCCGCGCACCGTCGGGTTCCAACCCTCTGACGGCGTGAGCCCGATACTCACCGACACGTATTATCGCCTCGTGCTCCGCGCGAAAATCCTCTCGAATCAGTGGGACGGCACCCGAGAGGGGTACGAAAATGCGCTCAAATTGCTGTTCTCCACGTACCCGATTGTCATAGTCGACAACATGAATATGACGATCGACATCGCGATCATCCTCGGCGCGACCGACAACCTGATCGCCGACCTTTTGGCGAATGGTTATCTCTTCCCTGCGCCCGCGGGTGTCACCGTAAACTTCAGAGCCGCGCAACCGCACACATGGGCGTGGTATTACTTCAAACATCTCGCGTGGACCGCCGAGGGTGCAAAAACGTGGGCCCAACTATAGAGGAGGCTTTTAAATGATTGATTATACGACCAACCTAAACCTCGCCAAGCCCCGGCTCGACGAGCTCATCACGCCCGCGCAGTTCAACAGCAATTTTGACATCATCGACGCGGCGCTGAATGAACCTGTAGGCACGACAAAGATGGGAATGACTAATCCCTACGGGGCGAAGGGCCTGCTCTGCAACGGCGCGGCGCTTAACACGGCGACTTACCCCGCATTAGCGGCTGTGCTTAGAGACGCGCCCGCCTTGGATTGGGCGGCCACGGGTGTCTCAGGAGATACGAGCTTTGAGGTCGTCAAGTTCGGGAACTACTGGGTGAAGAGAACGGGAAACGGCGGGGGCGTCTCGATTTATTATGCGACAGACCCCGCGGGAGTGTGGACTGTATCGACGTTTACTAACATAGCGAGCATATATAAAATCAAGGTCGTAAACGGGTACTTAGTCGTACTGGGGAGAAACTTAGCGAACACCTCGCAGATGGTTTTTTACTCAAACACGACCCCCGACTACGCGAGTTTTACGGGTGTCGCGGTCTCTTCTAATGTGAACTACCTCATCAGTGATATTGTGCATGATGGTACGTATTACTACGTGCTGACCTTTGTGACCAACGGCTCGGGCGTCATTTATTACTGCGCCACAATTGGCGGGACTTGGGTGGCGGGCAACGGCACCACTCTCACGGGAATAACGTCGGCCTTCGGTAGCCCAAATCAGGGCTGTGGAAACATGGTATATGGCGCGGGGAACATATCTGTCATCTACAATAACGCGCAGGCAGTTTATTCTTGGAACATGACCACCGCGCAGGCGAGAAGCTCAGGGGGGTCATGGCAGGGGCTAGGCGCTAACGCCACCGGGCTGTACGCGGTGTATGACGGGGCCCGGTTCGTTTTTGTGTCGACGCCGTCCGGGACCTACGAAACAGCCGTAAAAATTTATTACTCAACGGCTCCTCCTCTCTCCACCAATCTGACGGCGCGGCGAATTAAGACTCTCCCGCCAAGCTGTACCGCTTCGACCCTTCGGCTACTAGATGGCGTGCTTTACATAGTGGGACAATTGCAGAGCTCATCTTCGCCCATAGGGACCTACATCCTGTCGACGGATGATGTGACAAAGAGTTGGGATTATATAGAGATTGTCCCCACCTCCCAGTTTACGGACATCGCGAAGGACAGTGTCAACTTCGTAGCAGGGGGCTACTCGACTACAACTGTGTTCAGTTGTCCCGCGAAGCGACTACCGCTCCTCGCGGACGACGTTCTAAACTCGTATATCAAAGCGCTTACGTAAGGGAGGACAACAATGTCAACACCAATAAACGAGACCCTGCTCCCTCTCAAAAAGGGGTACATCGAGATTGAAGAGAACGGCATACGCCGATATAAAGCTCTCGACCCTCTCGCTGAGTTCCTGACCGACGGCTACGACGTCGCCAACGCCTGCTATGTCACAATCACACCCCCGATCGAGACCCTGCGTAGGCAGAAGCTCGCCGAGTTCTCGACAGCGACAGAGCAGTTCATCTTTGCGGGCATCGACGTGACAACATCCTTCGGCACCTTGCACTATCCGCTCACCGACCGTGATCAGTCATACCTCGCGCTCTTCAAACTGCTCATAGCGGGCGGCGGCGCAGGGTGGCTTTACAACGCTAACGGACAGGACCACGAGTTTTACTCAGCGGCGGACTTGAGCCTGATCATCGATCAAGGCCTCTCGTTCGTCACTTACAATCGCACCTACTTCAGCGAGCTTCGCAAGTGGGTAGCCCGTGAGTCCGACGCTGATGTGCTAAGCGGCATCATGTTCGGCTCACCTCTGCCTGAGGACCTCGCGAGCGACCTCTCCGCTAAGCTCGCCCTACTCAGCGGGGGCTAAGGCCCGTGCGCGCGGTCTTTAAGCACCTGACCCTGTTCATATACGGAGGCATACTCTACGGCCTCTGTGAGTGTCTCTGGCGCGGCCACACGTACCCGTCGATGTTTGTACTCGGCGGGCTTTGTTTTGTCCTGCTCGGCGGCATAAACGAGCACCTGAGCTTCGATATGCACCTGACGCTTCAGGCGCTCATCGGGGCGGGCATCGTCCTCTCGTTAGAGTTTATTTTCGGTGTAGTCCTCAACCTCTGGCTCAAGCTCGGCGTTTGGGACTACAGCGCTCTCCCGTTCAACCTCCTCGGGCAGATTTGCCTATACTTCGCCTTTGCCTGGTACGCGCTGTCGTTCGTCGCTATTATTTTTGACGACTTCTTGAGGTATTGGCTGTTCGGTGAGGAGAGGCCGCATTACAAATTCTAGGGTACGACCACACAACAAAATATAGATAGAGATGGGTGTCGTGTGATGATAGGAAATACAAATACTGGCGTTATTATCGGGTGGATTATTTCAGCAGGGGCTGTCACGCTCCTTCAGCAATTTATCCAGTGGCGGCTACGGTGTCGCAAGGTACGGATACAGAACGCGGCGGTCAAGGACTGCGCCACAGACGCGGCAGTCGCGTCGCTCAGGCTCGAGATGTCAACTAGGTTCGGGGGCATCGAGATCGCGGTGCGCGAGATGCTCCTCGACCGAATACTTTACCTCGGCCGCGCATATCTGCGCGACGCGAAAGTAGACGCCGACGATCGACGGCGGCTTGTTAATATGCACGACATTTACCACAAAGTTCTAGGGGGCAACGGTGACGCGGACATGATCATGTCGGGCGTCGCTGAATTGCCACTCAAATAAAAGGAGGACACTATAATGCCATTCGTAACAGCTATCGCAAACGCGATTCTAAATTGTTACCTCAGGAATACCGCAATCACGCCGCCCACCGCGACGTACATATCCTTGCACACTGCGGACCCGGGTGATACAGGCACGAGTGAAGTCACAGGCGGCTCCTACGCTCGCGTAGCCGCGACCTTCGGCTCTGCCGCGGCCGCTAAGGCGATCGCAAGCACCACAGACGTCCTCTTCACGGGTATGCCCGCCGTCACTGTAACCTACGTCGGCATATGGTCCGCTGTCTCAGGCGGTACATTCATATGGGGCGGCGCTATCACCTCTAAGACCTTCACGGCGGGTGACAGCTTCGACTTCGCTATTGGTCAAATCTCGGCCGCACTCACCTAAAGGGGGCCTTTAAATGGCAGTAACCTCGCAGAATACGCTCGTTGCCGCGCTCGATAACGGGCACGTCGTGCCTATATTCAAAGCATCAATTGCCTCCAAAGCGGCGGCGGCTTTTCAATCGCTCTGGCTCGCGACAGGTCAGCCCTCTCTCGGGGCCGCGCCTGCGAATATCACGGGCGCAAACTGTACAACCGCGACGGCGGGGGCCGCAGGCATTCAAACCCCCGCGGGCGCAAACAAGCTCTATCTGGCAAGGCTACAGATGGCAGGTACAACGGTCGGAGTCCTCACGCTTTACGACCGCCTGTGGGCGAACGCAGGTATGTCGGGCACGGTGCTGACGGCTCAGGCCTTCACGCCGCCGACGCTCCCACGGTATACTGACGGATTCGGCGTCGAGCCGTGGCTTGAGGTATATTCCATCATGGGTTCGACCGCGGCAAACGCCTCGCTAACCTATCAGGACGCCTCCCTAGGCGCTGGGCAGACAGCTGTGTGCCCTCTGCCTGCCGCCGCTCCCGTCGCGGGGCAGATGTACCCATTCAACTTTCCTGCGGGCGGTAAAGGTGTCATCACCTGCTCCTCGCTGATACTATCAGGCACCTTGACCACGGCGGGTAACTTCGGTGTAACGCTCTTGAAGCGTATCGCTGACATACCGATCATCTTAGCCAACTCGGGCGTATCCCTCGACTCTTTCGGGCTCGGTCTGCCCGAGATAAAATCAGGCGCGTGCCTCGCGGGTATGGTTCTCTGCTCAACAACCTCAACGGGTATTTTTACAGGGACTCTTGTCGTGGCAGAGGGATAAGGAGCCAATATGCAAGGTGGGTTTCTCGGCCGCGCTAGACTACTGTCGAGGGCGGCGATCACTCAGCACTTTCCCGTCGACGACGTTGCAACAGCCCTAGAGCGTGACGCCTACGCCCCAATGCAGGATGGCTCCGCGGCTCTCGCAGGCACGAGCGCCGTCACCGCGGTCGGCGTTGTCAACCCACGTACATGGACCGTCTTAGACGGCGACTCGTGGATGCAGATTGGCGGCCTGACGTGGGCTCAGCTCATGGCGGGCCAAGGCGACCCTGTAAAGTTCGGAGACGCGGACCTCGCGGGCACGTCTACGTTGTCGGCCATCGGTGGAATCAAGAAGTCGGGCTCTGTCTCCCTGACGGGTACGAGCACAGCCACAGCGGCGGGTAAACGTATCCTGAAGAGCGCTGTGGCCTTCGCAGGCACGAGCGCCATCACCGCCTCGGGTAAACGCATAGAGCTCGGTGCGGCCGCTCTGGCGGGCGCAGGCGCGATCACAGCCCTAGGCAAACGCATTCAGAAGGGCTCGGCGGCCCTCGCGGGTACGAGCTCGGTCATAGCAACAGGTCTTCGCAAGACGAACAGCTCGGCGGCCCTCTCGGGTTCAAGCACGATCACGGCCTCGGGCGTGCGTGTAAGGCTCGGCTCCTCGGCGCTAACTGGCGCAAGCACGTTAGCGGCCACAGGCAAGCAGATATTCAAAGGCTCGGCGGCTCTCGCAGGAACGAGCACGTATACAGCGACGGGAAAGCGCGTCGAAATCGGCGCAGTGGCCTTGACAGGTACGAGCGCAGTCTCGGCCACAGGCAAGCGCAAAACAGCAGGCTCGGTGTCCCTGACAGGTACGAGTGCGATCACTGCCGCGGGCAAACGCATTCTGAAGAGCTCTGTGGCCCTCTCGGGCGCAGGAGCGTTCGTTGCCGCAGGCACGCGAGTAAAGATAGGCTCGGCGGCTCTCGCAGGCACAGGCGCGCTGACGGCCTCAGGAGTGGTGCCTGCCTCAAACGTCTCGGCGCATCTCACGGGCGCAGGCTTGATCACAGCGAATGGCAAACGTGTGCGACTCAGCTCGGCGGCCCTTGCAGGTACGAGTACGATGTCGGCCGCGGGCACCGTCGTCAAGGTCGGTGCTAAGGTCTTCACGGGCGCAGGCGGGCTGACGGCCTCGGGCCTTCGCAAAACGAACAGCTCAGCTCAGCTCAGCGGCGCAAGCACGTTATCGGCGGCGGGCATAGCGCCCTCGCATTCGTCCGTAGTGCTCAGCGGCGCGAGCACGCTCACAGCGACAGGCTCTCGCGTCATACATGGCGGTGCGGTGCTCGCGGGCTCGGAGACCGTTGCGGCCCACGGTACGCGGGTCCTTGCGGCGACAGCTACGTTATCAGGCGACGGCGCGCTCTCAGGCTCCGCAGTCTATATCGTGGTCGGCGCGGCCGCCCTCGGCGGCCTAGGCGCGCTTATAGCCGAGGGTGTAGCAAAACACGTCGGCAGGGCTTATCTTCTCGCAGAGGGCCGCCTAGAGGCTCAGGGGCGCAAGATCGTCGCGTTCGAGAACGCCGACATACAGCTTTATGCTGACTTCGTGTACGAGCTCGGCGGAGACGGCGTCTTCACTTCGGGGGTTGAGCTCTCGGGTGAGTTTATAAACCAGATCGAGGCCTCGGGGGTCTTCACGTCGGACGTGGAGCTCGCGGGTGTCTTCGCATACGAGAGGTGATCGAATGAATGCTTTTACAATGCCCGCGGGCACGGACCTGTCCCTCGGTATAGCCGTCACCGAAGCCGGGGCTCCGAAGGACCTGACCGACGCACAGCTCATCTTTGTGATGAAGTACGGCACGGCCAAGATCACGAAGGCACCCTCCGTCGTCAGCGGTAAGATCATCGTGATGCTCGACCGCGCAGACACAGCGGCGAGCCCTCGTGGTGTGTGGTCCTTCACAGTCGGCGTCGTAGATGACGCCAATCATAAAAGCAATGTTTCCACGGGCACAATCGAAGTGCTTGAATCAGATATAGCCGAATGGCCAGAAGGAGAAATATGAACCAGAACAGATTTAAAAGCCCCGTGATGTGGGCCGCAGTCATCGCGCAGGTCGTGGCAATAATCGGTCTTGCAGGCGGATGGGCCACCCTTGGCATCACAAGCGATGTCTTTCAGGGTGTAGCCACAGGAGTCCTCGAAATACTTACCCTCGTCGGGGTGCTTAATAACCCCACGGACAGCACGAAGTTCTAAGCCCTCAACAGCGCTCGGCGCTTTGAGATAGAGGCCTGAGCGCTCGGTCGTGCCATCTACCGAGCCTCGGCCTCCCTGTACGAAAGGAACACAATGGTAAAAAGTTACAACGCATATACTGACGCCGAGCTGAAGCTCAGCAGTCATTTTACAGTAAAAGAATTTCAGTGCCACGACGACTCAGGGGCGCTCCTCGTCTCTGATGAGCTCGTCGCGGTCCTCGAGAAGATCAGGGCCCACTTTGGCAAGCCCGTGACCGTAAACAGCGGCTACAGAAATCAGTCGTACAACGCCAAGCAGGGCTCCACAGACGGCTCTCAGCATTGCCAAGGCACCGCGGCCGACATCACGATCGCAGGCGTCACGCCTCTCGCTGTCGCCGTCTACGCTGAGACGCTGATGCACACGAGCGGCGGCATCGGCCTGTACGCTTACGTGGGCGGATTTACCCACATCGACGTCAGAGCTGTCCGCACACGTTGGAAACACAAAACACCGACGGGCCCCGAGATCGGGGTCGGTACATTCGTATGACCACACTACGCTTAGGGTCCTCGGGCGCTGACGTCGTGGTCCTACAGACCCGGCTCACGGCTCACGGCTTCGCCTGCTCCCCTGACGGGGCTTTTGGGCCCCACACGCTCCTAGAGGTCAAGGCTTTTCAAAGCGCCAATGGGCTAACTCCTGATGGCATCGTTGGGCCGATGACGTGGGCGCTCCTTGCACCTGCGCCCTCCTCGACGCTCCCTAGGACGACGAAGCTCAACGGGATGCCCGCTATCATGGCCAACGACCTCCTCGTGGTCCCAACGCCGCGCAGAGGCTTGAGCGCCTACGCGAACAGCCTAAACGGCAGTTTCTTCGGGTATTTTAAAATGCCCGACGGTTCGGTCCAAGGCCTGCCCGTTGCAATTTGCGTCGCGGGCGGCAAGGTTATTTGCCCGACGGCCTGCCACTCCGATCAGGGCTGTCCTGAATCGACGCTGTACAGGACCAAAGCAGGTGTCGTCGGCGTCGTACGTGCGAAGAATGTCTCAGAGCTCCCGCCCGACCTCTCATGGGCCGTCGGCGGCCTCGGGCTCCTCGGCCTCTACGCCCCATCGACCGAAGGGTTCCGTGGCGCGTTCAGCGACGTGCTCAGGACGACCGACCACTCCGTGATTGGCTACAAGGCGGGGCTGTTTTACTTGGTTCTCTGCCGCAGTATGTCGGGTCCTCAGGTCAATGCCTACGCCAAGGCTGTGGGCTTCGAGAAGGCGATAATGCTCGACGGCGGGCACATTGCAGGCATACACGGCTCCGAGGCCTACGCGCACGTCAACACGAGCATCATGCAGATCAATCTAATCCAAGGAATATAGAAGAAAAGCCCCTCAGCCGTTTGGTTGAGGGGCTTTTTATTATCCAAGTTTGCAACGCTGAAGTGTTGTCTGTTTTTCGCCTTTGTAGTCGTCGTGGGCCTTGACCGTGCCCGTGATCTTTGTGGCCTTCTCGTCGGCGGGAGCGCTTGTCTGCCACACGAGAATATTACCGTCGGCCGTCCGAAACTTGTTGATGTATCGGGTCTCCATGCCGTAACCTGCGAAGCTCTTGCACTTGTAGCTGAACACGTCCTCAACCACGATGTCGCAGGTGATTCTCTCGCCGACCTTGCCGACGTGCTCGCTGACGGGGCGGAGTGCCTTCTCGGCGATCTCTTTGAGCGCCCGAACGATCACCGCGCCGTCGTCTCTCAGACGGACCCACCCGCTGTCGGTCGTCTCGATGAGATCGTCGACCGGGACCTTGACGCAGGGGCGCTTTGTCTCGTAGGCGCACCAACCGTCAAACTCACCCCTGTAAAAGCACCCTTCGGCCTTGAGCTCGTCCTTGAGCTCGTAGGTCTTGCCGAGTATCGCGCAGATGTGGTCGTGACCTTCAAACTTCCGCCACATAAAAGCGGCGTTCTCGGCGGGAATGTGGGCGAGGTGCTCGGCGGTCTTCTTGGCTCTCGCGGCCTCGGCTTTGGCGTCGAGTTTGGCGCGGTGCTCAGGCGTGTACTCTTTGGTCTCGGCGATGACCCATCCGCGTTTATTACAGTCGAAGCACTCACCATTGAAAACCTGAATCGGTCCGTAAAAGCCTGTTCCGCCGCAACGTCCGCAGTCAACGCGCTCGTTGTAATACTTTGTCCCATTCCTGTCTGTGCGGATGTATTCTTTATAGGGCGCGTACTCTTTTTTCTTCATGGCGTTTGCTCCTCTCGTAGTGGGTCTCTCATAGTACCTATTTTACTACATTGAGTAAAGAAGTCAATAGGCAAAATGCACAAAATTAATTGTGCATTTTTTGCTTTCTATTCCAGTCCGCGATAGCTAGAGCGCGCGAGGAGTTGTACCATGTGCTCATCTGGTAGCAGAGCGGACAGCACACGTAGAAACTGTGTATCGGGTGATAGTATCCGTTGCCGCGCCCCCGGGAAGGTGACTGTCGCTCTTTGCGAACGTAGGCGGCGGCATCACAGTGTTTACACTTGCGTATCACACGATCATCTCCTCGAATTTTATTGTGCTCTTGACCTTGATCGTGACGATGTAGTCGATGATGCACTCGCGGCCGCAGAACGGGCACCTGACGAGCTCGCGGGCCTGCTCGTGAGACACGGGCACCTTGACCTGTACGGCGCAGTGCGGGCATTCGATAACAGCCTTCATTTCACAAACGCCTCCCATTCGTAGTAGATGTCGCGCAGGTAGGGGTCTAAATAGGACAGGGCCTTGACCTTGAAGTCATCGCGCACGCCGTAGTATGCCTCGGCGATCGAGCCTGTGATCGCGGCTAGGGTATCGCTGTCGCCTCCGACCGATATGGCGATACGTATGGCGTCCTCGAATGATGTGGACTCGAGGAAGGCCTCGATCGCCTGCGGCACGGTCTCCTGACAAGTCTCGTTGAATTTGTACGTGGGCCTGATCTCGTCGATGGTGAAGTTGAGGTCATAATATTCGCTGAGCCGCTTGCGGAGCTCCTCTTTTGTGAAGCGCCGCCTCAGCCTTAGGCCCTTGGTCTCACTGCGCCAACGTGCGAGCCATATGGCCACGGCCACGGCCTCCGCGCCCTTCAGCCCCTCGGGGTGGTCGTGTGTGACTTTTGTTACGGACGCGGATAATCGAACAGCGCCGCCACGATCATGCGCGGCCTCTCCTGCGGGGCTGACGCGCATGGCCGCGCCGTTGCCGAAGCTGTTGTAGGGCTCGGGCTTTGCCGCTTGGAGCCACTCTTTGAACGCCCTGCCGTAGCCGCGATTAGGATACTTGCGGCCGAGCGTCTGCATCCACTTCACGGTCTCTTCGCCGATGTTAGCCCCGTAGCGCGTGGCGGCCATGAGCGCCTTTGCGACTGCGAGCGTCATGACCGTGTCGTCGGTGAAGTAGCAGGTCTTGGCGAACAGCTTGAAGTTCTTGCTCCTGTGGTTGTCAAACTCGAAGCGTGAGCCGACGATGTCTCCGATGATAGCGCCGATCATAGCTGAATACCGTAGGCGGGCAGAAAGTCGCCGCCGATATATTCATGCTTGCACTCGAAGAGCACAGGCGCGTCAGCGCGCATCGGGTTGAGCTCTCGGCCATACATCGAGTGGTAGGTGGTCTTGATCAGGGGCTTGTTTTCCTTGACGCGTAGTATGATGATCGTGATAAACGTGTTCTCGTGACCGTTGGCCTTAATGGCCTCTCTAAGTGTGCTCATATCTCGTCTCTCCCTAAGCATTTATTTTCGTGGTAGGTGCCCTGTTCGTAAAGCTCTTTGGAGCTGTAAGCGGCCTTCTTCGCGCCGATACGGGCGACGAACACGCTGTTGATATACATGGCATTGTCGACGACCTCGATGTACATTCGGCTGTAAGGGATGAGGTCGTGGTCCTTCTTATACTGGGCAATAGTGCGGGCGATCTCGGAGGGGCTGTCGTGCTCCTCGAGTAAGTTGAGCTGTTTGTAGGCCTCGCAGAGTAAATCAAGTCTAGTCTTCATCGTTTTCTAGCCTCCTGTCGTTGATGAGTTCGCCCATCATGTTGATGCCTGACCACGCGCAGAGCTTCTCACACACGATGTGGCTGATGTCGTGGTTGGGGGCCATGTTCCAGACCCACTCTCCCGCGGAGGGGATGCCGCCGACTGTGGCGGCGTATTTTTCGTAGTCGATCTTTATGGTGCCGTTGGCGTGGCTTGTGAACTTGAAGCCGTTGCTCTGCATTTTCTTTGTCATGGTGGTGATCTCCTCTCAATTGGGTCTCTCATACTACCTATTTTACTACATTGAGTAAATAATACAAGAGGTAAAATGCACAAATTTTACCTCTTGCCTTTGGTCACTTTTTAATTGCCGCCTTGAGGACCTTTTTGAGCACGCTCTCGATGTCCAAAGGCTTGAGGTCGATGCTCCCGCGCTTGGCGAAGTTCAGGTCGAACTTCCCGTTGGCGTCGGTGTTCTCGAAGACGAAAACTGGGTCCTTGGCCTTCTTCCAGTCCCACGGCTCGAGCGTCAGATTGAAGGCTTCGTCCGCTTGGCGGTAGATCAGGACCGTGTTGGAGTCGTTGGTCTTCGCGTGGTAGTTCGGGCGGAAGGCCACGAGCCCGAGCTCGGTGCATAGCTTGTTTAGGGTGGCCTGTTGCAGGGTGTACCTGCCGTCTAATATGCGTTTCTCGTTTATGTTCATAATTCACTCCTATCATGTTTAAAAACAAAGTGCCCCTGCGGATTTTCGCCGCAGGGGCCACTTTGTTGAGAGAAGACATATGAGAGTTGTCGACAGTATGCGCCAATTAATCGCTGTTGTCAACCTCAAATATTGTCCCGCAACGTCGGCACCTGAAACGGTCGGTCCATGAGTACGCGCCCTCATAGCCATAGCTGTGATTAAAGGACCCTAGGTGTGGGTTTCTCCTGTCAAACTCGTCCTCGAACGGTTGATCGTCGTACGGGTTCCTGAAGCAGTTCGGGCAACTGTCGTTCTGTGGGCCTTCGTAGCTCGGCGGGTCGCCTCTGTACAGCCATCGGAGGCGAAGCCGCGCCCACGCATACCAAAACGCCCGCCTCACGCTTTGGGCTCCTTGTCGATCAGGTCCTCGGGTCTACACTTCAGCGCCTTGGCGAGTTTCAGCGAGGTCTTCAGCGTGATGTTCTCCATATCGCGCTGACCCTTCTCGATCTGATGAATTTTCATGAAATTGACGCCCGACGCGTCGGCGAGGCTGTGGAGGGTAAAGCCACCCTTCAGTCTAAGCTCTTTGAGTCCCATTTTTAATAGCTCCATTCTGTTTTTATTGTGGTCGCACTTGGTAGCACTTTTTTAGCAAGTGCGACCACAAGTGCGACACTAAAAAGTTGAGTGATTGCAGGCCTTCCTCTATGTATGGTAGCACTGGTAGCACATTATTATATAAAAACATACATAGAGAATTAAGGGGAAAACACAGGTCTAAACACGTATCTACGTAGTATAGGGGAGTTGAAAAAAGTGCGACAAGTGCGACAAGTGCTACCGACCCCCTATTTTTCGGCCTTACATTTTTTGCAAATATAGGCGTCGTCGCCGTCTTTGTACAGGGTTACGCCGCAGGCTCCACAAACACGGCAGGCTACTCGGCCGCCGTAGCGGGCCCTCTCTACGCTCAGGGGCGTTTTTGGCACGGGCTGAGAGCTGTAGGGGTTGGCGGCCGTAGCAAACAACACAGAGGCCGCCAAGAGGTTACTAAGGCCCGCGCCGACGATAAGTGCGCTCTTACTGCTCATGCTTCACGTCCTCACATATGCGGGTATACAGGTCTCGGTCAAATTCGTTGTTAGCGAGGTCAAGCATCTCGCCCTTCGCAAGAACACAGCTAAGACCCCCGAGAAAATCAGAGACCGCGCCGTCGTGGCGCAGGCCGTAGCGCCGAGTATCCGCAGGAGAAACGAGCCTAGAGAGCAGGCGGCAGTATTCAATGACTGGGGCGAGCTCTCTGAGGGCCTCACAGCCCACGAGTGCCAGTGTCGGGCATTTACTCATAACGTGTACACCACAAAGCCCTTCGGGTAGGTCGCCCACTCGTGTCTGAACATACCTTGCGGTATGATGATCTCTTCCTCGGCCTCGAAGGCCTTAGTGTACCCGGCGGCCTCAAGCACAGCGCCGAGGTCGGCGAGGGTGTACGTGTCGTCGGCGTTGCTTGGTCGGAGTGAGATCATCGGGAAGTGGTCAGCGATCTCAACCTTCAGGGACTCGACGCGGTCGACGCGCGGCGGAAAATAGGCACTGCGGGCCTCTGTAAAATCAAACATGGATTGCCTCCTTCTTGACGACCTCGCCGTCTTTGAGTGTCAGGCCCTTCGCGGCCAAGGCCTCGAGGAGCTCTGCGCGGGACTGAAAAAAGCTCTTGCCGTTGATACTGATGATTTGGTCGCCGAGTCTGATCGCGTGCATTTGGTTGGCGGGCAGGTAAACGTGTCTCAAGCCATAACACCCCAATCATATCGAATATCTGTTGCGCCGATGCCACACAGCATCATGTGTATGGGCTCTCTGTGGCGCTCCCACGACACCGAGCCCTGATGGCGGCAGTTGGGCGGCATGAAGTACCATTGCTTGTTGTACTTGAACATGAAGCCCGCCCCGAGGACACGGGAGCCTTCGTCGGGGCCCGCGTTCGACCTGTTGGTCCACTCCTCGGAGATTGTCTTGAGCTCTGGCGGCACATCGGGAAGGACACGCTTGTGCAGATAGATGACGTCCTGTAAATATTTGCTCTTCATGCCTGCGCCTCCTCGATCGAGGCGAGAGCCGAGTCGATTGAGTCAAGGACCTCAGACAGCGAGCTCATCGCGTCGTCCAAAGAGCCAGACGCGGACTCTATGGCCTCCGCGGCGGACTCTGATGCCTGCCCCTGTTCGCTCGCCTGTATACCCTCTGGCATATTGTCGAAGGACTCCTGCTCGTCGGCTTGGACGCTGTCGAGCTCTCCGCGAAGGTCGGAGAGGGCGTCTCCATTGTCGAGAGCGCTACGCAGTTTAGTCAGGGTGTCGATGATCTCCTGTAGGGCGGCGCGTCTGATCTTGTTCATAGTTGTTCTCCTCTCAAATATTCGAGCGCATACTGGCAGGTGACGGACCCTTCGAGGCCCATGAGATAATGGTTGTTGCCGTAATAGGTGTTGCTGTCGAGGATTTCCTCTGCGCGACGGTGCGCCTCTTGGGCCTGTGGGCGCTCGTATGACGCGCTGTGCCGAGCCTTGGCCGCGGTCAGGTAGGTCTCTGTGCGGGCGATCTTTTT
>Ga0302273_1000500_pt1 | contig 17253 bp, 13 predicted proteins | sample III_Bog_N1_3_FD_198774 | JGI IMG/M metagenome (GOLD analysis project Ga0302273, IMG submission 198774) | Peat permafrost microbial communities from Stordalen Mire near Abisko, Sweden - III_Bog_N1_3 | ecosystem: Environmental > Terrestrial > Soil > Wetlands > Peat | place: Sweden: Abisko... | reverse complement strand
AGCGAGACCCGCAGCCGTGCCCGGGCCCGGTGGATCCGCGAGCGGACGGTGCCCAGCTTGACGCCCAGCGTGACGGCGATCTCCTCGTACGAGAGTCCCTCGATGTCGCAGAGCACCACGGCGGCGCGGTACTCGGGCGGCAGCTCGGACAGCGCCCGCTGCACGTCGTGGTCGAGGTTGGCGTGCTCGTAGGCGCGCTCGGGCGCACCCAGCTCGTCGGTGGCCTCCCAGCGGGCCGTCTCGTCGCCGGTCGCGTCCATCCGGATCCGGCGCCGGCGGCGGACCTGGTCCAGGAACAGGTTCGTCGTGATGCGGTGCAGCCAGCCCTCGAACGTCCCCGGCACGAACGAGTCCAGGGACCGGAACACCCGGACGAACGTCTCCTGCGTCAGGTCCTCGGCGTCCTGGCGGTTGCCGGTCAGCCGGTAGGCGAGCCGGTACACGCGCGCCGAGTTGTCCCGGACGATCTGCTCCCACGTCGGGGCCTGCCAGGTGGCGGGCGGCGTGGTCATCGCGATCTCCTGTGTGGGTCCCGGTGCGAGGGGTTCGGTGAGCGTACGGGGCACTCCCATTGTCGCAGGCGCGTGGTGTGGCGGCGTGCCGGGCCGGCCGGGCGCGTGGCGGCCGGACCCCGCGGGTGGTCGGAGGGCCGGATCAGCGGCGGCGGCGGCCGCGTCGGGCGGCGGGGTCGGCTGCGGGCGGCGGCGGCCGCGGCGGGCGGCGGGGTCGGCTGCGGGCGGCGGGATCTGCGGGCGGTGGGATCAGCGGGCGGGTTCCGCGTCCCACGCGCCGGCTCCGCGCGCCGATACCCTGGCGCCAGGCCATCCGGTCATCCCGACCGCACCCTCAGGAGGCTGCCATCTCCACCGACAAGGCCCAGAGCTGGGCCTACTGCGAGGACTTCTCCCCCGAGGACGACGTCCTGCTGCGGGCCCGCGAGCGTGCCGGGCAGCTGGGCGCGACGCCGGTCTCGCCCGGGGTGGGTGCGGCGTTGCGGCTGCTCGCCGCCGCGGTGCGCCCGCACACGGTGGCGGAGGTGGGGACCGGCGCCGGGGTCAGCGGGCTGTACCTGCTGCGCGGCATGCCGTCGGACGCCATCCTCACGACGATCGACGTGGAGGTGGAGCACCAGCGCGCGGCGAAGGAGGCGTTCACCGAGGAGGGCGTCAAGCCCACCCGCACCCGGACGATCTCCGGGCGCGCCGCCGACGTGCTGCCGCGGTTGACCGACGCCGGCTACGAGCTGGTCTTCATCGACGCCGACCCGGAGGGGTCGCCCGGCTACGTCGAGCAGGCGGTGCGCCTGCTGCGGCCCGGCGGCCTGCTGGTGGTCGACGACGCGCTGTGGCACGACCGCGTGGCCGACCCGGCCCGGCGCGACGAGACGACGACCGCGGTGCGGGAGGTCGGTCGGGCCGTGCGTGACGACCCGCGGCTGATCCCCGCCCTGCTCCCGACGGGAGACGGTCTGCTGGTGGCTGTCCGCCGCTAGGAGGCCGGACCGCAGCCGACGACGAGCCTCAGCGCAGGTCGGCGAGGTACTGCAGGAGCAGGCGCGCGCCGAAGCCGGTGGCGCCCTCGGTCACCTCGTGCGCGTCGGCGGACGCCCGTGCGGTGCCCGCGATGTCCAGGTGGGCCCAGGCGCGCTCGCCGGCGAAGCGCCGCAGGAACAGCGCGGCGAACACCGAGCCGGCCCCCATCGCCTTCTCGGTGGCGGTCTGCCGCAGCTCGGCCACGGTGCTGCGCACGGAGGATGCGTACTCGTCGGCCAGTGGCATCGGCCACACCCGCTCGCCGGACTCCTCGCCGGCCGCGACCAGCGCGTCGACCAGCGCGGGGTCGGTGCCGTACAGCGCCGCGATCCCGGTGCCGAGGGCCACGCGGGCGGCGCCCGTGAGGGTCGCGACGTCGATGAGCACGTCCGGGTCCAGGTGCGCGTCGGCGTACGCCAGCGCGTCCGCCAGCACCAGGCGACCCTCGGCGTCGGTGTTCGTCACCTCGACCGTGGTCCCCCCGTACACGGTGACCACGTCACCCGGGCGGTACGACGACGCGCCGATCTGGTTCTCGGCCAGGGCCAGCACCGCGGTCACGCGGTGCGTCGACCCGGCCTGCGCCGCACCCACCACCGTCGCGAGCGCCACCGCGGCCCCCGCCATGTCGGTGCGCATCGGGACCATGCCGTCGCTCGTCTTGAGCGACAGACCACCCGAGTCGAAGGTGATGCCCTTGCCGACGACGACCACGTGCGCCGTGTCGGCGCCCACGACCGCTGGCACGTACCGCAGCACGGCAAGGCGCGGCGGCGACGCGGACGCCCCACCGACGGCCAGCAGCCCGCCGAACCCCTGCTCAGCGAGCTCGGCCGGTCCCAGCACGTCGATCGTCAGGCCCGCCGACGCGGCGAGCACGCGCGCCCGCTCGACCATCCATGCCGGGTCCTTGACGTTCGACGGCGTGTTCGCCAGGTCGCGCACCAGCCACGTCGCCGCGGCGGCCGCGCGGCCCGAGACGACGGCCGCGGCCACCCGTCCCCCGTCGCGCCCGAGCAGCACCAGCTCGGCGGCCGGCTCCGGGCCGGGTCCGGACGCGATCGTCTGACGGTGGTAGGCCGCCAGCAGATACCCCTCGACGACGGCGCGCGTCGCCGCAGCGACCTGCGACGCGTCGGCTCCGGGGTCGTCGCCCAGGGTCGTCGCGACGGTGCCCAGTCCGCGCACCGTCCGCGCCAGCGCGGCGCCCGCCCGGCGCAGCGCGACGGGTCCACCGTCACCGACCCCCACGAGCACGAGCCGCGGTGGCAGCCCCGCCCAGGGCAGGTGCACCGCGGAGCCGACCGGCCGGGGCAGGTGCACCGTGTGCGACTCGCCCGCCGCGCCGGTCAGGCCCGCGCGCTCGGCCAGCTCCGCCAGGTCGATGCCGTAGCGGGCCGCGGCGGCGGCGGTACCCGGGCCAGGGGTCAGTGAGTCGTCGCCGGAGCGCGCTGGTGACACCGGAACCGCGACGGCATCGACGGTGCCGTCGAGCAGAAGAGGGGTGTCGGCCAGCGTGCCTCCGGACAGCCCGACGACCGGCGGCGTGCGGCGCCGCTCCGATGCGGCCATGCGGTCAGCCGGCGACCGCGGTGAGCTTCGCGCCGAGCTCGGCGGCCTCGGTGGCGTTGAGCTCCACGACCAGGCGCCCGCCACCTTCCAGCGGGACGCGCATGACGATGCCGCGCCCCTCCTTGGTCACTTCGAGCTCGCCATCGCCGGTCCTCGGCTTCATCGCGGCCATGCGGCCTCTCCTTCAGTCGATCGCGCCGGCCGTTCACGCGCCCTGGAAGGGCGGCCGGGTGTCCGACTCCTATCGTAGTCGTCCGAGACGAGCGAGGCCCGAGACGATCGGGGCCTGATCAGGGCGGCCAGTCCCCCGACGGGTTGAACAGCCAGATCTGGCGGACCCACAGCACCTGCAGTCCGAGCATCAGCGCGACGATCGCGCCGAACCACCACCGGCGCGCGCGGGGGCTGCCGCCCACCACCCCGGCGGTGACCGCGCCCATCGGGAACGCGAGCAGCAGGAACCGGGCCAGGCTGCTGCCCGGTTCGACGACGGCGACGAGGTAGCCGATGTACGCGACCGACCAGGCGTGCAGCTCGCGGCCCAGCCGCCACGCCGAGGGGGCGACGAGCAACGCGATCGTCAGGCCGAAGCCGCCGACGAGCACCACGGGAGCCCAGGCGCCGAACCAGAACCGCGGCACGTAGGTCCAGCCCAGGAACGGCGTCACCTCACGGACCCCGCGCCACGACTCCTGGGTCAGCGTGTACGCGTCCGGCACCCAGGTCATCACGCCGACCACGGCGGGCCACGCGAACCCGGAGGCCACCGCGACGAGCGCGAGCCCGGCGAGCGCCCCGACGTCCCCGGTGGGGAGCCGTTCACCGCGGCTGCGGGCCTCCCGCCAGCGGATCACGGCGTGCACGACGACCACCACCGCCATCGGCAACGCGACCGCGCGCGTGAAACCCAGCGCCACCACCGCTGCCGCCGCCCACAGGTACCGGCGGGTGAGGATCGTCCAGAGCGCCGCCGCCACGAGCAGCAACGCCAGCGCCTCCGTGTACGCGGCCTGCAGCACCGGCGAGCTGGGGAACACGCAGACCAGCGTCACGGTGGCCAGCGGCAGCCCGGGCCACGCGGCGACCGCCCGCGGGGCGCCGTCGGCGATGCACCGGTACACCAGCAGCATCGCCGCCCCCGCGAGCACGAGGTTCACCAGCGGCGCGGCCACCTGCCACGGCAGGCTCGTCACGCCCATCACGGCGCGCACCAGCATGGGGAAGGCGGGGAAGAAGGCCAGCGCGTTCTGCTGGACGAGGCCGTCCGACCCGACCGGCAGCGTGCTCGGATACCCGCTCTCCGCGATGGTGCGGTACCAGCTGCCGTCGAACAGCAGGGAGACGAAGTCGAGGTAGCCCGGCCGCGCCGACGTCCACACGTTGGCCTGCTGGACTCGCGCCACCCAGACGAACACCAGCGCCGTGAACACCCGCGTGACGCCGTAGACGGCGAGCACCCGACCCCACCAGGGCCACGTACCGGGCCGTGACCACCGGCGCGGGGAGCCGAGCGCGGCCGGTGCCGCGGACGGATGCGTGCCCGGCGCCGTCGACGGATGCCTGCCCGGCGCCGCGGACGGATCGGCGGCCGGTGCCGTGGGCGGCTCGACGGCCGTCACCAGCCGGAGCTCTCGGCCGCCGCCCCCTGGGCCTGCGCCTCGGCCGCGGCCTCGGCAGCGGCGCGCTCGGCCGCGCGCAGCTCGGCCCCGCGGTCGACGACGATCCGCACGGCCTCGTCGGGATCGTCCGTCAGCTTGAGCAGGTCGAGGTCGGCCGCCGCGATCATGCCGCGCTTCAGCAGCGACGTGCGCAGCCAGTCGACCAGCCCGGACCAGTAGTCGACGCCGACGAGCACAATGGGGAACCCGTTCACCTTCTGGGTCTGCACCAAGGTCAGCGCCTCGAACAGCTCGTCGAGGGTGCCGAACCCGCCCGGCAGCACGACGAACCCCTCGGCGTACTTGACGAACATCACCTTCCGCGCGAAGAAGTAGCGGAAGTTCACGCCGAGGTCGACCCACTTGTTCATGCCCTGCTCGTGCGGCAGCTCGATGCCGAGACCGACAGACGTGCCGCCGGCTTCCGCCGCGCCGCGGTTGGCCGCCTCCATCAAGCCCGGCCCGCCGCCGGTGATCACGGCGTAGCCCGCCTCGACGAGCCCTGCAGCGACACGACGCGCCAGCTCGTAGTCGGGATGGCCACGCTTGATCCGGGCGGAGCCGAACACGCTCACCGCCGGCCCGACCTCCGCCAAGGCGCCGAACCCCTCGACGAACTCGGTCTGGATGCGCAGCACCCGCCACGGATCGTCATGCAGCCAGCTGGTGCGGTCACCGCGGGTCAGCAGCCGCTCGTCGGACGTCGTCAACGGGATCTGCGGCCCCCGCAGCACCACGGGGCCGCGGCGGTACTCCCCGTTCTTCTTCCGCCGGCGGCGTCGGCGCGGCCGGTCCTCGGAGGGCTGCGGCTCGGGCCGTTCGTCAGTCATGCACGGCACTCTAGGACCGGCGGCCATGTGCCGGCGGCGACTCGACCCCCGTCTGGCCGGGCGCCTCGGCGACGCACCTCCCGTCCTGGGCCAGCACGCGGTACGTCCACCGTTCGGTGGCCACCTGTCGGCTCGGGACACGAGCGAGCGTGAGCCCGCGGCGGTGCACCACGTGATGGTGGTAGCTGCACAGCAGAACGGCATTGTCGAGGTCGGATCGGCCGCCGTGCTCGTGCCACCAGCGGATGTGGTGGACCTCGGTCCACCGGGCCGGGGTGGTGCAGCCCGGCCAGCCGCAGTGCGGTCCGTCGCGCACCACCACCGCACGCCGCTGGTCCCGGCTGAACAACCGCTCCGATCGCCCCAGATCACGCGGCACGTCCCGAGCATCGACCACCACGCGAGCCAGCCGGCAGTCGCACAGCACCCGCGCGACTTCGCTCGCCGGCCAGGCGATGCCGGCCTCGTCGGTCACGCTCGGCACACTGCGCAGCCGACGAGCCACGTCGAGCGCGCTCCCCGCGACGACCGCACTCCCGTCGGCCGCCGCATTCCCAGCTGTCGCACTCCCAGCCGCCGCACTCCCGTCGGCCGCCACGCTCGCAGCCACCGCCACGTCGCTGGCCGGCCGGCCGTCGACCTGCTGCCGCAGTGCCGCGAACGTCTCCTCGCGCAGCACGACGCTGACGTGTGGGCGCGCGTCGCCGGGCACGTTCGGCGTCCTGCTCAACGCGTGCTCGGCGACGGCGGTCAGGGCGTCAGCCCGGCGTTGGGCCGGGTCGCGGTCGTCGTCGGCGGCGGGCCGGGGCGTGACGGCCTGCAGGGCGAGACGCAGCCGCTGCCCGGCCAGCGTGTCGAGCTGCCCCTTGATCAGCGTGCTCCCGCCCGAGTCGGTGAGGTTGAGGTAGCGGGCCGCGTGGGCGGCGTCGAAGTCGCGCTGCCGTGCCGCCGGGTCGAGCTCTGCGCCGAGCCGCTCCAGGGCCTGGCCGAACTGCGTCGCGTCCAGCCGGGAGGCGAGCCCCACCACCGAGCCCTGCCCGTGCTCGGTGGCGAGCTGCTGCTGGACGGTGGTCGATGCCCCGGCGACGAACCGCGCCAGCCGATCCACATGCGTCCCGGTCACGGTTCCGTCCGCGAGCGCCGACGCCACCTGGGGCAGCCGCGCGAGCGTGTCGGCCTGCCGCACCTGCGCGCTCGCGGCTCCGCGGCCCGCCCGCGAGCAGCGCGCGCGCCACGCCTCCAGGTCGCGGTCCCCATGCACGGCCCAGGACCCGGCCTCGCGTTCCGCGGCCAGCACCCGGCTGCGCGTCAGGGTCACCGCGTCCGAGACGCGATCAAGCAGCTCGAGCGCTGATCGTCGCTCCGCGACGGACCACCCGTCGGCACCCGACGCCGCCTCTGCCAGCCGCGCCCCGGTCGCCAGCCACGCCGCGATCCCGGGAAGCGCGGACCCGGCGTCGCCAGCCGCGTGCTCAGCGCCCGACGGGCGCGCGACGGCAGACCGCTCGGCCACGCACGTCGGCGCCGACCCGCTCGCGCCGACTGCGGCGCCGAGCAGATCGTCCGACCGGCGGGATTCGAACATGTGTACCATTCTAGCAGTGCGCACCGACACCCACAACAGGTCATGCACAACCGGATGGCCCCGAGATTCCCAGGGCCGGGGGCCGGTGTCGCGGCCCGCCGCGCGCGCCCGTCGCCACAGCCGGCCACGCGCCGCATGTGACCCGCGGCTGCACGTCGTCGCGCCCTGCACGCCGCCTGCAGCCCGCCGCCAGGCGTCCCGCAGAAGAGCAGCCCGCCGCCTCCACGCGGCCCCGGCCGCAGCCCCGAGCCGCAGCCCGCAGCCAGGCCCCCCGCAGCCCGCTCCCCGGTCCCTACCGCTCCCGGGTCAGCCAGGCGCGCAGTGTCGCGTGCACGGCCTCCACTTGCGCCACCGGGCAGCGCTCGTCGTCCCGGTGGGCCAGCAGCGGGTCACCCGGACCGAAGTTCACCGCGGGCACGCCGAGCGCGGAGAACCGCGCGACGTCCGTCCAGCCCAGCTTGGCCGTCGGGGCTGGCCCGCCCGCACCCAGCACCGCCTCGACGAAGGCCCGGGCCGCGGGGTGGTCCAGCCCCGGCAGTGCGCCGGCCGCGACGTCGAGCACCTCCACCTCAAACCCCGTGAGCACCTCGCGCACGTGCGCGGCGGCCTCGTCGGCCGTGCGCGACGGCGCGAACCGGTAGTTCACGGTCACCTCGCACCGGTCCGGCACGACGTTCGCCGCCGTGCCGCCGCTGATCAGCACCGCGTTGAGGCCCTCCCGGTAGTCCAACCCGTCGATCGACACCGTGGCGGGGCGGTAGGCCTCGAGCCGGCGCAGCACCTCGCCGGCGGCGTGGATCGCGTTCACCCCGGTCCAGGCCCGTGCCGAGTGCGCCGCCACCCCGGGCACGACGACGCGCGCGCGGAGCGTGCCGTTGCAGCCGCCCTCGATGCCGCCCGCCGTGGGTTCGCCGAGCACGGCGAAGTCCCCGACCAGCCAGTCCGGGTGCCGCTCGACGACCCGGCCGAGCCCGGACAGGTCGGCGGCGACCTCCTCGTGGTCGTAGAACACCCACGTGACGTCGTCGGACGGGGTGGCGAGCTCCGCGGCCAGGGACAGCAGCACCGCCACACCGGCCTTCATGTCCACCGTGCCCCGGCCCCACACCACCGCGTCCGGCCCCTCCCCCGTGACATGCGTCGGCAGGTTGCCCGCCAACGGCACCGTGTCCAGGTGCCCCGCGAGCACCACGCGTCGCGCGCGGCCCAGCGCCGTCCGGGCCAGCACCGTGTCCCCGTCGCGCAGCACCTCGAGGTGGGCGCACCGGCGCAGGGCGGTCTCGACGAGGTCCGCCAGGGCGCGCTCGTCGCCGCTGACCGACGGCACGTCGCACACCGCCCGCGTCAGGGTCATCAGGTCGGCGGACAGGTCCAGCCCGGTCGGTACGGCCGGCCGTGGTGCGGTGGAGGTCACCGCACGAGGCTAGCGAGCCTCAGGAGCCGTGTGCCGCGAGGAACGCCAGCAGGTAGGCCCGCGAGTCGGCGTCGTCGATCGAGGAGTTCGGCAGCGCCACCGCCTGGTCCCAGAGCCCCGGGTCCGGCCCGGCCAGCGCCTGGTACATCAGCAGGTAGTCCCCGAACATCACGTCCGGGCCGCTGGGTGCCGCCTCGGCCACCGAGGCCGTGATCTGCTCCGCGTCCACGCCCTCGGCCAGGTACGTCGCGACCGGCGACATGGGGATCAGCTGGATGCCGAGCATCGCGGACGGCTCCGGGCTGAACCAGGTGGCCCAGTCCCGCTTGCCGCCCCAGACGAGGGCGACCACCCGGTGGGTGTAGCCGGTGAAGGACGACAGGTCCGGGTTCGTCCAGTAGGCACGCGCTGAGGCCGCCTCAGTGGAGGCCAGCCAGGTTGCCTCCGTCGCCAGGTCGTCCTGGCCGCTGGCCGTGGCCCACAGGCCCAGGCCGTTCCAGGCGTTGACCGCCTCCGACGACGACTCCTGGTTGTTCCCGTCCGCGAACGGCGACGTGCCGGACGCCCACGAGTGACCCGCCCAGGGGTCGAACGACCGCAGCTGCGGCAGCTGATCCGTGCTCACCGCCGCGGCGATGTCCTGGGCGACCAGGTTCAGCACCGGGCTCAGGTCGGCCGCCAGGGTCGAGTCGTCGGCCGCCAGCAGCCCCGCGGCCGCCAGCAGGTAGCCGTAGTGGAAGTGGTGGTCGTTGAGCTCGTCGGAGCCGAACGAGGGGGTCAGGCCGATCACCGAGCGGGCGGTCTCGTCGTAGACGAAGCAGCGCTCGGAGCGCACCTCGCAGCCGTCGGGCTGCGCCCACTCCCGCAGCGCGTCCGCCACCCGGGTGCGCAGCTCGGCCACGGCGTCGCCGGCACCGACCTGCTCACCGAGCACGACGAGCGTCGCGGCGCGGTACAGCGCCTTGGCGCCGAAGTAGGTGTCGGAGGGGAAGGCGCCGGTGGCGGCGACGTCCTTGCCCACCTGGTCGGCGATGGCGGTGCGACGCGTGTCGTCCAGCGCGGACAGGTCGAGGGAGCCCGTGGGGGCCACCGTCGGGGCGAAGGCCTCGAGCACGGACCCGGCGCACAGCTCCAGGTCACCCAGCACGCTGGGATAGGTGCCCAGGTCGCAGCCCTGCCGCTCCGGCTGGTCGCCGGTGCGCTGGTGCGGGGCGAGCACGTAGGCGGAGGGCGTGCCGCTGGCGGTGGTGTACGTCAGCGTGGTGCGCGCCACCGAGGTGTCGACCCCGTACGTCACCTGGACGCCGGTCACCGGGTCGCCGGCCGCGGCGGCCAGCACGTCGGCGGCCTGCGACGAGGCGTCGGTGGGCAGCGGGTACCAGGTGGCGGTCGCACCGGCGGCGAGCGTCAGCGTGCCGCCGTCCAGGGCGCCGTCCGGTGCGACGAGCGCCCAGGTGGTGGCGCCGATCGTCACGGTCGGCGCGGGGCCGTCACCGGCGACGAACGCGGCGCCCGCGCCGAACGTCAGGTCCTGGGCTGCCGTGAAGGACACGAACGGGGAGCCCTCGGCGAGCGCCACCCGGCCGAGCTCCTTGCCGGCGCCGTCCAGCAGCGCCACCGTGACGGCGACCGGGTCGGCCGCCACCACCTGCGCGGAGGCGGCGCCGACGTCCACCCCGACGGACGCGACGTGCGGTGCCATGATCACCGCTGCGCTGGCCGTGGGCTGCGGTGCGCCGATCTCGAAGCCGGTGGCGGTCAGGGCGAAGGAGTCCGGCATCGCGTACACCGGCTGCGGCGCGTCGCCGAACACCAGGCCCGAGTACCACCGGTTCGACGGCGGTGCGAGGCCGTCGGCCAGCCGCACCGGGTCGATCTTGGCGACCGCCTGCGTGGGGACGGCCGCGACCAGCGTGGCGGTGTCCACCTGCGGCGGCGTGGCGTCGGGCGGGCCGGACGGGTCCACGGCCGCGGCGGTCGTGGACGCACCCGGGGTGGGTGGCGTGGCGCCGGCATCCCGCCAGGGCGCCGCGAGCGCGACCGCTCCCGCACTCACCAGCACGACCAGGGCCACGACCCCGGCGACGATGCGGCCGCTCACGGCAGCACCCCGTCGATCCAGGTGCGGACGTGCTCGGACGCCGTGGTGACCACACCGTCGTTGCGCAGCTGCACCTGGGCGACCACCGGCGTGCCCGCCGTGGCGAGGCCGTCGGTGGAGCCCGAGGTCAGCTCGGGGCAGTCCACGGTGAGCACCGCCTGCGCGGCGCCGTCCACCGTGGTCACCCGCACCTCGCTGACCGTGCCGATCAGCTGCCGGGTGTCCGGCAGCGTGACGGTGACGGTCGCGGACCGGTCGAGCCGCGCGTACTGCGCCGGGGTCAACGTCAGCTGGGCCTCGACGTGCAGGCTGCCGGCCTGCTGCAGCGTGGCCAACGCTCCACCGGCCACCACGAACGCCCCCTTCTCCGCGGCGACGACGGTCACCGTGCCCTCGGTGCTCGCCTGCACCACCAGGTGCCCGTCCGCATCGACCTTCGTCGACGTCGGCGTGGACTGCACGTCGCCGCTGGACAGGTCGTAGGTCAGCGTCGCGGAGTCGATGACGAACAGCGGGTCGCCTGCGCGCACCTGCTGCCCCACCTCGACGAGCCGGTCGAGCACCAGGCCCGCGTAGGGCGTGCCGACCGAGATGTCCTGGCCGACGATCTGCGCGGTGGCGCTCGTCGCCTGGCCACGGCTGTTGTTGAGGTGGTCCGTGGCGAGCGCGGCTACCACCAGCACCACCAGGATCCCGATCACGAGTCGAATGCGTCCGCCCCAGGTCATCGCGTACCTCCAGTGAGAATGAGTTCGTCGTCCGGGGCCGCTGCCGGCGCGGCTGTCGGCGCCGCGGTCGGCGCTGCTGTCGGCGCTGCAGTCGGCACGGCCGCCGACGAAGGGCGACCGGCGGCGCGTCGGCCGCTGCGGGTCCGTGCCGCCAGCCGAGCGCTGTGCGCCTCGCGCCGGGCGGTGAGCAGGAAGCCACCGAGAATCAGGGTGTTGGTCGCGTTCCAGGCCAGCGCCAGGCTCAGGGTGCCGTTGCCGAGGTCCTTCCACAGACCCACGGCGGTGGTGACGGCGAGGAAGACGAATACGAGCACCTGCGGCTGGATGAAGGCGAACGGTGACCGGTAGGCGCCGGTGGCGCCGGTGGCGTGCCACGTCTGCTCGCGCCGGAGCACCGCGTTGACCAGCGCCCGCACGTAGATCGGGAACGAGACCGACGCCAGCAGCAGCACCTCCCAGCGGAAGGAACCGAGGGTGAAGAAGGCCAGCAGCACCTGCATGCCGTAGAACCCCGCGTAGTACAGGGCCCACGTCGCCGGCGTGATCGACAGGTTCATCGGGGTCAGGTCGAAGTAGATCTGCAGGGGCGGCACCAGCAGCAGCAGCAGCGGTGCGATCCCGGTGAGGTAGTGCGTCGCCGTGACCGTGTACTGCAGCTTCTGGTCCACGGTCAGCTGCCGGCGCCGGGCCCAGGGCCAGTGCGACAGCATGATCTCGAACCCACCCGTCGCCCACCGCAGCTGCTGCTTGGTGTACGCCTCCACCGTCTCCGGGGTGTTGCCGACGGCCAGGGTCGTCGGGATGTAGACGGAGCGCCAGCCCCGCTCGTGCAGCAGCAGCGACGTCCACACGTCCTCGGACTTGGAGTCGGCGTACATGCCGCCCACCGAGTCGATCGCGGTGCGTCGGAAGATGACGTTCGTGCCCACGCAGAACGCCGCGTTGAACCGGTTCCGGCCCGGCTGGATGAACCGGTAGAACACCGCCTGCATGTACCCGGCGCCGCGCGAGATCACCGACTGCAGGTTCCCGTAGGTCTGCGGGGTCTGCACGAACGCGACGTCGTCGTCCACGAAGAACGGCACGGTCTCGTGCAGGAAGGTCGGCTCCGGGACGAAGTCCGCGTCGAAGATGACGAACAGCTCGCCGCGGGTCAGGGTCAGCGCGTAGTTGACGTTGCCGGCCTTCGCACCGCTCGACGACAACCGCCGGATGTACCGTGCGCCGAGCTCGCCGGCCAGGTCGCGGACCTCGTCGCTGCGCCCGTCGTCGAGCACCCAGACCGTGTGCGCGCCGCGCATCGCGAGGGCGGCGGCGACCGTGCGGCGGATGATGGCGAGGTCCTCGCCGTAGGTGGTGACGAACACGTCGATGTCCACCGGGCGGCCGTCCAGGTGCAGGCGCCAGCGGTCCGGGGTCGCCCCGGCGCCGTCGCGGGCGATCTGCGCCTCGTCGTACAGCCGGTCCTGGGCATGGTGGAACGCGAAGGTCCGGGGGTTCTCACCGCCGGCGAGGATGGTCCACATCGCCAGCAGCGCGTGCAGCACGAGGATCGACTCCGCGACCATCACCAGCGCGTAGGGCAACGTGTCGCCGCGGTTCGCCGGGTTCGCCAGGAAGCTCGCGTAGAGCAGCACCCCGGCGGCGCCGAGCAGCACCAGCAGCACCAGCGAGGGGCTGCGCGCCGCCTCGTTCTCGGCGCTACGGACCGGCCGGGAGTGCGGGAAGTCGCCGAGCCGCTGCTCGGACGTGACGTCAGTCAGGGGTGTGGCCATCAGGTCTCCAGACGCGCTGCCGTTGTGACACGTGGACCGCGATGCGGTTCGCACGGTGTTCGGCGGCGTCCTCGACACCGGTTGCACGTGATGCGGGCCGGTAGGCCCACCACCACGAGGACGCAACGACCGTAAGCAGACGCCGCGCGGCCTGTCCAACGGTCAGCAGGCATCCTGGGGATGAGCAGCGGGTGAAAGCACAAACCGGACGAACCCGTCACCTGCAACGACGCCGCGCACGGGCGGCTGAGGCATCCCGGCCGCCCGTCAACCGCATTCGTCCCACCCTTCGAGACGATCGGGTAGGCGGCCCGGCTCGGAACGGCGCGGACCGGACCTGGCGCCCCGGCCGCGCGGAGCGCTGACGGCCCGCCTCGCAGCGAAGCGCTGACGGCCCGCCCGGCCTACAGCCGCAGGCTCACCGTGCCGGCCGAGATCGGGGCCGGCAGCTCGCTCGAGCCCGTGCCGGACAGGTAGGCGTCGACCGCCCGGGCGGCCGCCCGACCCTCCGCGATCGCCCAGACGATGAGCGACTGGCCGCGCCCCGCGTCGCCGGCGACGAACACGCCCGGCACGTCGGTGGCGAAGTCGTCGGACCGGGCGATGGTGCCCCGCTCCGTCAGTGGCACCTCGAGCTGGTCCAGCAGCGGCCCACGCTCGGGACCGGTGAAGCCCATCGCGAGCAGCACCAGCTGGGCGGGGATGTCGCGCTCGGTCCCGGGCACCACGGTCACCCGGCCGCCGACCAGCTCCACGTCGCAGATCCGCAGCGCGCGCACCGCACCCTCGTCGTCGGCCAGCACCTCCTGGGTGGACACGGCGTACACCCGCTCGCCGCCCTCCTCGTGGGCGCTGGCGACGCGGAACAGCATCGGGTACGTGGGCCACGGCTGGCCGTCCGGGCGCTCGGCCGGCGGGCGCGGCAGGATCTCCAGCTGCGTCACCGAGCGGGCGCCCTGCCGGATCGCGGTGCCGAGGCAGTCCGCGCCCGTGTCGCCGCCGCCGATGATGACGACGTCCTTGCCGGTCGCGACCACCTGGCCCTCGACGACCTCGCCGAGCGCGACCCGGTTGGCCGGGGGCAGGTACTCCATCGCCTGCAGCACGCCGGCGGCCGCCCGCCCGGGCACCGCCAGGTCCCGCGGCGTCGTGGAGCCGACCGCGAGCACCACCGCGTCGAACCGCGCGCGCAGCTCGGCGCCGGAGATGTCCCGCCCGATCTCGACGCCGCAGTGGAACCGGGTGCCCTCCTCCTTCATCAGCGCCAGCCGACGGTCGATGACGGACTTCTCCATCTTGAACTCGGGGATGCCGTACCGGAGCAGACCGCCGGCCTTGTCCGCGCGCTCGTAGACGGCGACGGTGTGCCCGGCCTGGGTCAGCTGCTGGGCGGCGGCCAGGCCGGCAGGTCCGGAGCCGACGACCGCGACGGTGTGCCCGGTGTACCAGCGCGGCTCCTTGGGCGTCACCAGGCCGCGCGCGAAGGCCTCCTCGATGATCGAGACCTCGATGTTCTTGATGGTGATCGGCGGCTGGTTGATGCCGAGCACGCACCCCGGTTCGCACGGCGCCGGGCACAGCCGGCCGGTGAACTCCGGGAAGTTGTTCGTCTGCAGCAGCCGGTCCGCCGCGTCGGACCACTGCCCGCGCCAGACGAGGTCGTTCCACTCCGGGATGAGGTTGCCCAGCGGGCAGCTGAAGTGGCAGAACGGGATGCCGCAGTTCATGCACCGGCCGGACTGGGCGTGCAGGCTGCTCAGCGCCGGCTCGTCACCGGCACGGTGGCCGTGCACCTCCTGCCAGTCGAGGATCCGCACGGGCACCGGACGGTTGGCCGGCAGCTCGCGCTGCCGCACGGTGAGGAAGCCTCGGGGGTCTGCCACGGCGATGAGCCCCTCTCGTGCGGGCCACGCCCTGTGCGTGGCTGCTCCGGCGTGCGGGTGGTGCGGACACCGCTCACCACGGGACACCCTAGACACCCCCGCGGCATCGGCCGAACGCCTTAGGTCCCGCCCGCACGGCCCTAGGCTGGCCGCCATGACCGACCGCACCGCCTGGGGGCACGGCCTGGCCACGGTGACCGACGACGGGACCACCCTGGACGTCTGGTACCCCAGCCCCGCCCTGGGCACCCCGCCCGACGACGCCACGCCGCCCGCAGAGCTCGTCGCGGGCCTCGGCAAGGACACCGCCCGCCGGGTCCGGGTCGAGCTGGTGACCACCGTGGTGGCGCTCGACACCCCGCCGACCGACACCGCCGACGCCTACCTACGCCTGCACCTGCTGTCGCACCGCCTCGTCGCGCCGAACACCATCGACCTGGACGGGCTGTTCGCCGTGCTGCCGACGGTCGTCTGGACCAGCGCCGGCCCCTGCGCGCCCGACGACTTCGAGGCCACCCGGGCCCGGCTGCGCGCGCGCGGCCCGCTCACCGTGCTCGGCGTCGACAAGTTCCCCCGGATGGTGGACTACGTGCTGCCGAGCGGCGTGCGGGTGGCCGACGCCGACCGCGTCCGGCTCGGCGCGCACCTGGCCGCCGGGACCACCGTGATGCACGAGGGGTTCGTCAACTTCAACGCCGGCACGCTCGGCCCGTCGATGGTCGAGGGCCGCATCTCGCAGGGCGTCGTCGTCGGTGCCGGGTCGGACGTCGGCGGCGGGGCCTCGATCATGGGCACGCTGTCCGGCGGGGGACGTGAGCGGGTGTCCATCGGCCGGCGGACCCTGCTCGGGGCCAACTCCGGGCTGGGCATCCCGCTGGGCGACGACTGCATCGTCGAGGCCGGCCTCTACCTGACCGCCGGCACCAAGGTGGCGCTCATCGGGGACGGCGACGAGCCGGCCACGGTCAAGGCCCGCGACCTCGCCGGCTGCGACGGCGTGCTGTTCCGCCGCAACTCGCTGACCGGCGCGGTGGAAGCCGTCGCCCGCACCGGCAGCGGCGTGCACCTCAACGCGGCGCTGCATGACCACTGACCGACCCTCGACCCGCCGGCCGCCCCGCCGACGCGCCGCCCGGCGGGCGCTCGCCGGCACCCTCGCCGTGCTGCTCGTCGTGGTCGCGCTGCTCGCCCTGGCCGTCTGGGCCATCACCCGGGTGCTCTCGGCGGGCGGCCCGGAGCCGATCGCGGAGAGCTGCACCGCGACGGTGGACACCAGCACGTGGCGGCTGTCCCCCGTCCAGTCCGACAACGCCGCGCTGATCGCCTCGATGTCCGTGCGCCGTGGGCTGCCGGCGCGGGCGGCGACGATCGCCCTCGCCACCGCGATCCAGGAGTCCGGGCTGGTCAACCTCGACCACGGCGACCGCGACTCGGTGGGCCTGTTCCAGCAGCGAACGTCCCAGGGCTGGGGCACGGTCGAGCAGATCATGGACCCGGTGTTCTCCACCGGCGCCTTCTTCGACGCCCTCGTCAAGGTGGACGGGTTCGCGGAGATGCCGGTGACCGAGGCCGCGCAGGCCGTGCAGCGCTCGGCCTTCCCCGATGCGTACGCGGCCCACGAGGACGCGGCCCGGGCCTTCGCCTCGGCCCTGACCGGCTGGTCGCCGGCCGCGCTGAGCTGCACGTTGGCTCCGGCGCAGGCGGCCGGCGTGGCCGACGACGTGCTCGCCCGCATCGCCCGTGACCTCGGTGAGCTGCCCGCCACGGCGACCCCGGCGGACGCGGAGGCGGGCACGCCCGCGCTCGTCGTGCTCGACGCCTCCGCACTGGCACCCGACGACGCCGTCCGCGGCGCCTGGGCGGCCGGCGCGTGGGCCGTCGCGGTGGCGCACACGCTCGGCCTGGACGCCGTCGCGGTCGCCGATCAGACGTGGGTCCGCGGCACCGACGGCTGGCACCCGACCACCGGCACGCCGCTGCCCGTGGGCACGGTGCAGCTCACGCTCGCCGGCTGACCCTCCGCGAGCCCCGGGCCGGCACCGGCCGACACGGCTCACCCCGGCCGGCGAACCCCTCCCCGCGCGCCGGGGTGACCTCAGCGCGACTCGACCGGCACGTAGTCCCGCTCGGTGGCGCCGACGTAGATCTGCCGCGGACGGCCGATCTTCGTCTGCG
>Ga0302273_1000498_pt1 | contig 17261 bp, 12 predicted proteins | sample III_Bog_N1_3_FD_198774 | JGI IMG/M metagenome (GOLD analysis project Ga0302273, IMG submission 198774) | Peat permafrost microbial communities from Stordalen Mire near Abisko, Sweden - III_Bog_N1_3 | ecosystem: Environmental > Terrestrial > Soil > Wetlands > Peat | place: Sweden: Abisko... | reverse complement strand
CCCAAGGCGCACGGCTCAGGTAGAGGCGCAGGATCAGCGGCTTGCCCAGCGTGCGCTCCATTTCGACGGCATACAGCAGCTCGCGCAGCTTGTGTGCCGGGCTGCGCGCCGAGCCGGTGACCAGCATCTTGCTCAACTGCTGCGCCAGCGTGCTGCTTTTGTGCCCGGTTGGGGGCGGGCTGTCTGCATCCGGGGGCAGCGCCGCGTCCAGCTCGGTCAGTGCATCCCCGTGGTACTCGTCGGGGCGCTGGTCTTCGGCGGCGACCACGGCATGCGACAGCCAACTGGCCGGGGTCAAGCGCGAGACGATTTTGCTGCAGCCCGTCGGGCTGTTGGCCAGTGCTTCGGTGCCCAGCCCGCTGACCTGAAAGCCCTCGATTTCCGGGTCCAGGCTGAACTCATTCTCGGGCAGGTTCAGCGTCGCGTTCAGTCCGAAGCGCCCGTCGATGCGGGCCTTGGCCAGCTCGGGAATGCTGGCACTAAACAGCGCATAAGCATCGGCAATCGGCGTCAGCGGCAACTGCAGGCGCACGCGCAAGCCGTTTTTTTCCAGCGCGCTGCGCCAGGTGGCGCGCAGCTTTCCTGACGACAGCGTGCCGCTGATCTGCTCGCCCTGGCGCTGCAGCGTCAGCAGAACTTCGTCGAGAACCAGCGGCTCGCTGCCCGGCTCCGGCAGCTTGAAGGTGCAGGGCGCGCAGCGGGCGTTTAACGTGCGGCTGGTGTCTTGCCAGCTCAGTTGCACCGGCCCGGCACGGCTGTCCAGCGTGCGGCCATCGAGCAGCAGCGGCGCCAGCACCGGGGCAGTGGCCAGCCGGATCAGCGTCGAGGCGCCGACCTGCAGCGACACCGGGCCGAGCTGGAACGGCACCGTCCATTCGCCGGGCTGGGGCGCCAGCAGCATTCGCAGGCTCAGGTAAGGAATCAGCAGGCAGGCGAACGCCAGCATCAGCCAGCCAGACGCAGCCCTGGCTTTGGGAGACAGCGGCTTCATACCGGCGTTGCGGTGGTGATGGCCTGCCACGGCCCCTGCGACTGGCCCATCACGGCGGCCCAGTACCAAGCCGAAGTGTCGGTAAAGCCCTGACCTGCAGCGTCAAGAATGCGCTCACAAACCCGCAGGCGCTGGCCGCCGCTCTGGCCCGGCGTGGCGTCAAAGCAGCGCCATAGCTGCTGCGCCTGATCGCGCTCTAACTGCTCGGCGGCGAGACGGTAGCCCAGACCCCGGTAGCAGTCAGCCGCCGGGTGCAGCATGCGCGTCGGCTGGTTGACGGTGCGCAGCACCAGCGTTTGCTGGCCGTCGGTCATCCGGCTCAGGCTGCCGGGAAAGTTTTGCGCAAAACGCTGCTCGACATCGCTCAACGCTAGCGGGCGCAGCGCCCGGCCCTGCCACTGCGCAGGCAGTTCGCTGGCAACATGCAGAGGCGCGGCTGATGCGGCGGCTGGCCGGTAGAGCGTGGAAAAAATCGACCACAGCATGCACAGGGGCAGCAATAGGGCCCACAGCATTTTGTGCCGCACCCGGTTGTTAAAACTGTTTTCAAGCATGACTATCCTTTGCCGGGCAGCTTACCACCGCGACAATGACGCCACACACGGCCGCCAGCAGCACCAAGCCAACCATTTCATGCGCCCAGCCGGGCAGCGACCAGCCCGAAGCCTGGGCCGCCACCAGCACCGTGTTGCGCGCAATATTACCCGCCAGCACCAGCGCGCCGACGGCGGGCAGCCGGGTCAGAAAAGCGCGGCTGCTGCGCCCCAGCCAGAGCGCGCTGACGCAGGCCGTGAAGTAGCCCAGCCAGGCCATCTGCACGCCCGAGCAGGGCGCATCAACGATGATGAGCTGGCCATCGACCAGCAGGCTGGCGCCGCTGCGCTGGACTTCGTGACCGAGGCGCAGCAGCCAGCCGCTGGCCTCGGCGGTGACGACGCGCAGCGGAAACCCGGCGTAAAACTGCAGCGAGGCCAGCAGCGGCAGCGCCAGCATCGACAGGCCGATGACCGGGGCCAGCGCCACCGTGGCGGGCAAAAAAGCCGCCAGCCCGGCGGCCAGCGTCAGCACGGCCAGCAGCGCGACCAGCAGCCCCGGCAGCAGGCCGTGTACGGCGCTGACCAGCAGCGCGCCGCCAAGCGCCAGCGCAAACCAGCCCAGACGTGGCGCGACGCGCAGCTGATGGCGCTGCTGCCCGACCAGCGCGCCCAGTGCAGCCAGCGCCAGCAGGCCGAGCGGGTCGTCCGAGCGATCCAGCATGCGCCTGCCCATCCAGAGCCAGCTCGGCCAGAGCGCCGCCGCCAGCAGCGCCAGCCAGACGCCGGGCGCCAGACTGTCGATGCGGCTGCCCCAGCGCACAAAACGCGGCGCGCCACCCAGATCAACCCGGCGGTGCTGGCTCATCGAATGCCTCCTTGGGCGATTTCATGCGGTGAAGCGAACCAGGCCGCTTTCGCGCTGCCTGCGCTGGCGCCGCTGGCGTCGTCCCAGCAGCGCCAGCATCGACAGCAGCACCAGCACTGCGCCCCAAGTGGCCGGTTCCGGCGTCGAAGGCACCGCCGCGCCGACGCTGATGTCGCCCACCGCCAAATTGCTCACGCCCTGCGGCATTGGCGACGGCTGGTTCACCGTCGTGGCGTCCTGCGGCTGGGTGTTGCGCACCACTTCATCGACGGCCAGAAAGCTGGTGTACTGCGTCAGCAGGCTGTATTTCAAACCCAGATCGGTGATGCGCTGGCGGTAGTCGCCCTGCCCTTCCAGCGCCTCCTGGTCCGACAGCGCGGCGATGCGGTGGCGCGCCCACAGGTAGCGCAGCGCGGCCGTGTTCTGGCCCGGCTGCGCGGCAATCGGCACCGCGTGGCGGTACGGGCCGCTGGCGCTTTGCCCCTCGATGACGGCCTGCGCCCTGGCGCCTGGCGTGCCGCGCCATTTGCCAAACAGCACCACCGGCCGCTCGCCCAGCACGTCGGGCAGCTGGGCCGGTTCCACGTCATAGACATCGAGGCCTTCAAAGCGCGCCTTGACGCTGGTCAGCACCGGCGAGTCGATCATCTTGCGAAACTGCGCCGCCTGCGCCGCTGCCTGCGACGGCTCGGTGATGATGAAGGGCTCGCCCATCCCGGCGCGCGCCAGCCCTTCCATCAAATGCCGGTTCACCGACGAGCCGATGCCAAACGAAAACAAATTGGCCTGCGACAGGTTGCGCCGCACCAGCTCAAAAGCCTCGCGCTCGACGGTGACAAAGCCGTCGGTGACGACCACCACGGTGCGCGACACATCGGCCGCTTTCGGCTCGGCATAGACGCGCTGGAGCGCTGGCATCAGCTCGGTGCTGCCGCCGCCGCCTTCGGCGTCAATGGTGCGGATGGCCTGCTCGATATTGGCCTGCGTCGCCGGAACGGACTGGGGGCTTAACAAGCGGTTGCTGCCCGAAAACAGCAGCACGTTGAAGGTGTCGCTGGGGCGCAGCTTGCCGATCAGCTCGCGCAGCAGCGTCTTGGCTGTGTCCAGCGGAAAGCCGTGCATGGAGCCGGAAATATCGACGACAAAAATGTAGTCACGCGGGTTGATGGCCTGCGCGGCGATCTGCTTGGGCGGCTCGATCATCGCCAGAAAGAAGTTCTCGCCGCTGGCGCCGCCCTGGCCCGGCGGCCCCTGGAAGAGCATCACGCCGGACTCGATCTGCTCACCGGCGAGCCGGTAGTCGAGGATGAAATCGCGGTTGTTCTCGCTCTGGGCGCTGGCTTGCAGCGACATGGCGGCGTGGTTTTGGTCGTTCATTTTGACGTTGATCCGGTGGGTGGTGGAGCGCACTTCCTTCAGGCCAATCGGCGTGCTCAGCGCCACCTTGATGTCAAACGCCGTCGCCGACGCCTCGCCTGCGGGCAGATAGGGTTGGCCGACCCAGGCCGAACGCGCCTGGCTGGAAGACGGGCTGTTGTAGCGCGGCCCGACCATGGTCGGAAAGACAAACTGGTAGTTGCCCGACTGCGGCACCAGCAGCTCGGTGTAGCGCAGCTCGACCGCGATGTCGTCGCCGGGCAGGATGTTGGCGACGTTCATCTGGAACACATTGGGCAGCTGCTGCTCCAGCAGCGCGGCGGTTTTGCCTTCTTTTTTGGCCTTGTCGTAGTCGCGCTTGGCCTGCTGCTTTTCGCGGATGTTGGCGGTAATCAGCCGGTCGGCGAGGCGCACATTCATGCCATAGACGGCGGCGCGGGTCGAGCCGGGAAACACGTAATTGGCCTCAATGGCGCGCTGGCCCTCGTTCTTGTAATGCTGGGTGACGGTGACATCGGCAATCACGCCGGAGATGCGCACATCGACCTGGGTCGATTTCAGCGGCAGCTTGTCCAGGCCGGGCTCGCCGCCCTTGACGAAAAAATACGGGCTTTCGGTCTTGAGTCGGGGCGCGTCCCTGTCCTGCGCCTGCACCGGGCACGCGGTCAGCGTGAAAAAGCAGACGGTGGCGACGCTGGCGGTGGCGCGCCAGAGCCAGCAGGCGCTGCTGGCTTCGAGGGAAAGTAGCTTCATTAGGGGCTCCTTGGCGGGTGTGTGACAGGCAATGCGCAAGCATCGCCGCCGCAAGGGAAGCTGGTTTGAAGTTTTCGCGAAGCTTTCGGGGCGCTTGTGTGAAGTCGGTGTGAAGAGCTGGCTCTAGCCGCGATTCAGTGCTGTAATTTTGATAGTTACTTGTGCTGATGCTCATTTCGCCAGAGGCTGACTGGCAGATGCAAGTAAGTGCTTGCACCGCTGTAGTCAGGCCTCACGCGCCCTGTGCATTTTTGAATCTAGTGTCGCGTCTTGCGTCTTACACAGGGTGCCCCCGGAGTCTGGCATACCGACAGTTTTCCTGAGACGTGACACTAGCTTTGAATCGCTTTTCAAACGATTCAAAGCTTTCTGCTGCAATCTGGATGTGCGCTGGCAGCTATGAGATCAGGAAGATCTGGTTTGTCGAGCTGGTGAATTCAGGAAAATTTTGAAAAATAGCTATAATTTAAAGTAATAAATTTTTTAAAACATGCCGTAAAAATAAAATTGGCTTTTAAATTAAAATATAACAACATTTTCGCATTAAACAAAATTTTTATATTAATAGTATGGACTATAAAATAGTATTACCGATAGCTGCCTGCGCAATTTCCGTGGGAAGCTTATTGATATCTTATCTTGCATATCTAAATGCTCGCCGTACCCGTCTTGACTCAAAAAGTGCTGCACTTTTCAAGCTTAGATTTGATGTGTTAAAGGCTGCTAAAGAGGTCGAGTTTGCTTGGCAAGATGTGGTGAATGATCTATACCATGAGCAGCAAAAATTTCCCCAAGGGTTGCCCAATTCGGCTACAAACTCGATACTTGAGTACTATAAAGACATAGAAACTGAGTTCAGGAGATGCTTAATAAATTCCAAGGATGTTCGCAGCAAGATTGAAAATGGCTTCGATTCGCTTTCTCAAACTGATGCAGAGCGTTGGATGCGCCACTTTGAGCTTGCAAAAATAACAATGGTCAAGTCCCGCGAAGAAATGTCGCGAAAGTTCGCCCTTCTGGGAAGTCGGGTTAAAGAAGCGGATGCTCAAAAAAGTTGCTGAACAGTCGGTAACGGGACATTTACACTGAATACCTTCGAACTGCCATAAATTTATCGATCTAACTCGCTGTTCTAGATTTAAATATCTGTCTACGCCGCCGCCCTCGGCAGCGACAGCGTGGCTAGCGCGCCGCCGTCCGGCGCATTATTCAGCTCAATGCGCCCGTCGTGCAGCGCGGCGATTTCCTTGACGAAGGCCAGCCCGAGTCCGGTGCTTTTCTTGCGCGAATGTGGCCGGGCGAGTGAATAGAACTTCTCGAACACCTTGTCCTGCGCGTAGTCGGGAATGCCCGGCCCCCAGTCGCGCACCTGTACGCGCACCGTGCGCGCCCCCGGCTGCAGCGCCAGCGTCACCCGGCCGCCGTCGGGCGAAAAATCCAGCGCGTTGTCCAGCAGATTGCTGACGGCGCGGCGCAGCAGGAAAGCGTCGCCCTCGACCAGCGCGTCCTGCGGCGCATCGACTTCGATAGCGATGTTGCGCAGCCCGGCGGCGCCGCGTGTCGCGCCCGCCAGCTCGTCGAGCAGCGGCTTGAGCGCCACCGGGCGCGCATTGTCGAGCGAGCGGCGCGTCTCCAGCGCGGTCAGCTCCATCATGCGGTCCACCATTTCCTGGATGCGCCCGGCTTCGCGGGTGATGTTGCCCAGGAAGCGCTCGCGCTCGGCCTGCGGCATGTCCGGCTCCTGCAGCAGCTCGGCGGCGCCGCGAATCGCTGACAGCGGGCTTTTGACCTCGTGCGTCAGCGTCTGCACATAGTCGGCGACGTAGTTGCGCCCGGCCAGCGAATCGCGCATTTCGTTGTAGGCCGCGCCAATCACGCCGAGCGCACGCCGCCCGAGCCGGGGCAGGTTCAGCGAACGCTGCGCCCGCACATAGCGCACATAGTCGGCGGTCAGGCCAAACGGGCGGACCAGCCAGACCGAGACGATGATCGCCAGCAGCAGCACCGCCAGCGCCGAAATCAGGCCGACGTAAAGGGTTTTTTTCCGCGCCGCCGAGACGAACTGGCCAAAGCTGGTCACCGGCTTGCCGACGCTGGCCACGCCGATGATCTGGCCGTTCCAGCGAATCGGCGCGGCGACGTACATCACCGAGCTGCTCGGGTCTTCTTTCACGTCGCGGGTGGCGCGTGCGCCGTAGCCGCCGCGCAGCGTCAGGCGCACGTCGCGCCAGCGCGAGAAGTCGGCGCCCGCCGATTTGCCCAGCGAGTCAAACAGCACCCGGCCCGCCCCGTCAGTGACGTAGGCGCGCAGCTCGACGCGGTTTTTGCGCAGCGAATAAATCTGCGCGTCAAACTGGCGCGCATACAGCGCCTTGAACAGCGGCGCCAGCCGCGCCGTGTCAATGGCGCCAGCGCGCACTTCCTGCTCGGCCAGGCTGGCCAGCAACTGCGAGGTTTCGACCAGCGATTCTTCAGCCGACTCGCGGTAGCGCGGGTCGATGTCGTCCATGATGCGGTAGAGCATGAAGGCGATGCCCAGCGCATAAATCAGCAAGATGCCGGTGAAGATGCGGTTGCGCCGGGTCACAGCGCGCCCGGCAGGTCTTCGCCCAGCGCGTAGCCCGAGCCACGCGAGGTGCGTATCGGCTCGGTCAGCGGCGCCACGGCCTTGAGCTTGGCGCGCAGCGTTTTGATGTGGGCATCGACGGTGCGGTCCAGGCTGCCGCTGCCGTCTTCCCAGACCTGGTCGAGCAACTCGTCGCGGCTATAGACGCGCCCCGGCCTGCGCACCAGCAGCCGCAAAATGCCGTATTCGTAGCGCGACAGCGCCAGCAACTGGCCGTAAAAGCGGATCTGGCGGCGCTCTTCGTCCAGCGCGAAGGGGCTGGTGCTGGATACGCCCGGTGCGCCGGGGGCGGCAGCGAATGCGCCGGGGTGCGCCAGCGGCGGCCCGGACGGCGGCGCCACCATCAGTGCGGGCGGCAGTGCGGGCGCGGCCAGCGGCTGGCGCACGCTGCGGCGCAGGATGCCGCGCACGCGGGCCACCAGTTCACGCGGCGAAAACGGCTTGGCGATGTAATCGTCGGCGCCCAACTCTAGGCCGACGACGCGGTCGATCTCGTCGCTGCGGGCGGTTAAAAAAAGCATAGGCACCTGCGCGCCGCCGGGCAGCGCCTGCAGCCGCTTGAACAGCTCAAAGCCGTTCAGGTCGGGCAGGCCCACGTCCAGAATGACCAGCGCGGGCAGCGCGGCGGCAAACTCGTGCAGCGCCTGCTGGGCGGTGCTGCACCACAGCGGCGTAAAGCCATCGGTGCTCAGCACATACTGAATCGTGTCGGCAATGCCGGACTCGTCTTCGACCACCAGGATCAGCGGTTTGCTAAGCATGGGCGCGGGCACGCTCAAGGCGCCAGCGCCGGGTAGTCGGTGTAGCCCTTGGCGCCGCCACCGTAAAACGTCGTCGGGTCGGGCGGGTTCAGCGGTGCCTGTAGGCGCAGGCGCTCGACCAGATCGGGGTTGGCGATAAAGGCTTTGCCGAACGCCACCAGATCGGCGCTGCCGCTTTGCACGGCCTGCTCGGCGAGCGGGCCGTCGTAGCCATTGTTGACCATCCAGGCGCCTTTGCCGCCAGCGGCGCGGTAGGCCGCTTTCAGTGCGGCGTAGTCAAACGGGCGCTCGGGCAGCGCGCGCGGGCCGCCGGTAGCGCCCTCGATGACGTGGATGAAGGCCAAATCCATCTTGGCCAGTTGCTTGACCACATGCTCGAACAGCGGCTGCGGATGCACATCAAACACATCGTTGGCAGGCGTGACGGGAGACAGGCGGATGCCGGTGCGCCCGCCACCAATCGCATCGACGATGGCGCGGGTCACTTCGAGCAGCAGCCGGGCGCGGTTGCGGATCGGGCCGCCGTAGTCGTCGCTGCGCTGGTTGGAGCCGCTTTTCAAAAACTGGTCGAGTAAATAGCCATTGGCGCCGTGGATTTCGACGCCGTCAAAACCGGCGCTTTCGACCGCATTCAGCGCGGCGGCGCGGTAGGTGTGGACGATGCCGGGCAGCTCCCCGGCGTCCAGCGCACGCGGCTCGGAGGTGGCGACAAAGGTCGGCACGCCATCCTTGATCAGCACGGTTTTGGTGTTGGCGGTGAGGGCCGAAGGCGCGACCGGCTGGCCGCCGTCGGGCTGCAGGTCGCGGTGCGAGACGCGGCCCACATGCCAGAGCTGGACGACGATTTTGCCGCCCGCGTCATGCACGGCGCTGGTGACCTGCTTCCAGCCGTCAAGCTGCTCGGTGCCGTAGAGGCCGGGCACGTCCGAGTAACCCTGCGCCTGGTGGCTGATGGCGGTGGCTTCGGTAATCAGCAGGCCCGCCGTGGCGCGCTGGGCGTAGTACTCGGCCATCAGCAGCGTCGGGATGGCGTCCGGCGCTCGGTTGCGCGTCAGCGGCGCCATCACGATGCGGTTGGCCAGCGGCAGGCTGCCGGCCTGGACGGGATCGAATAAAGTGAGCATGGGGCTTTCCTAAGCGGTTAGGGTGGACTGACGCAAGCCTAGTTTAAAACCGAAGCGCCTGCGCTACCATCACGGCCCAAACCCGCCCCTGCGCGAACTGCCGCCAGGCCGCTGCCGGGCTGATTTTTACGCGATCAAGCCTTCTTCGCGCATTGCCGCCTGCACGCTCGGGCGCGCTGCCATGCGTTCGCGGAAAGCGGCCAGGTTGGCCAGGCCGGAAATGTCCACGCCGACATGCGGCGCCCAATTGGTCACCGTGAACAGATAGGGGTCAGCGACGCTGAACTGCGCGCCCATCAGGTAGTCCTTGCCCGCGAGTTCGCCATCGAGCCATTTCAGGCGCGACTGCAGGCGCTCGATGGCGATGGTTTTGTAGTCGGCGGGCGTGGCCGGGCTGAACAGCGGGCCGAAACCTTTGTGGAGTTCGGTGGCGATGAAGTTGAGCCAGCCCTGCAACTGCGCGCGCGCCACCGTGCCGTTGGCCGGGGCCAGGTTTTTGTCAGGCACCTGGTCGGCGATGTACTGCACGATGGCCGTGCCTTCGCTCAGGCGCGTGCCGTCGTCCAGTTCGAGCAGCGGCACATAGCCTTGCGAGCTGATGGCGTAGTAATCGCTGCCATCGGCTAATTGGTGGGTTTTGAGCGACACAGCCACATGCTCAAACGTCAGCCCCGACTCATGCAGGGTGATGTGGGGTGACAAGGAGCAGGCGCCGGGAGAGTAGTAAAGCTTCATGAATTTCCTCAAAAGCGTCCATGCTAGCCCGATTTGAAAAATTCTGCCCAATGTCCGGGTTTTCACCGAGAGTATTGCGCCACGTTTACCTCGACAATGCAGCAAAGCCTGTGGGGCTTGGGATTAGTCGTAGATGAATTGGTGAGGACGCTCTTTTTCGAGTCGGGTTTCACCTTCGACATCCCAAGCCCGACAGGCTTTTTTTTGTCAGTTTTTGGTATGGACCTTATGCGATCATCAAAAGTTAATTAAAAATTATCTAACCTCAGGAGCTGCCATGTCCGTCCAAACCCAATACCAGCAAAAACGCCTGTCTGCCGCCGATGCCATCCGTGTTGTCCACAATGGCGACACGGTGGTGATTCCCACTGCTGTGGCCGAGCCGCCTGCTCTGCTGACGGCACTGTCCGAGGCGCGCCGCGATTTCCACAATGTGCAAGTCGCGCAAATCCTGCCGGTGCGCCCTTATGGCTATTTCGATCCTGAAACCGTCGAACATGTGCGCCACACCGCATATTTTTTCAGCGGCGTCTCGCGCCCCGGCGGCAAGGCGGGCTGGGTCGATTTCATTCCCTCGTGCTTTTCTGAAATGCCCGACTTGATCAACCGTGGGTTGATGAAGTCTGAAGTGGTGTTTTCGCTGGCCTCGCCGATGGACAAGCACGGCTATTTCTCGCTCGGCCTGGCTGCCGACTACACGATGGCGGCCATTGCCAACGCGCGCGCGGTGGTGCTGGAAGTCAACCCGAACGTGCCTTTCACCAACGGTGACTGCCAAATTCACATCTCGCAGGTCGCCGCGCTGGTCGAGAACGATGAGGCGATCCGCGAAGTCGGCCTGCCCAAAATCGGCCCGGTGCAAGAAGCCATCGGCAAGTACGTGGCCGACATGATTCCCGACGGCGCAACGCTGCAAATCGGCTACGGCGGCATTCCCGACGCCGTGGTGATGCAGCTGACGCACAAGCATGATCTGGGTATTCACACCGAAATGATTGGTGATGGCATCTTGAGCCTGATCGAGGCTGGCGTGGTGACCAACCGCAAAAAGAACTACCTGCCGGGCAAATCGGTGGCCACTTTTGCGCTGGGCTCGAAAAAGCTGTACCAGTTCTTGCACCGCAACCCGTCGTTTGAAATGCACCCCGTCAACTTCACCAATGATCCGTATCTGGCTGGCCTGAACGACAACATGCATGCCATCAACGCGACCATGCAAATTGACTTCCTGGGCCAGTGCGGCTCGGAAAGCTTGGGCACCACGCCTTACTCGGGCACCGGCGGCCAGACCGATTTTGTGCGCGCGGCAAACCGCTCCAAAGGCGGCAAGTCCTTCATCGTGCTGCCTTCGACAGCCAAGGACGACACCATTTCGCGCATCGTGCCCACGCTGACGCCCGGCACGCACATGAGCACGACCAAGAACGACATCAACTACGTGGTGACGGAATTCGGCGTGGCCCAGTTGCGCGGCAAGAGCGCACACCAACGCTGCGAGGCGCTGATTGGCATCGCGCACCCGAACTTCCGCGCCGAACTGCGTGAAGCAGCGAAGAAAATCGGCCTGATGTAAGCCCCAAAAAAACGCCTCGCCGCCCGGTTTAAGGGGCGCGAGGCGTTGGCCGGGCTGCGTGTACGTTTGAAGACGCTTACAGCGTGTGCGTCACCAGCTTGAAGTCTGGGTCTTCGGCAAAGGCCTTGACGCTGTAGCCTAGGCTTTTCATCAGTTTGAGCATGCTCGGGTTGTTGGCCAGCACCAGGCCTTCGATTTCGGCCAGGCCTTTTTCGCGCGCCACGTCCATGATGCTGAGCATCAGGCGCGAGCCCAGACCTTTACCACTGAAGTCGTCGGCCACCACCAGCGCGAACTCGCAGCTCGACTGATCCGGGTTGGTGATGTAGCGCGACACACCGACGATGCGTTCGGTTTCCAGCATCTCGCCGTCCGGGCCGAGGTGGCGCTCCTTGTACACCGCCACCAGCGCCATTTCACGGTCATAGTCGATCAGCGTGAAGCGCGCCAGCATGGCCGGCGGCAGCTCAACGATAGACGAAACAAAGCGGAAATAGCGGCTCTCGGGCGACAGGTGCTGTATCATTTCCTGCAGCATGTCGGCGTCGTCTGGGTGAATCGGGCGCACGATGTATTCGCCGCCACCGCGCAGCGGCCAGAGCTGCTCGTAACGCGCCGGGTAAGGCAGGATGGACAGGTGGTTGTAGCTGTTGTTGGTGCGCCCGCTGAGCGCCTGGGGCGCGTGGTCGATCACGATACGCGCATCAACAGCCACCGCGCCGGACTCATCGACGATCAGCGGGTTGATGTCCATTTCGCGCAGCTGGGGCAGCTCGCAGACCATTTCGGACACGCGCAGCAGCACCTGCTCCAGCGCGTCCATGTTGATGGCGCTGGCGCCGCGCCACTCGCCCAGCGTCTCAGCCACGCGCGAGCGCTCAATCAGCCGCCGCGCCAGGAACTGGTTCAGCGGCGGCAGCTCCATCGCCCGGTCGTTGATGAGTTCGATCATGGTGCCGCCTGCACCAAAGGCAATCATCGGGCCGAACGGGTCGTCGGTGACCAGGCCGACGCACACTTCGCGCCCGCGCTTGGCCCGCGCCATCGTCTGCACCGTCACGCCGTTGATGCGCGCCTGCGGTTTGTGCCGCGCCACCGTCTGCATCATCTGCGTGAAGATGTCGCGCACGCTGGTGGCGTTGAGGATGTTCAGCGCCACGCCCTCGACATCGGACTTGTGGCTGATGTCGGGCGAGTCGATTTTCAGCGCCACCGGAAAGCCCAGTTGGGTGGCAATCATCATCGCTTCGTTGGCGTTGCGCGCCAAAATCGTCTGCGTGACCGGAATGTGAAACGCCGACAGCAGCGTTTTCGATTCCATCTCGGTCAGCACCTTGCGCCGCTCGGCGAGCACGTTTTCGATGATCAGGCGGGCGCCCTCGATGTCGGGCTTGGCCAGTGTGGACAGCGGCGGCGGTGTTTGTTGCAACAACTGCTGGTTTTGGTAAAACGAGGCGATATTGCCAAAGGCACCCACCGCCGCTTCCGGCGTGCGAAAGGTCGGGATGGATGAGTTGCTGAGCATCTCGCGCGCCACGCCGACGGAGGCGTCGCCCATCCAGCACGACAGCAGCGGCTTACCCATAGCGCGCTTGACATCGGCCAGCGCCTGCGCGACTTCGGTCGCATCGACGCCGCTTTTGGGTGAATAAATGGCCAGAACGCCGTCAATATCGCGGTCGCGCCCGGCGGTTTCAATGGCCAGCTTGTAATGCGCGGGCGTGGCATCTTCGGACAGGTCGATCAGGTCTGACAACGAGGCCAGCGGCGGTAGCTGGGGCTTGAGCGCCTTTCGAGATTCGGCCGACAGCTTGCCCAACTGCAGCGACAGTTCATTGACCCAATCGGCGGCGAGCACGCCGGGGCCGCCGCCGTTGGTGATGATGGCTAGGCGCTTGCCGACCGGACGGTAGCGCGAGGCCAGGCATTTGGCGGCCGAGAACAGCTCAACAAAGGAGCGCACCCGCACCGCGCCGGCGCGGCGCAGCGCGGCATCGAACACGTCGTCGCTGCCGACGATGCCACCGCTGTGGGTTTGCGCGGCCTCGTTGCCCGCTGGTTTGCGTCCGGCCTTGAGCACGACAACCGGCTTGGCATTGGCCGCCGAGCGCAGCGCGCTCATGAAGCGGCGGGCATTTGAAATGCCTTCCATATAGACGACGATGCTGTGCGTCTGGCGGTCATTGGCCAAGAAATCAAGCACCTGCGCAATATCGACCGAGGTATTGGGGCCGAGCGAGACAACGGAGGAAAAGCCGACGCCGTTCTTGCTCGCCCAGTCCAGGACGGAGGCGGTCAACGCGCCCGACTGCGACACCAGCGCCAGCGAGCCCGGTTTGGCCAGTGGCCCGGCGGCGCTGGCATTGAGCTTGAGCAGAGGCCGCTGCAGGCCCAAGCAGTTGGGGCCGAGCAGAAACACGCCTTCACGCCTAGCGATTTTTTTCAGCTCTTCGGCATGGTCGGCGGTGATGCCGGTGGACATGACCAGCGCCGATTTGCAGGCGATGCGCCCGGCAATTTCGAGCGCGGCAGCCACGTCCTGCGGCGGCAGCGCGATGATGGCCAGATCGGCCCCGGTATGGGCCAGATCGGCCAGCGTGCCGCTGGTGTGGATGTCGAGAAACTCGATTTTTCCGCTAAAAGGCTGGGCACACAGGGCTTCGTGCAGCACCTTGGCACGCGAGGTCAGGCTGGCCGGGTCGTCCGCCGGGCCAGCAAAGACGACGACAGATTCAGGGGCAAAGAGGGGGGTGAGGTAGTGTTTATCCATAAGTGGTTTCTTAGTCGGCGCCAATCAGCACCTTGACATGAGCGGCCACGCTGCGCGCCAGCGGGCTCATCACGTAGCCGCCTTCGAGGCAGGAAATAATGCGGCCCTGGCAGTGGCGCTTGGCCACGTTCATGAGCTGGCGGGTGACCCATTCGTAGTCGGCTTCGACCAGCCCGAGGTTGCCCATGTCGTCTTCGCGGTGGCCGTCAAAGCCCGCCGAGATATAGATCACTTCGGGCTTGAAGGCGTCGAGCGCGGGCAGCCAGTGGGTGGTGACGGCTTCGCGGAACTTGTCGCTGCCCGAGCGCGACGGCAGGCCGACGTTGACCATGTTGGGGCCGGTGGCGTTTTCGCCGGTAAACGGGTAAATGCCTTCTTCAAAAATCGAGCACATCAGCACGCGCTCGTCGCCGCGAAAGATGTCTTCGCTGCCGTTGCCGTGGTGGACGTCGAAGTCGATCAAGGCGGCGCGCTGCACGCCGTGGCGGGTCAGCGCGTGGCGGATGCCAACGGCGACGTTGTTGAAAAAGCAAAAGCCCATCGCCTTGTCGCGCTCGGCGTGGTGGCCGGGCGGGCGCACGCAGCAAAAAGCGCTGGGCGCGTCGCCGGACAGCACCAGATCGGTCGCCTGTACCGCCGCGCCGGCGGCACGCAGCGCGGCCTTGATGGTGAACGGGTTCATGTCGGTGTCGGGATCGACCTTGTGGTAGCCCTCGGTGGGCGAGGCGTCGATCAGCTCGCTGACGTAGAGCGAGGAATGCGCGTGCCCTAGCTGCTCGGTGGTAGCCAGCGGCGCGTCGTAGGAGTGCATGTAGTCGAGCAGGCCTTTGACCAGCAGCATGTCGTTGATGGCGCCCAAACGCTCGGGGCATTCGGGGTGATGCGCGCCCATTTCATGGCGGGCGCAGTCGGGGTGGGTGATGTAGGCGGGCAGCATGGTTTTGTCTCCTCGGTAAGCTCTGGCAACTCTGGTCAGATGCATCTAGCAGTCTATGCTGGCCAGCCCCCGTGAATGTTGATGTAACGCAACTGTTACATCAAGGGATTCCACACCCCCATCAACTCAACTCAGCCAACGCACGTTGCCCATCACTTCCTCGAAAAAGGCGCGCAGCGTGGTGGTGCTCATGCTGTAGGGGTCGAACTCGGCGCTGCTGGAGTATTTGAGGAACAGCTGGCGGTTCTCGGCCACCGCCGCAATCAGGCCCATCGACCAAGTGCCAAAGCGCCGGGAGGCGATTTCGCTGAAATCAAGGATCTGCGTGTCCTTGTGCCGACTGTCTTTCTGGATGCGGTGATACAGCTGGTTCACCGCCGCCCGGTCACCTTCGAGCTGTTGCAGAAAAATGCCATTGGTCAGGCACAGCGCCCCGGTAACGCCTGCGGCGGCGTTGTTGCGCAACGAGCTTTGCAGGATGTCCTTCACATCACCAGGCCCGAGAATGTTGGCGGTGCGGCTGGCATAGGTCAACTGGATCAACATGAAAAATTCCCAAAATGTAAGTGGAGGTGAATTAGAAACCGCCCTTCATGCCCGTTGAGCGGCCAGGCCTTGAAGCCCTTGGGCAAACAGGGGCAAGACCACATCACATCAAGCCAGCCATTAAAAACGCCTCCGGCCCTTGGGTATCAGGCGGGAGGCGTGGTCGGCTAAAGCGGCGCTTCAGGCGCCAGCACTTGGCTCGCAGCGTACTGGATTACATGCGCTCGAAAATCGCGGCAATGCCCTGGCCGCCGCCGATGCACATCGTCACCAGCGCGTAGCGGCCCTGGATGCGCAGCAACTCGTACAGCGCCTTGACGGTGATCAAGGCGCCGGTGGCGCCAATCGGGTGGCCCAGCGAGATGCCCGAGCCGTTGGGGTTGACCTTGGCCGGGTCCAGGTCCAGTTCGCGGGCGACGGCGCAGGCCTGGGCGGCGAAGGCTTCGTTGGCTTCGATCACATCCAAGTCGTTGACCGTGAGGCCGGTTTTCTTCAGCACAGCCAGCGTGGCCGAGACGGGGCCCACGCCCATGATTTTGGGGTCGATGCCGGTGTGTGCGTAGCCGACCAAGCGGGCCAGCGGCTTCAAGCCACGGGCTTGGGCAACTGCGCCGTCCATCAGCACGACGGCGGCGGCGGCGTCGTTGATACCGGAGGCGTTGCCAGCGGTGACGGTGCCGTTTTCCTTGACGAACACGGGCTTGAGCTTGGTCATGTCGGCCAGCGTGCAGTTCGGGCGGTAGTGCTCGTCGGTGTCATAGGCGACTTCGCCCTTGCGGCTCTTGAGCATGACGGGGACGATCTGGTCTTTGAACACGCCGCCTTCGATGGCGCGCTGGGCGCGGTTGTGGCTTTCAACGGCCAGCGCGTCCTGCATGTCGCGGGTGATGCCGTATTTGGCGGCGACGTTTTCAGCCGTCACGCCCATGTGGATGACGTTGAACGGGTCGTGCAGCGCGCCGACCACCATGTCGATCATTTTGGTGTCGCCCATGCGCGCGCCCCAGCGGGCGTTCAGGCTGGCGTAGGGGCCACGGCTCATGTTTTCTGCGCCGCCGCCGATGGCGATGTCGGTGTCGCCCAGCAGAATCGACTGGCTGGCCGAGATGATGGCCTGCAGGCCAGAGCCGCACAGGCGGTTGACGTTGAAGGCGGGCGTGCCTTCGGCGCAGCCGCCGTTGATCGCGGCCACGCGCGACAGGTACATATCCTTGGCTTCGGTGTTGACCACATGGCCGAACACGACATGGCCGACATCTTTGCCTTCGACGCCAGCGCGGGCTAACGACTCGCGCACGACCAGCGCGGCCAGCTCGGTCGGCGGGGTGTCTTTCAGGCTGCCGCCAAAGGTTCCAATAGCAGTACGAACGCCACTAACAACTACAACTTCACGGGTCATGAAAAGGTCTCCTGAGTTTTAAAAATAAGCCATCAGCAGTGTGGAGCGGTTTGGCTACAACTGGCTGACACTGCGCGGCCAAAATCAGTATGGCATGGCCTCAAGACAGCCAGCGCCGATGTGCTTGATTTGCATCATTTGGAATGAAATGTTTCCCGATGGCCGGGCCGCAGGCGCGTTGCGGGCCGACAGTCCCCACGCCTTTGCAGCGGGCGTCAACCCGGTAAAATCGGCCACTTGCAGAAAGCGGCTGCCGACGACGAGGATC
>Ga0302273_1000485_pt1 | contig 17428 bp, 15 predicted proteins | sample III_Bog_N1_3_FD_198774 | JGI IMG/M metagenome (GOLD analysis project Ga0302273, IMG submission 198774) | Peat permafrost microbial communities from Stordalen Mire near Abisko, Sweden - III_Bog_N1_3 | ecosystem: Environmental > Terrestrial > Soil > Wetlands > Peat | place: Sweden: Abisko... | reverse complement strand
CAGATTGTCGTCACACCGATTCCGGTTAATTCCGCAAGTGCTCCTACTGTCATCTCCCCATACGGAGTGTTGATTCTCCTGTTCGTACGGCGGTTTCGAGTGTTGTTTTTTCGTGTTGTCCACCGGCAATTGTTCGAGTTGTATCCCTGGTCGTTGTTGATGCGGTCTAAATCCAACCCTTGCTTGTATGTTGGCCCCATATCCGCCCAGAACGCCTCGAAGCTCTGATCCCAAGCAGGGCATACTTTTATGCCACGTTTTCCATAATTGTGATAAGCAGGGTGATTGACATCTCCGCAGCGTTGCTTCATGGAGTGCCACACTCCGAATGCGGGATGATGGCTCATACCATGAACGGTATGTGCGGCTGCTATCAACTGCGCGCGCATACACCCACAGGATTTTACCGGATATCGCTTTTTTGTAAGATGGCTTGCGGGAATTACCTTTGTTTTTCCGCAAACACATTGGCAGAGCCATTGTGATTTTCCGCTCTTTGTATTTTCTGCACGAGATATAACCGTCAGGTAATGATACGTCTGCCCACTCAAGTCCCTTTGCTTTGGCACACTCCATCCATCCTTTCGTTGTTAGAATCCTGTGTTCACCAGTCATGTATATTCCGTCTGCGTTTACTGTTGCTTGCTCGCCTTGGAAAATTAAACCATCATGCTGTACAAATTCTACGCCATCCCATATACGATGTTTCTTCGAAATACACTGAATTGGCACAAGACCACAATCCGTTATAACCAACGTGTCCTCGGCGATACAGTTTTCAACAAACTTTGGACCATAGCTTTCAATCCGCTCCCATTTCTTCGTGCTGCCTATCCCCATGTAGGTCACGCAATCCGAGCCGAACTGGTTTCTCCCGATACGGGGACGTACATAAGCGAGCTGCCTTCCGGAGGGCAGTGTGATAAACAGCATGGCGGATTTACAAGTGAAAGTGATGCCATGCGACCAGGTAGTAGATTTTTCCCTGACCGCCGTCAGGACGGCTTTGTCGAAATCCCACCATAACTTCACAATCCGTGGGTTGGCTTTCCGCCACGTGTCCACCAACGGTTTCAGTTCTTCCTCCTGCAAGCCCATATCCAGAGCGCTTATGGCTTTCAGCGCCCCTACCGAGCCGCCGTAACCGAGCGCTAATTCCGAGATTTTCCCTTTTTGCCGTAGGTGGGCGTTGACACCGTGCTTTTCAACCGGCACATGGAACATCTGGTTGGCTGATGCGCAGTAGATATCGTCGCCTCTTTCAAACACATCAAGCCGCCATTGCTCGCCCGCAAGCCATGCGATAACGCGCGCTTCGATCGCGCTAAAGTCTGAGACGATGAATTTTGCGCCATCTCTGGGAATGAAAGCCGTGCGAATCAGTTCGGAGAGCACAGTTGGCACCGAATCATAGAGCACATTTACGATTTCATAATCACCTGACCGAACGAGTTCTCTCGCCTGCGCCATGTCGGGCATATGGTTCTGGGGCAGATTCTGCAGTTGCACGCCCCGTCCCGCCCAGCGGCCTGAGCGATTGGCGCCGTAAAACTGAAACATCCCGCGAACACGTCCATCGGCACACATGGCGTTGGACATCACCTGATACTTCTTGACGGAGGACTTCGCCAACTGCTGCCGAAGGACGAGCACGTCGCCCAGCGGTTTGGGGGCGTCCTTGAGCAGCGATACCACCTGTTTTTTACCGAGTGTATCTGTTTCCAGTCCGTTATCCGCAAGCCATTGCTTCATCTGTGCAACAGAGTTGGGGTTGTTCAGCGCCGTTAACGCTTGCATCAGGTGAACCAGTCCTTCGCGGACGCGCGTGTCCATTACGATGGCATTGCTGACCAGCTTGCCGTCTACGCGAATGCCACGGTCGTTGATTTCCTGATCCAGATGATACTGATCCCATACCTCCTCCGGAACGGGAAAGTTTCTCAGCTTATCCTGAATCTCCATTTCGGTTTCCACATCGCGCAGGTTGTAGCCGATAAAAAGCGCCCACTGATCCGGGGCATCCCCCGGCATATTGCGTGTACGGCCGCCGTTGACCTTGGTGGCTGCACAAGGCATGCAGAAGTAACGGATCAGTTCTTTACCCTCGGCCATCTTCTGCTTATCTAGCCCAAGTGTGCTGCCTACGCTTTTGAGGGACAGTGGAAGGCCAAGATAGGCCGACCAGATCATGGTGCAGCGCCATTGCGAAGGATCCAGATACTCGCTAGTGGGCAGCCCGAGATAGCGGGACAGGCATATACGCTCGAAGTTTGCGTTGAACGCCCATTTGGTGACAGCCTCGTCCGTCAGCGCGGAGAGAATGTCCGCAGGGATCCGTTCGCCTTGTGCCAGATCAATAACTTGTACCTCACCGCCGTCCGTCGAATAGCCGAAGATCAGGATTTCGAAATCCGAAGCCTCGACGTAACGATAAACACCGCATTTCGTAAGGTCGGCGCTGCTGTAACACTCAATGTCGATTTCCAGTTGCCTGATTATTGCCATGTCGAGTGTCCTCGCTTTCCCACATTTTATCCATAATGCCTACCACCTAAAGGTCTGAGGGGCGATGCGTGCGCACCGCCCCTCGAAGTGTTACCGGAGGAAGCCGTCATCCGCTTCATTGTCGTCGGCGAAATCATCCTCCGCGCGGGATTTGCCACCGAGCGGCTGGCCATCGCGCAGCTTCTGGATGTTGTTTAAGCCGCAGGCGATGCCCCGGTTGCCGTTGCTGTTAAAGCTGTAGAAGTTGATGCTGGCGCGGGCATAGACCCCGCTGTAAACTTCCGAGCGATCCAGAATCGGTTCGCAGGTCTTATCCACGATGCCCGGTGCGGTGGCGCTGTTGGCGTTGATAAAGTAGCTGTCCAAATAGGCTTCATCGTCAGGGCGCTCCAGGTCGCCATCACGAAGCGGAGTCTTGAGCGTCGAAAGCGCAGGGACGGTCTTGCCGCTGCCTTTGAGCTTGGCCTCGCCTTCACGGTAGGCTGCTTCGATCGCTGCTTGGACCTTGGCGATGGTGCCGGTATCGGATTTCGGGATGATGATGGATACGCTGTATTTGGGCGCGCCGCCGTTGATGGACTTCGGCTCCCACAAATTCGCGTAAGAAAGGCGCGTCTCGCCCGTGACCACCTTGGTGGGATTGATATAGTTGCCTTTGTTTGTCTGATTAGCCATGATGTTCTACCTCCATAAAATCATTTTGAGCCGTAGCGATGGCAAGGCGTTTATCGCTTAGCGGCACAAGGGTGGGTTTGCCTTGGGGTTTCTCTACCAAAGAAGCCAGCAATTCATGGAACGTGGCTTTACCAATCGCCTTTTCCATCGCGGTGATACCCCGCAGGGTACTCTCGTAGGGGTCGTATCCAGCTGCGATCACGATCTGCGCGACCGCCTGCTCGTCCGTGTACCGGCGGTTGGATCGGCCCTCTACCAACTTCCAACCGTCCCAGCGCTTCCCGCGCAGCGAAGCCTGTAGCGCGTATTCCTTGATATCCGTCGCCCAAACGAACAGCTCGTCGATGTGGGCGAGGATGAACTCAACTTCGTCGTCCTCCAGTAGTGGTGGTTTTCGGAAGTCGTACCGGGCAAGCGCTATGTTTTCTTCCGCCCTGGCTCGGCACTCGCTTTTGGCCTTGCAGAAGCGGCACCAATCGCCACTGCGGAACGCCCCTTCACCGGCATATGCCTGTTCGGATGCCGGGCGAAGAACATCCTCCGCCCATTGGTATAGAGATTCCTTGAACACTGTATGCGTAGATACGTTTTCCCGCCGGGGCTGGTAAATGGTCATGTTGACCATGGAGATGTCATAGATGCCGTCAAAGAGTTCCAGTGCGCCCAAAGCGTACAGCATCATTTGCGGGTTGCCCTCTGCCTCGACCAGCACGCCCTGACCGTGTTTGTAATCCACGACATGAAGCGTTCCGTCCGCGATGAGCACGCAGTCGCCAGTTCCGAACGCATCTCGCACATACCGGGAAAAATCCAGGCGCTGTTCGATCAGGACGATGGGATCACGGCATGTTTGTTTGGTGGTTTCCACCAGCTCCAGAATGAAGACGGCGTAACCGTTTGCGCAGTTCTCCATCTCATCGCTGTAATAACGGAGATCGGCGGTCGGGTTACTGGTTTTCATGCCGAGAGCGGTTTTCAGCTTGTACTCGCAAAGCGCATGAGCCTCAGTTCCCTCGGCGGCATATTCGCTCCTCTGATCGCAGTAGTGCTCGCTGAGCCGTGCCGAAGGCGGGCAGTTCAGCCAGCGATGGCTGGAGGATGCGGATAAGAGAGCATGTTTACCCATTGCCCAGCGCCTCCGCGTCCGCCAGTAGTTGCGCGTATTTGGCGGGGTTGATTTCAGATAGCTTTGCCGCCCCGTGCTTCTCAAGCAGAGCGCGAACATCGGCAGTGTGCCCGTCCCTGGACTTTTCCGCCAGAACCGCTCTGACCGCCTCCAACGTGAGCGGCTTTTCTACTTTCTTGGTTGTTTGCATGGGTGTGGCGCTTTGTTCCGCCTGATCCGCAAACAGAGTCGACAGGTTTTCCGCAACCAAGCACAGCGCTGTGGCCGCATTCCGCAGTTCCTCGATGACCAGAGCAAGTTCGCTTGTTTTACTCATCGCTTTCACCTCCTTCGGGCAGTTCATGAATGGACACGCACTCGACGGAATCGCCGGGCACGATCACCATCATCCGTCTTTTCTCGCCGAGCAGGAAGCTCAGCACCCGTTCCCGAAGGGTAACCTTTCGACAATAGGCGATCCCATTGCCAGAGGGCTCCTTTCGGATGCTGATCCTCAGATTGTGTTTCACCCGTTTCGCCTCATCTTTCCGACGGCTGTTGTATGCCGTACGTCCTATAGCCGGGAAATGAGCGGAAGTTAACGGGTCATGTTAATTCCTTTTTCAGATTTGCCAGCACGCGCTTCAGACGCTGCGAAACAGCGGCTTTGCTGATTCTGTGGGAACATGCGTAATCGACAGCTTTACAACCGCCAAAGAAAAGGGCATGTACCAATTCGTGCTGATCAGGTGGGAGCTTATTCACTGCCTCATGCAGGCGGGAATGACCATCCCTGATAAGCATCTCGGCCAACATCTCATCCGTTTCGACAAGGCCGTGTTTGCGTTTGATTTGAGCGTATTCAGGGGATTCAGCATCCTCAAGCGTTATAGGCTGCCCAGCGTGGTACTTGTGATCCGAGCGGTAATCCTTCCGCTCGGTGTTGTAGTCCACCCGATCGAACTCCAGAACCCGATTGCCCCAGTCATCATCAACCTCGATTCGGTTAGCATCTCCATTAACATACCGATAGATATACTTCAAAGGGTGCTCCTTTCGGAGCCCCAAGTAGCCCATTTGCCAACAGAAAAAGAGCCTACAGTATAGCAATTAAGCTACTTGTAGGCTCTTCGTCGTTTATAACAATCCCTCGGATCCTGATGGCTCTATGGCCAGGGACGGGGAATGCTTGCGCAGTACTCTTCCCAAGTTGATTTATTCAGTTGAGCGGTATAAGGCTAATTCCGTTTTACAGCCGGCGCATCTTACATAGACATCAGGCTCCCATGGAGGTTTCTCCGTATCATCATCTGAAAACGGATCCATCCGGCTTTTGGGGGATATATCGCAAACGCGCTTTCCACATACGGGACAAAGCACAGCGAGCCGATAGGTACACTTCGTTGGTTTCACCTGCCGCTTGATGCCGAGCGCTTGTTCCATCTTCAACCTCCTGTTCCTCAACCAAATCATACTTTAGTAACTGTCAACGTATTGTATTAGGGGGTGGGAGATCATCAGCATCTCCAACTTCTCCTTTTCCTTGTTCGTACAGAGCAGTTCGTATGGCTTATGCCTATTTGTTATATTTGTTTTTGTATCATCAACTGGGACAAACAGAATCTTATAAAGGGTCTTATTTTCTCGATCCTGTATAAAGGTTGCTAAGCAATAATTATTGATATACTCATATTCTTCTGGCAAATCTGGCAACGGACCTCGCCATGTATACTGCGCGGTTTCGTATCCTCGCGGGCGAAGGTCTGTCAACGATGGGATTCGCCACTCGTTTCCTTGCTTTATCGCGGTGCGGAGTTTACCGCGGCGAATCCACTGGCGAACCGTAACTTGCTCGACACCATGCATCTGAGAAAATTGCTCTACAGTCAATAGCTTCGTCTTCACTTCAACAAGAAGAAATCTGGAATCGGACACCCAAGAGCACCAATCATTGTTCTCATCGACAGTAACCTCGCTTACATGTTCGAGTGTTAAGGCTGCCCCAGAATGATTGACATCATAGGTATAGATCCACCAGTCGGGGAGGTAATCGAGCAAGCGCGTAGTTTCAACGTTTTCTCGGAATCTTTCAAGCAGTGTGAGTAATACATAGTAAAATGCTGCAGAGTGCATGTTATCTTTATTTGCTTCTTGTTTGTATCTTTCTATTCGTCTGACAACACTCTTTTGCAGTCCTTCCTTTGTTGTAAGGTGTGAGCTTTTAAACGATGTGAAATCGTAATCTTCAGTTCTGTATGAAGTCCGCATAGCATTCCCTCCTTTCACATTGTATTATATCAGCACATATGTATTGTGCCAATACGTTTAAATTGCGTTGGATAAGTTCTCTTTCACTATTGTTCTAGGTGTGAAGACGATTTGTCCTGATCAATAGATGCAGCACTATTCCAGATAAAAGCTGGCTATGAAATTATATCTGGCTAGAACGTTATCAGACACAATTCGTCGTGTTTTCTCTTAATCAGGTATAGCAAACACATGGGTGTGTTTGTCAATCTAAAAGTGTAGCGAATGCGCACCAAAAAGTGTAGCAGTCGATCAGCATCCGATGAGATGATAGGACTAGGATACGCGCTCATTTGCGACACAGATGCACAAACGCTCTAGTCGTGCGCAAATGCGCTGGTGGTGCGCAACGTGCCCAAACGCTCTACTACTGGTGCGCATTGTACGGGAGACCCCCGCCCTCCTTTCCTCCCCCCGAGGGGGGAGGAATCATCGCGATCCCGGCGACTTTTCTTTGTCAGTATCATGCCTGTTTCCCCTCCCTTCCCTCTTGCTGAGCTCATCTTCCAGCGCTTCCTTCTGATCACGAAGCGCCTTGAGCCGGTCTGCCAGTTCAAACATCGTTTCCTGCTGCATACATCCTCCTGTAAGGGTCAAAGGGGTTACGTCCTGCGCGGCAATCAGCCACCAGCGTTTTCGCCAGATCGGCTTTATCCTTGAGAGCTTTGAGCACTTGCTCATCCACCGTGACTCTGGTCACAAGGTGGATATAGGTGCAGGGGTGACGCTGGCCGACGCGGTGAATGCGGGCCTTTGTCTGCTCGTAATTACTCATGGAGTAATCCAGCGAGTAGAACACCATGGTGGATGCAGCGGTCAGCGTGATGCCCAGCCCCGCTGTGGCGATCTGCCCGATGAACACCTGCACCGTGGGGTCGGTCTGGAACGAGATCACCTGCGCCGCTCTGTCCGTCACGCCGCCATGGATGATGGCATAGCGGATCCCCTTGCGTGTGAGCATCTGTTCGATTGCCTGAATTTCAGGGATGAAGCGGACGATGATCACCAGTTTCTGCCCATCCGTGCTTTCGAGGATTTCTTCCATTACGTCCAGTTTGGCGGCAGACACCTGCTCCGGTCTGGAGTCATCGTCGCTGCCCAGAAAGCCGCCGGTAAGTTGCGATAGACGCAGCAGGCGGGTCAGCACGTTGGTGACGGTTACCGCGCCATCCTGCAGTTCCGTATAGCTCTCCTTCACCAACTGGCGGTAGGCGTGCAGGGCGGCGGGTTCCAGATCGATGCGCTGGATCACGTCGGTCGTGTCGGGGAGATCCAGGCACTCAGCCTTGGTTGCGCAGAAGGCGATGCTGTGCAGACGCTTCGTGAACTCGGTTTCCATGGATTGCTTCATTACAGGGGTGTATTTTCCAAAGCATGTCATGTCAAAGTAGCGGTTACGGAAGAGGTAGAAGCTGCCGCCAAACACACTGGGGTCCGCGAACTTGTACTGGCTGAACACATCGATTGGCTTGTTGGTGATCACGGTGCCCGTGAGCGCCAGGCGATATTTTGCGACCGCCCCAAGCTTACTCTACCAGTTCCGCCAGCCAAGGCGCGGTAGGAACTGCCAGCAATCTGGCATTGCTATAGGCCATTTCTAACGTCAGACAGGTATTGCCCACATAATATCCTTCCATTCTGGAGATGGTCATGGCCAGATCCGGCTTGTCCGGGTCAGTCAAGCAAATCGGAAGCAAGTATTGGATGGTACCGCCATACAGTTGGGGAACGACCATCGACGGGATGAACTCCGCAGTTTTTCTGGCGATCTCCACGCCTGTCTGCAACAGCAGTGGCAAGTTGGGAAAGCTTCGGATCGACTCCGGAATACGTTCGTAATTAGCGGGATCATCCAAAATATGCCCTACATTGACACGAATCGGCCAGTACGGTCGAAACCCAACCTCCTCCGCACGGACATCCGAGAGGGGTTTTAGCGGCAGAACATCCACTTTCTTCAGGAATGGGTGCGAATCATCCATAAAGCCGCGCAGGACATAGGCTTGATCCGCCCAGTCGTTGCGATTCTTCTCAAGGTAACCGAAGATATCTTTATACCGTTTCGTCAGCAAACCCGTATGAAAGCAGGCATAGCCGGGACGAATAAAAAACCGTACGTCCGATTCCTGTTGGCTGGCCGCATGGTGATAGGCGATCGCCTGCGCGGAAAACACGCCGTTGATATACTTCTCCAGAATGATATGGCTTGCGTGCTTGCGCGGAAGCGCAGGATTTTTGTAACTCCATGGCTCTCTCAGGGCAAGATTAGCTAGGTTCTCAAGCTGTTCGCCCCATTTCGGGACATAGGCCGCTGTGAATAAATCACGTTCCATTCTGTAAACCCCTTTCTATTGCTCAATATGTCACGCCAGCGTCGCCATGGCGTCTGTACGCCTCCTTTCCGGTCTATTTTCTGGTCGAGGCATATCCGGAGCGTTGCGGTTGCCGACCGAAAGACCACTCCATAACACAAAATCCCCATGCCAAATGGCATGGGGATGAACGTGAATAACGGGCAGATAGACTATCTTACATTTTCTAACATGGCGATTTCAGCGCATATCGTTAACATGGTTCGAATCGTTTCAGGCTTTCGACACTGATTCAACAAGTTTTTAAACATCAAGATTTCATCATCGTGTGTCGGTGACTGATTGCTCATATTGATCTCGACTCTGACGGCTCCCCGTAAAGTGTCCTGTACACTGATATTGAGGATCGTACAGATCGCGATCAGCCTTTCCAGATTGGGTTTCAATGAACCCCGTTCAAATTTTCCGTATGTGGAAACGATGATATTCAGTTCGTCGGCGATTTCACTCTGCGTTTTTCCCAACCGTTCTCTGGCATCTTTCATTCTTTTTCCGAGAATTCGGTAATCAATGACGTTCCCTGTTTCCATCGGTAACGCTCCTTTCACTTAACAAGCAATATATGGATTTAATCCCTCTATATTGCTTTTTGCATGCATTATAACCTCCAGTTGCCGTTCTAGTTACACTGCCCTCCATATGGCGCATTCAGATGCCTCCTTGCCTCGTGATTGCGTATTCTATTTCTCTTGACGCTCTTGGGTACGGATTTGTTACACCTATTTTGAATTTTTTAAAATTTCTTTTCAAGACTTGTATCCGTCAAACACATGGAGAATTCCAGACAAAAGCTAGACTGTGGTTCGAGGTCTCGTACGGATGTGGCATATGTTGGTTGACAAACCGCCGATCGGCGTTATCATACATTGGTATGCAATCTGTACAGAAGCTTTATTAACGGGTTGTAAATCCATTTCGGAGTGATGAATAAAACATGCAGAACATCGACATGAACCGGATCATGGAACTGTCAGCTACTGTTCTTCCTTTATCCATTCTGCTGATCGAAAACGACGAGGATCGACAATTTCTCACGGATCTGTATCTCCAGTATCGGCCGCTGATGTACAAGGTCGCGTCTCAGTTCTTCAGCGACAATTATGCTGAGATGGAGGACGCGGTCAGCGGCGCAGTCGAGCGCCTCTGCAAAAAATGTGAGACCTTAAAGCAGGTAGAGTGTAACAAAAGGGCATCGTATACCGTCTCTACTGTGAGGAATGTTTGTCTTACTCGGCTCAGGGAAATCGGACGGCAACGGCGAAACCGCGATTATGCCACTGACGCCGAAACCATCGACAACGTTTCCGATCAGGAAGATGTGCAGGATATCGTGTTTGACAGGGTATTCGCAAGCGATTTACTGGACGCCTTTCCTGAACTCAGCGAGAAGGACAAGGATCTGATACGGCTCCGCCACATGGATTTACTGGGGTACGACGTAATCGCCCAGCAGGTGGGCATTACGGAAATCGCCGCCAGAACGGCGGTTTCCAGAGCCAGGAGCAAACTGGAACGCCTTGCGATGAATAAGAAGCGGGTTGAGAATGATGACTGACAATCGAAAACAGGTGATACCGGAGGATAGAACCCTCCAAGACAGGGCCTATGACCTGTTTGGCGAGCTATTGCTGGAGCGGGAAACCGCTGCGTTGCTGGCGGAAATCGATGCGGAGCAAGCGCGTGGGGAAACCGCAAAAATGGACGCCTTTTTTGTCAATCAAGACGTGAAGAATCTGGAAAGGATCCGGCGGCATTTTGCCCGTCATCGGGCAAGGGTCTTTTTTCGTGAGACGCTGCCTCGAATCGGGCAGATCGCCGCGATCGTGATTGCGTCAGTCGCTGTCGCTGGCAGTGTTGCGATAGCAACCAGCCATACCGTGCGTGTACAGGTGATGCAGCTTCTGGTCAACATCGAAGAGGAATACACCGAGTTGAAACTTCGCGAGGACACTGCCGCGTCTTTTGACATTCCTGCGGAGTGGGGCGGAGAGAATTATCCATCGTTTATTCCGGATGGTTTTGTTTTGGGCGCAGTTCACTCAAACCCCGGTTATTCTACCGTCATTTATACTGACTTGATAGGAGAGGGTCGAAAGCTTTATTTCTCTGAACTAGGCGAGAGCGCGGAAACAAATCTGGATACGGAAGCATCCATCATTGAGCCGATTCAAATCAATCAGCATCAAGGAACGATGGCCATTAAAGAGGGGAAAATCAGCGCTTACTGGGACGACGGGAGGCATTACTTTATTCTGATCACCGAAGGGCTGGACGAATCCGTCTTTCTCAGAGTGGCAGAGGGCGTCATCCGGGTACGGTAGAAAATTTTTAAAGGCACTGAAAAAGTGTAACAGAAAAGGTCTCTATTTCATCTGTAGAAGTGAATAGATGAAATGGAGGTCTTTCCCCATGAAAAAATCCTTACACTGCTGGTTTCTGTCATCCTGCTGGTTGGACTTGTGTCCGTTGGTGTTGCCGCAACTTACACGCCGTATGTTATGGACGTTAATAATGATAATGGCGATGATCCGGCTGTCATGGTGATGCAGTCAAAGGATACGTCCATCCGAGCAGATTGCCTTTTCCCAACAGACTGCGCTGCCAAACTGCATCCCCTTAGTGTAGGCTTTTCCTCCAGCGCTTTTTGGAGCCCTTCCGCATTGGTATTCTATTTACCATTCGAAAGTATTTCCAACATATTCGCCGCTTCTGGATCCGGCATACCCGTTTCAAACGGAACCTTGATTTCGCTTTCCATGTGATATCGTATCCTTTCAAAGCGGTAATCCCTTAACAGATTAAGTAATGAGCAAAGAGAGTGTTTGCTCTCGATGCTTGGAAGGTCCATTGTCTTTGATTGTATTTTCACGGTTTAATATCCAAAGCTGTTGTGGATAAGAAACATCAAGTACCGGGTACCTAAAAGTTCAATGAAGTCACGGTCGATAATCCATGGGTAGTCATTGTTTGTATCCGTCAGATTCAACCAGTTTGCTCCGTTGCACTGAAATACCTTCTGATGAACTGGTTCGAGAATTGAATGGAATATCTCCGTTGTAGTACGATCCAGCCCAAAGTCTCCCGATACATCAATGTTTATAAGCAGGCTAGCCGAATCGGAAGCCGTCATCAGTGCCGTCAACGCCAAAGACATATGAAGCTTTGCGTCGGATACACCCATTTTTACTCCGTTTAGCATATCGGATACATAGAAAGCTGAACTCCCGAGCGAATGCTCAAAACCTTTGGGGTCAAGGCATACGGCGATATAGTCCGCAATAAACTCGCGCCATACTTCATACCCGGCGCTGATGCATCCGTCCTCTTGTCTTTCAGACACATTGGCAAATTCAGTTTCTGCCGTACAGCCTAAGTATATATCAATAAAATGCTTATCCGGCGGCATTTCAGTTTTTATACAATAGATATGCGCGAGTTCATGAAGGATGATATGTCGAAATTCATCTTCATTGCATTGCAGCGTTGACCTGATGAACAGGCCACTTTTAGTGATGCCAACGAGCGCGGAGGCTCCCATCGTTTTGAAGAAATCTGGTTTCAGGTACTCTGTGCCATCCAGCTTTCGGGGGAAATAACGACTGCAAAAGCTCCTATACTTTGCCAGCGCCTCACTCGGTTTGAAAAACTCGATCACAATGTCGTCTGGCGTAAATGGTGTCCGTGGCATATGCTCAACAAAGAAAACGCTGGCTTCCTTGATGATTCGTAGCATCGTTTCGCGCGTCATAAAGCACCTCAATTTTGTCATTTAGATTGTTTGACGGAGTCATTCATTCCCTGAGTAGAATACCATTGTTTTACGTTACGTTCAAGACGGTTGCAGCATCCCATCGTTTTTAGTGCTGTTAAATGAGCTGCAGAAAGCACAGACCGATGATCTGAGTTGTGCAGGAATGATTAAATGCAATAGTATCCGGGTGACACTTTCGCCCGATTGATGTGTTTCTTTATTTTTTATACTCCATACTAATCACAGGGGTTGCGTCGGCTGAATCTTTAAATTGAAATCTGATCGTTTTCCCAGTCAGCACAACCGTTCCGGTGCTGCCCTTCACCTGGCCGTCCCGGAACAGCGCTTCGACGATTTTCCGGTTAAGTTTTGGCCCTCCGAAACGCACAAGCGCATCCTTCCACAGGGTGAAGGCGCAGCCCTGCTTCCAGCGTGAACAACCGAAGGCGCGATCGTTTTCGGTTATCTTTCCCTTATCGCATATCGGGCAGGGTATACCAAGATCAGGCGGCGTTTTGCTTCGTGTTTTCCCGCGCCGGCGTTCATCCAGTGGCATGCCGCTTATTCGTTCATCCGCCTTAACAGCAGCAACCAAATCCACCGTAAGTTTCTTAACACCAGCCATAAAGCGATCAATGAAAGCTACATCAACGACCTTCTGCTCGGCAATCACATTCAAACCATATTCCCATTTTCCGGTCAGCTCGGCGCTTGCCAACGCATCCGGCACCAGCGCTATAAAGCGGGTACCCTTTACCGTTGGCAGGATCGCTTTTTTCTGCCGTTCTGCATAGCCGACCTCAATGATGCGTTCCAAGATCGCTGCGCGAGTGGCCGGTGTGCCTAGACCATGTTTCTTCATGGCTGCTGCAAGCTGTTCGTCCTCCATGAGCTTTCCCGCGTGCTCCATAGCGTACAGTAGCGACGCGTCCGTATACGGCTTGGGTGGTTCGGTCACATGAGCTTTTACTTCAACCGCTTTAACCGGGCGCTGATTGCCAACCGCCAGTTCCGGCAGTGGCGCGGTTCTGTCAATGATACCGTCAACGTCTTTCCATCCGCCATGGGTAATCTGCGATGACTGCGATAGAAAATCATACATATCAACACGCGTGATCACGGTGCGCTTTTCGCCCTCCGCTGCCGGAAGGAACGCCGCTGTAAACCTTGCCAGGATAAGCTCCATCACCTTGCGTTCTTCCGTACCTAGCTTTTCAAGCTCAGTCTTTTTACCAGTAGGAATCAGCGCATGGTGATCCGCATCCAGATCCTTACGAAAGACGCGGCCGCCTTTCATCACTACTAAGCCATGGAGAGCTTCCTCTGAATAGGTGCTGTACGGCGCCGGCAAAGACTCGAGCGCCTGTTTCACCTTTGGCTTCAGATCAAAAGTCAGGTACCGCGATTCCGTTCGCGGATAGGTAATGTATTTGTGCTTCTCATAAAGGGACTGCGCTGCTGCCAGTGTTCGTTTGGCCGTTAGTCCAAATCGTTTGTTGGCTTCACGTTGAAGAGTAGTAAGATCATACAGCTGCGGCGGTGCCTCTGTGAACGTTTCACACGTGCTTTCGATGACTACGCCTGTTTTACCACGCACTTTGACAGCTATTTCTTCTGCGTCAGCCTGTATGGGAAACAGCTTCTCTTTTCTATCTTCAGAGTATACACCTTTGTAATCAGTAAAAACGGTTTCTATTCCATAACTCGTTTCCGGCCTGAATTGTTCGATCTCCTTCTGCCGTTCTACCAGTAGCGCCAGCGTCGGCGTCTGCACTCTGCCAACGCTTAAAAGCGTTTTATACTTCACCGTGAATGCGCGGCTCATATTCATTCCGATGAGCCAATCGGCACGCGCCCTGCACTGCGCACTTAGAAACAGGGCATCATAATCGGCAGACGGACGCAGAGCCGCCATACCCTCCCGTATCGCTTCCGGGGTCATCGAGCTGATCCACAGCCGTTTAAACAGCTTTGTACATCCCGCCACCTCATAGATCCAGCGAAAGATCAATTCGCCTTCCCGACCGGCATCGGTTGCGCAGATAATGGAATCAACAGATCTGTCCCTCATGAGGCGCTTGATCGTAGCCAGTTGCGAACGGGATTTTGTGACGGCTTTCAGTTCCCACTTTGTTGGCAAGATGGGTAATTGTTCAAGTGACCATTTTTTATTATCGGGGTTCATTTCATCCGGTTCCGCGAGCCGCACGAGATGCCCGAGCGCCCATGTGACGATATATTCTTCTGAAACCAGGCATCCTTCGCCCTTGCCCTTTACATTCAGTGCATTGGCAAGATCACGCGCGACGCTTGGCTTTTCTGCCAGGATCAGAGTTTTCCCCATATCTTCATCACTTGCCTTTCGCGCGAGGAGTTTTTTCCGGGTATTTCTGGAAGAAGATCGTTATGAAGTCTGGAAGTAAAACAATAAGGAGAATCAGTAAGTCCTTCTTAATACGATTCCCCTCAATCTCTCTGCCAATCTTGTATTTCTGCTCAATACATTATTGTTCCGGATAGCGTAGGACAGCGCTTTCCGTGAGCCAATTAAAACAAGCAGCTTCTTAGCTCGCGTGATTCCGGTATAGATCAGATTGCGTTGAAGCATAACAAAATGCGTCATGAGAATAGGCATCACCACGACAGGGTATTCGCTCCCTTGCGCCTTATGGATGGTGGTGGCATAGGCCAGTGTCAGCTCGTCCAATTCCGTGATATCATATTCAACTTGGCCAACGTCAAAGTCGACCGTCAGCTGACGTTCCTCGGTGTCGACAGCGCTGATAATACCGATGTCCCCGTTGAACACGCCCTTGTCATAGTTGTTCTTCAGCTGCATTACTTTATCGTGAAGCCGGTATTCCGAACCCCCGTGATATAACATGATCGTCCCGGGATTAAGCGCATTCTGGAGCTCTTTATTGAGTGACATTGCGCCGATCACACCGCGCTGCATAGGCGTCAGGACTTGAATATCATTAATAGGGTTCAAATGATATGCAGCTGGCAGACGCTTCTGGCAGAGCGGAACGATCTGCGCCAATGCATGCTCCGGCTCATCATCATTTATGAAGAAAAAATCGGAAGGACTCCCGTTACTGTCTCTCCCGTTGCTGATGTCAGGGAACTCTCCTCTGTTGATCCGATGCGCATTCATAACGATTCGACTGCCTTGCGCTTGTCTGAAAATACGCTCAAGTTTTACGACCGGGATCACATCTGAGCCGATGATGTCCCGAAGCACGTTTCCTGCGCCGATAGACGGAAGCTGATCTGTATCACCAATCAGGATGACCGTCATGTGCTCCGGCACGGCCTTGAGCAGGTTGTACATCAAGATAATATCAATCATTGAACACTCGTCGATAATGAGAACGTCGCCTTGAAGCGGCTTATCCTCATTGATTTTATACCCCTCGGCGGGTTGGTATTCCAGCAAACGATGAATCGTCTTGGCTTCCATACCGCTGGTTTCCGTCATTCTCTTGGCGGCGCGACCGGTAGGCGCGGCCAGGATGATTTCATACCCACTTGCCTTATAGATCTTAATGATGCTATTCATGGTTGTCGTTTTGCCGGTTCCTGGACCGCCTGTCAACACCATTACTTTCGAGTTTATTGCACAGTGGATCGCCTGCAGCTGCACATCGTCGTAATGAATACCGGCTTGCTTTTCTACTGCAGTGATGATTCTATCAGGGTCAGATATTTTCATTTTCCGTTCGCCGTTCATCAGAGTGTATAATTTCTTCGCCACACCAATCTCGGAAAAATAGAATGGTGGTAGATAGATGGCATCATTCACAGGCTGTGGCATCAATGATTCAGATGATGCATTGTAATCTGCGCCGTGACCTGACTCCCGACCAGCTTGGTTCGTCTCCTTGCTTCCCTCACGGTCAATCCCCTTAACCGCCACATGTCTTGATTCCTGAACTTGATGCTGACTGGCTTTAGCTTCAACAGCCTCCTTATCAATGATTACGTCCTTAACGCGGATCATCTCGTCCAGTGTGATGTTGAGAAGCGACTCGTCAACCTCCAGAAGCTCTGTACCCTTATGGATTAACTGCTCCCGATATGCGAAGCAATGCCCTTCTTCAGAAAGTTTGTTGAGCGTGTACAACAGTCCACTACGGCAACGGGTAAACTTCTCCTTCTCCATTCCAAGCTTCATAGCGATGGCATCAGCCGTTTTGAAACCAATGCCCCATATATCGTCTGCTAGCCGGTAGGGGTTTTCTTGGATGGTTTGGATGCTATTCTTGCCATAAGCCTTGTATATTCGAGCGGCGTGCGCTGTAGAAACGTCGTGCGACTGCAGAAAAAGCATCACATTTTTAATCTCTTTTTGCTTCTCCCAACCGTCGCGAATCAAGGTAACGCGCCTGCTTCCGATGCCGGGTACTTCAATGAGTCGGTTGGGATCCGTTTCGATAATCTCCAGCGTCTGGTCGCCAAACAGAGTAACAATCTTCCTCGCGTACTTGGGGCCAACGCCTTTGATCAAGCCACTTCCGAGATATTTCTCAATTCCGTAGACGGTGGCCGGGAGCGTTTCTTCCCACGATGCTGCAACGAACTGACGGCCATATTTGTGGTCTATCTTCCAATCGCCGGTGACAAGCAAAACAGAGCCAACATTGACATCCAGAAGGTTGCCAACAACAGGAACAAGGTCAGAAAAACCTTTCACGCGGGTTTTGATAATTG
>Ga0302273_1000479_pt1 | contig 17544 bp, 11 predicted proteins | sample III_Bog_N1_3_FD_198774 | JGI IMG/M metagenome (GOLD analysis project Ga0302273, IMG submission 198774) | Peat permafrost microbial communities from Stordalen Mire near Abisko, Sweden - III_Bog_N1_3 | ecosystem: Environmental > Terrestrial > Soil > Wetlands > Peat | place: Sweden: Abisko... | reverse complement strand
GCGGCTTCGCTCGCGAATTGCGTCAGGCGGAGGACTGGGATCTTTGGATCCGTTTGGCGCGCCGTGGCGGCGTCGCCTATTCCACCGGCGTCGAGGCGCAGCACACCGCGCGGGAGGGGTCGCTGAGCACGGATGTCGATGACCGCACCCGCCATATTGTCGAAGTGGTCCGACGGCATCAAAGTTTCGCCTGGCGTCATTGCCCGAAGGCGGCCTTTTCCGCGTTTTCGGCGGTCGAGATCGCCCGCGCCGAACAAAGCCGCCTTGCCAAACGCAACGGCATGGCCTGGGCGCGCTACCTGACCGCCTTCTTCCTGCTTCCGAACGCGTCGCGCGCCCGCGATTTTGCGCGCGCGACCGCCGTCCTGCTCGGTCTGCGTTCGGGAGACATCGAGAGTTTCGACGAGCGCGCGAGCCGCGCTTTTGGCCAGCAGCCACATCGCTAAAGGCTTGCGCATGTGCGCTTTCCATTTAAGGAAGGCGCACTGGTTGAGGTGCGACCTACCCGATGCTTCCCGCGCTTGCGGCGATATGCGCCAGAGTCCGAGCCAGTCCATCCCGGAGCGCCACTTGCGCTGAGACGCCCATTTCGGCAGCGGCCGCGCCGGGATCGCCAAGGGATTCCCGGATATCGCCGATCTTCGGTGCGGCAAATTCGATTCTGGCCGTTATATCCTGCAGCGCCGCCAGCGAATCCACGAGTTGCAGCAAAGTCGTCGCGCGGCCGGTGCAAACATTGAAGACGCGAAAGACAGGTCGCGGCTGTTCCATCGCCGCGCGAAGGAAGCGCACGACATCCTCGACATAGATAAAATCGCGGCATTGCAGACCGTCGCCGAAGATCGTCACCGGCGCGCCATTTATCAGCCGTTCGCTGAAGATGCCGATCACGCCCGAATAGGGCGACTTGGGATCCTGGCGCGGACCATAGACGTTAAAAAACCGTAGTGCGGTCACTGGCACGCCGAAGGCGCTCGCCGCCACAGCGCCATGCAACTCACAGCCCAGCTTGTCGGCGCCATAGGCGGAGAGTGGGGCCGTCGTCGAGGTCTCGCGGAGCGGCACAGCCGTGTTGGCGCCAAAGACCGCCGCCGACGATGCGAAGACGACAGGCCGCGCGGCGCGTCCCTCGCGCGGGCGCGATGCGTCGAACACCGCGATGGCTCCGGTGAGGTTCGTGCGATGCGTGTTCAGCCAGGCTTCGGCGGAGCGCTGAACCGAGGCGACCGCCGCCAGATGGAAGCAGCCGTCCATCCCGTCCATGCAGCGGGCAGTCAGGTCGCCGTCGGCCACATCGCCGACGACCAAGGGTATCTCGGGCGAAAGGTTCTCGCGCTTGCCGGTCGAGAGGTCGTCGAGAACGCGCACGCTATGCCCGTCGGCGACAAGGGACTCGACCAGGTGCGAACCGATGAAGCCGCATCCGCCGGTAACCAGATATTTTGCCAATTTATTCCGCCTCCAGAATGACTGCGAATGTCAAACGCCTCAACTGACGCTCGTGCATGACTTCGCGCTTTTTTGCGTGATGGGGTTGCGTCGACATGGCTCAAGCCATGGGAAGTTCCTGGCCGAGCAAACGGACGGCCTTGTCTAAAATCTCCGCCAGCTTCTTGCGGTCGACGGGCTTGGACAAATATTCGTCCATACCGGCGTTGAAACAGGCTTCGATATCGGATGGAAAGGCGTTGGCGGTCATCGCGACGATCGGCAGCGACGCGCGCGACGGCGACAGCGCGCGGATGCGGCGGGTGGCTTCGAACCCATCCATCTCGGGCATTTGAATGTCCATGAAGACCAGGCTGTAATCGCGCGTCTCGACCATTTGCAGCCCCTGCAGACCGTTTTCGGCCATCTCGACGCGATGGCCCATGCGGCGCAGCAGGCCGCCAAGCACTTCCCGATTGGTCAACGTGTCCTCGACGATCAGAATGTCGAGTTGCGGCGAGTCCAAGGCGGCGGCTGAGGCGCCCATCGGGGACGTCTTCGAGCTTTGTGCTTCCACAACGAGGGTCCGGGCAATTCGGGCGGGGGTCAGCGCGCCGCGAATGACCAATCCGGATGGCGCCCCGGCAAAGGGTCCGTCGACCCCGAAGACGATCAGTGTTTTTCCGCTTGCGACGAGCGACCGAACCGCCGCCGTTTCCGCCTGTTCTGCGTCGGCTACAGCCAAAGCCGCCGCCTGGGGATCGACGAGTTCGAAACCACATTGCGTCAGAATATGCTCGGCGGCTTCACGGTCGCGTTCGGCCGAGCAGAACAAGGCGATGCTGCGCTGTTGTTTCGGGCGTGGCGCCGCCGTAAGCGGGCCGATGGGCGTCTCGAACCAGAAGACGCTGCCTTGTCCCTCCTGGCTGTCGAAATCGATCTTGCCGCCCATCGCCTCGACCATTCGCTTGCTGATCGCCAATCCGAGGCCGCTGCCGCCATATTTTCGGGTTATGGAAGGATCAACCTGACTGAAAACCTGAAACAGCCGATCGTGCTTCGTCGCTGCGATCCCGATGCCGGTGTCATGGACCTCGAAGCGCAACCGATCGTCGGCCAAGCCGATCAATCGGATCAGGATTCGTCCCTGAGCGGTGAATTTGACTGCGTTGCCGGCGAGATTCAGCAATATCTGCCGCAAGCGCGTTGGATCGCCGAGGGCCTGACCGGCGATGTCGCCGCACAGGTCCATCTCCATTCTCAGGCCCTTGCGCAAGCCCACGGGCTCCAGAATGTCGAGGACATTCTCGACGATCGAAACGGGCGAAAAGGCTCGGCGCTCGATTTCGACGCGACCGGCTTCGAGCTTGGAAAAGTCGAGGATATCGTCGATCAGGCTGAGCAGCGCCTCGCCCGATTGGCGAATGGTATGGACGTAATGTTTCTGCTCCTGCGTCAGCACCGTGTCGTCGAGGAGCGAAATCATGCCGATCACGCCATTCATCGGCGTCCGGATTTCATGGCTCATCGTCGCCAGGAAATCGGTCTTGGACCGGTTCGCCTGATCGGCGGCGTCTCGGGCCGCCGCAATGGCGGCCTTCTCCGCGCGGGTATTGGCGATGTCGCGGTGAATGCCGATCAACCGGGTCGGCGCGCCGTTCGCATCGCGTTCGATCGCCTTGCCGACGCTCTTGATCCAGATCCAGTCGCCATTCTCGCGCCGCAACCGGAATTCGACATCAATAGCCTCGCTCGCTTCGCGCGCGTGAAGGGCGAAAGCTTCGCGATAACGATCAATGTCGTCGGGGTGAATCAACGATTGGAGGGTCGCGCCTGTCGAGGGCAGCGAGCCGGGTTTGTAGCCCAGAATGGCAAACCACGTATCGCTGAAAAACGCCTGATCCGTGTTCGGATCATAATCCCAGAGTCCCGTCGATGAGGCGCTCAGCGCGATATTGAGCCGCTGTTCGCTGCTCCTCAGGCTCGCCTGAAGCGCCTTGAGCGCGGAAATATCGGTAGAGATCGAAATCAGCTGCGAAATCCGGCCGTCCCGCCCCTTGAGCGGAACGATCGTCGTCTGCAGCCAGAAAGTCTTGCCGCTGGCGTCGTGATTGCAAAGTTCGCCGCGCCATACCCGGCCTTCGAGGATCGTATGCCAGAGATCGCGATAGAAATGACTGGATTGAAAGCCCGACTTCAGAATCTGATGGGTTGCGCCCAGCAGCTTTTCGCGCGGATAGCCCGAGATGCGGCAGAAGCGGTCATTGACATAGCGAAGTCTGCCGTCGGCGTCGGCGATGCTGACGATCGCATGTTGATCGAGCGCAAATTTCTGATCCGCCAAAGCCTTTTCGCGGTCGGCGACAAGCTCCTTTTGCCGGTCGCTCGCCACCATCGTGGCGCCGCAGACGAGCGCCGTGATCAATACGCCGCCGATCAGGATGAGATAAGCGTTCTTGTTGAAGCGGCTGGCGACAAATGATTCCCGCGGCGCCAACTGGAGCACCCATTTGCGGTGGCCAAAGTCGATTCCAGTTCGCGACCCCCAATGCGGTTCGGCAAAGAGCAAATTGGGCGCAAGCGACCGCGAGCGCTGGAAGGAATGCGGCAGCTCGCGGCTATTCGAGGTCATGATAATCGGCATTTGCGGATCTGTTTCGTCGACGATCCAATAGTCGATATCGGTCGCGGCGCGGCCTTTGAGGGCGACGTCGAGCAGACCGGATATCGAGAAAACGCCAATCGCAAACCCGCGCACATTCTCTTCGGTGTGATTTTCCAAAGGCCCGAAGACCGGCAGGAACAGCAGGACGCTCAATTTTCCATTCTGCGCCAGGCGAATGCTCGGCGTGGCGACGGCGCCGGCGCTCTCCATCGCAGCGACAAGAGCGGCTTTGCGATCGGGATTCGAGGCGAAGTCAAAGCCCAGCGCGCCTTCATTGCCCCGGAAGGGATAGATATAGTCGACCGGAAAATAAGCGGGCCGTCCGGACGCAGGGATCAAGCGCTCGTTCTGGCGCTCGAATATCTTGAAGTCGCGCCCCCATTGCTGAGACATCCTCGCTTCGAAAGCGGCGAAGTCGGCGGACGGCACCCGCTGTATCCATTCGATAGCCTGGATTCCCAGGCCAAAAGCGACGGCCCGTTTGGCGGCGGCGTCGAAATCGGCCTTGTTGCGCTCCGCGTCGCCCTCGAAGATCGCGGCGACGCCGCCGACCGCATTGCCGCCAAGCTTCAATGTCGTATCGATGCGCCCGGCAAGCTCCGAGGCGAGATCATCGACGTCGCGAGAGATCGCAGCCCACTGCGCCCGCGTATCCTGTGTATAGACCGCCGACACGGCCGCAAGGGACAGGAAACCGGCCGCGATCACCGGCGCGGAATTACGGAGCCGGCTTCCCTTCGGCGCGTCATGCGCGAAAACGAATATAGGCGTGAAAATCATGATGCCGAGCGCTTCGGCGCTCCATATGACCACGCCGACGGACGCCGCCTCGTCCCGGCCCATCAAGCCGACAGCCAAAAGGGTTGATATAGCCAGAATTGCGCCGATCAGGCTCAACAGCGCCACGCCGATCAGAACGAACAGGCCGACCGACCGGAAATCGCTTGGCGCATAAGGAAAGGCCCGAAAGCGTCTGAGGAGCCACATGCCAAGCAAGGCCCTGATCGTGGCGCTGCCGACGCCGGCGAGCGCGGGCAGCACCGCAAAAACGGGCGAGAATGAAGGAAAGCGCAGCCATTGCGCCGCTACGGCGAGCACGAATGTGCCCAGGGCGACGCCCGCGAGCGCCGATCGGGGCGCCGCCACGACAGCATATAAGGCGAGACCAGCCGGAGCCCATATGACGAGAGTCTGGCCGATGGAGAAGGAAAAGACCATGCTCAAGGCGCCAGCGGCCAGCATGGCGACGGAGACCGTCAACATGGCCGTCAAACTGAAGGCGCTGGGCGGCCTCTCTTGAAACTGCATCGGAACCTGGAACCTTCAGCCTGATCGCCGTCGCGATCCTAGCAAGAAAGGGTCCGGCCGTCTGAACGTCCTTGGATGCAAAGCCGAATATCGCTCTTGCGCCAGCCGCGTTCGGGCAATCGTTCTTGCGGCGGCCCGGCATGGTTTTTGTGTCTGCAGGGAGTGCTTTTGCAAAATGCAAATCACCTGAGAGAGGTTGCGGTCAAGCAGCCGAAGGTGATGGGGCAGGCCATGAGCCGCATTTGAGCCGGGCGTTCGAAGGGAGAGGATTTTATGCCATTCAGGAAGTTGTTCATTGCTGCGGCGGCGCTCGTCGCAGGCGCCTTTTCCGCGCCGGCTATGGCTGATGATCTCGACGAGGTCATGGCCCGCGGCGAACTGCGTCACCTGGGGATTCATTACGCCAATTTCGTTACCGGCGCCGGCGATGGTTTCGATGTCGAACTCGCTCAGGGCTTCGCCAAACATCTGGGCGTGAAATACAAATTCGTTCAGACGGATTTTTACGCGGTCCTGCGCGATCTGCTTGGCAAGGACATCGTTCGTCACGGCGACGATGTGACGCTGCAAGGCGATTTCCCGATCCGCGGCGATATCATCGCGACCGGATTTACGGTTCTTCCCTGGCGTCAGAAGGTCGTCATTTACTCCGAGCCGACCTTTCCTTCACAGATCTGGCTCGTCGCCCGTGCTGACGCTCCCTATTCGCCGATCAAGGGAAGCGTCTCCCTCGCGCAAGACATCGCCGAAACCAAAGCCATCATCGGCAACAAAAGCCTTCTCGTCATGGAAAAGACCTGCCTCGATCCCGCCAACTACGGCTTGAAGGGCCAGGGCATCGATCTTCGCGCCTATACCAAAAACACCAATCTGAATGAAATGGTCCCGGCGCTGTTGAATGGCGACGCCGAATTCACCCTGCTCGACGTGCCGGACGCCGTGCTCGATCTGCAAAAATGGGCGGGGAAAATCAAAGTGCTCGGCCCGATTTCAGAAGAACAGAAGCTTGCCGCCGCCTTTCGGCAGTCTGGCCCGAAATTGCGGGACGCCTTCAACGAGTACCTTGGCAAGATCAAGGCTGACGGCTCCTACGACGCCTTGCTCGACAAATATTACCCCGGCATTCGCAAATATCTTCCGGGATTCTTTGCAAAATAAGAATCGTGAAAGGCAAAATGCAAATGTCGAACCGGCGAAATGTCGGCTGGCCGCTGATCGGCGCCATCGCCTTCAGCCTTTACGCTGCAACTCTGCTTTGGAACGGATTCCATTCCGAGCAGCAGCTTCGGTCGGAAGCTGACGCTCGCCTGTCGCTCGAAATTGAGGGCCGGGCGGCGGCCGTCAGCGATTTCTTTTCGCAATTGCGCAAGGACGCCGCCGCTTTCGCCGAGTCCCAGCAGATCGCCAATTACAATGCGAACCGGGCGTTGGGCATGTCGCCGCGCTATGGTCTCGACGCCAATCTCGACGTTATCGCCGCAATGTTCCAGACCAAGCTGAAGCAAATGACGCTTCGCGGCCACGCCATTTTCGACCGCGTGACTTTCTATGACGATGCCGGCGCAGTCTTGGCGGATGCCGCAGCCGCTCCCGGCGTTCACCCCCCGGCCGCCTTGCCCGGCGTTCCATCGGAAACGGAAGTCGTCATCGATGCGGGCCAGGGCGTCCTGTCGTCCCGCGCGCCTGTGATTTATCGCGGCGTGCCCGCCGGATCGGTCGTGGCGGAGGCGCCGATCGTCCAGCTCTCGCGCTATCTGATCCAGACCAATGCCGAGGCCGGCTTTTTCGAGCTTCTGGTGACTTCGGATGGCCGTCCCCTGCCTGCCGGCCCGAAATTGCCGGCAGATTATGCCGAGAAGGTCGCCGCCGCCCTCAAACTGGCGCCGGGCATGGTGACGCCGCTCCCATCGTCGCGGACCGAAGCCGATTGGCTGGCGGTGCGGACTCCCGTTCCGGAATCGGGGCTTGAACTTGTCACCCTGATGTCCGGAAAGGCCGCCTATGGCCATATTTCCTCGAAACTCGTCCTCTACGCCGCCAGCATTTTTCCTCCCGTCGTTCTGCTGGCCGCAATCATGTTTCAGCGCATGCGTAAGAGGGCGGAGGAGTTGCAGGCTTCGGTGGCGGAATCCAACCGGCGCCGGTTCCTGCTTCAGAGCCGAAACGAAGCTCTGACCGCTGAAATCGCCCGAAGGGAAAAGGTCGAGCGCGAATTGGTGGAAAAAGGCGGCGAACTGGAGGCCATGGCCAGGGATCTGAGAGCCAGCATGTTGCGCGCCCAAGAGGGAAGCCGCGCCAAGTCGGAATTCCTTGCGACGATGAGCCATGAAATCCGGACCCCGATGAACGGCATTATTGGAATGACCAGCCTGCTGCTCGACACCAGCCTGACCCGCGAACAAAATCGCTTCGTCGATACCGTGCGCAGCTCGGCTGAGGCCTTGCTCAGCATTATCGACGACATTCTCGATTTCTCGAAACTCGAGGCGGGGAGGCTGGAGTTCGAGCAGACCCCCTTCGAAATCCGTCCACTGGTCGAGGGAGTCGTCGCTATCCTGTCGCCGCGAAGCCAGGGCCGCGGCATTGAACTATCCTGTAGCGTCCAGCCCGAAGCTGCTGGCGTTTTCCTGGGCGACGCCGGCCGGCTGCGTCAGGTGCTGCTGAACCTCGCGGGCAACGCGGTGAAATTCACCCAGCAAGGCGCGGTTTCGATCATTGTCGACGTCATCAGGGATGCGGAGGGGCGCCCGCTGTTCAAAGCCAAGGTCACGGATACCGGCATTGGCGTTTCCGAAGCGGCAAAATCCCGCCTGTTCAAGACCTTCTCGCAAGCCGACGCTTCCACCGCTCGTCGCTATGGCGGCAGCGGCCTGGGTCTCGTGATCTGCAAGCGCATCGTCGAGCGCATGGGCGGTGAGATTGATTTCGAGAGCCGCGAGGGCGAGGGCAGCGTTTTTTGGTTCAGCGTCCCCCTGCTTGCCGAGAGCCAGTCGCCGACAAGGAAGACGCCCGAGGCATCGCTGAACGCCGCGCCAATTCCGGCGTGTCCCGCCGCCAGCCTGGCCGATCCGACCGAATGCCGCTTGCAACCGCAATGCCTGCGCATTCTCGTTGTCGACGACAATGGCGTCAATCAGCAGGTTGCGGTTGGCCTGTTGAACAAAATGGGGCATTGCGCCGATGTCGCCGATGACGGCGACCAAGCGGTGGATCTGGCCGCCAGGGGCGATTACGACCTGGTGCTGATGGACATGCAAATGCCGCGCGTCGACGGCCTCATGGCGACGCGGCTCATTCGCCAACTTCCGCCGCCAAAAAACGCAATCCCGATCATTGCGATGACGGCAAACGCGATGGTCGGCGACAGGGAGGCCTGTCTGGCCGCAGGCATGGACGATTACGTTTCCAAACCCGTCGACCGCCGTCGCCTCAGCAAAATGCTGGCGCGTTGGCGCGAGCGACTAGAGCCGCGCCGCAAGACCGTCGAACCTGATCGCGCGGCGGGCGCCCCGGCGGCAAGCGCCTCCGGCTTGACTGACGCCAGGGCTCAGGCCGAACTTGGCGAGGATCTGGGCCATGAGGCGTTTGGCCTGCTGCTTGCGTCCTTTCGAGATGTCGCCGCCGCGCGAATCGCAGAACTTCGCCAAGGCTTGGCTTCGGCTGACCAAGGCGTGATCTCGTTCGCGGCGCATTCTCTCAAAGGCGCCGCGCTGAATCTTGGCTTCGTCGCGATCGCCGACGAAGCGGCGCGCATCGACGAGGCGAGCCGAACCGGCGCCCTGGTCCTTGACGAGCAAATCGCCACCCTCGCCAAAATATGCGAGGCGTCATTTGGACAAAGCGCCGAAGCGGAACGAGGCCGGGCTTGGGTAGGTTAGGCCGGGCCGCGCAGCCGTTCGAAATGGTCGAGCGCGCGCATCGCGCTGACCCGTAGTCTCGCCAGCCTGTCGCCGGCATTGCCGGAATCGGCTGTCTCCAACGCCGCCGCGTCTCGCGATGCGGCATTGGCGCCGAATTGCAGGAACACGCCCTTGAGCTGATGGGCGAGAAAGCGCACAGTGGCGGGATCCTCTCCCAGCGAGGGCAGCGAAGACAGTTTTTCCAGGCGAATCCGAACGTCCTCAACGCATTTGTCGAGCAGGAAAGCGAAAGTCTCTGGGCCGAGATCCTCGTTCAGCATATCCAGCAAGGATTGGTCGAATTCGGCTTCGTCCGCGGTCATTTTGGTCTCGTCTTTTGATTCGCGGCGCAAGTTGACCGCTTTTCAGGGAATTGGAGCGAACCGCCCGCAGGCGCAAGTCAAACTTTCGGGCGTCGCGAGCGGCGGCGCCTCAAAGTCAAGCCGCTAAGGCGTCGCCGCGCAGCAAGGCGCAAATCTCACCCGTGACGCGCGCCAGCGCGGCATGATCCTCGCCTTCGGCCATGACGCGCACCAGCTTTTCCGTGCCGGAGGCGCGCACCAGCAAGCGCCCGCGCTGGCCGAGTTGTGGCGCGAACTGTCCCATCATCTGCTGGAGACGCTCGGCGCTCGGGCGCTGCGGCGTCGGCACGCTTTCGAGCATTTGCGGCAAGGGTTCGAAACGGCGGCAAACTTCGCTCGCCGGACGGCCTGCGTCGAGGATCGCCGCCAGAACCTGAAGACCGGCGACAAGGCCGTCGCCGGTGGTCGCGTGATCGGCAAGGATGATATGGCCGGAGGCCTCGCCGCCGACATTGTAATTGCCGGCGCGCATGCGCTCGATGACATAGCGGTCGCCGACGGCGGTGCGGACCAGTTCGAGATTCTTGCCCTGGAGATGCGTGTCCAACCCGCCGTTCGACATGATGGTGGCGACGACGCCCGGCTGCGACAGCTTTCCTTCGGCGTGGACGCGCTCGGCGATCAATGCGATGATCTGGTCGCCGTCGATGACGCCGCCCTTCTCGTCGACAATGGTGACGCGGTCGGCGTCGCCATCCAGCGCAACGCCAATGTCGGCGCGCACTTCGAGCACCTTCTTGCGCAAGGCGTCAGGGGAGGTCGAGCCGCAGCCGCTATTGATGTTGAAGCCATTGGGCTCGGCGCCGATGGTCACCACCTCCGCGCCCAATTCCCACAGGGCTTCCGGCGCGACTTTGTAGGCGGCGCCATTGGCGCAATCGATCACGACGCGAAGCCCGTCGAGCGAGAAATCACGCGGCAAGGTGCGCTTGACGTATTCGACATAGCGCGCCGGCAGGCTGCTGATCCGTTTGGCGCGACCGATTTCCTGCGAGCGGGCCAAAGATTTGCCGACGCCGGCGTCGACAAGCGCCTCGATTTCCTCTTCCTGCGCGTCGCTGAGCTTGAAACCATCCGGGCCGAACAACTTTATGCCATTGTCGGCGAAGGGGTTGTGCGAGGCGGAAATCATCACGCCAAGATCGGCGCGCATAGCGCGAACGATCATGGCGACGGCGGGTGTCGGCGCCGGGCCGAGCTGCAAAACATTCACGCCGACGGAGGCGAAGCCGGCGACGAGGGCGTTTTCGATCATATAGCCGGATACCCTCGTGTCCTTGCCGATCACCACCCGGCGACCGTTGCCGGCGGCGCGGAACACGACGCCGGCCGCCTGGCCGATCTTCATGGCGAGATCGGGCGTGAGCAGGCCATTGGCCAGACCGCGAACGCCATCGGTTCCGAAATATTTGCGAGCCATGCTTTTCTCCTGAATGTCTTTCGGCTTGAATATTTTGCCGCTTGAATATTTTGGCGGTCAGCGGCCCTTGCCGAGCAGCATGACCGTGAAAGTGCGGGCCATGATCGAAAGATCGGTGGCGAGCCAGCCGTCCGACGAGGCGAGGCGCAGGGCGTAGGCGTGATCGTGCAGGATTTTCTCGCGCACTTCCTCGATGGTCTCCGGGTAGGATAATTCGACCTGGGCGAGGCCGGTCAGGCCGGGTTTGACGCCATAGGTTCGCTCGATGAAAAACGGAATTTCCTTTTCCAGTTTGGCGAAGAACTGCGGTCGCTCTGGGCGCGGGCCGACAATCGAGAGATCGCCGCGCAACACGTCCAGACATTGCGGCAATTCGTCGAGCCGGGTCTTGCGCATGAACATGCCAATCCGGGTGATGCGAGGGTCGCGGGCCGAAGCCCAGACGGCGCCGCTTTTCGCTTCGGCGTCGGTGCGCATGGTGCGGAATTTGGTGATGTGGATGAGACGCGTGGATTTCGAAGTTTGCAGGCCGACGCGCAATTGCCGGTAAAAGATCGGGCCGCCGTCTTCCAGCTTGATCGCCAGGGCGAGGAAGGGAAAGAGCAGCGCGAGAACGACAAAAATTGCAATGGATACAACGATATCCAGGGCGCGCTTGCCGAGCGCCGCGCCGCCTTTCAGCAATTCCTCGCTATCGGTTTCCGGGCTGGCGACGCGCCGCCAGGGCGCCCGGCAATAGCCAAGCAGATAGCTCAACCCGCCGAGGCCGTAGGCCGCGTAGCCGGCGATCCCATAGGCGAGTGTCGGCAGGCCCGGAACGCGCCGCGCAAGATCGGGGGCCATCAGCGAGAAGGCCGTCAGCAGCAGCGCGAAAATCTGGCCAACGGCGATCAAGGCGAAAAATTTCGACTGCCCGGCGAGCGCAAGGCTGGCGAGGAAAAAACCGGCGAGCAGAAAGGGCATGATGGCGCGCAAAGCCTTGCCCGACAGAAAAACGAAAGCCAGGCCCGGCCGGCGCGGGTCGGCGAGTTTGCGCAGCCGGAAAGCCTGCTGCAGCGCGCCGGCGCCGAGGCGGAAACGGCGGCGCAAATCGCTGGCGGACTGCTCCACCTCCGCTTCCTCGATACGCAGCCCCGCATCGTAGATTCCGCGCTGGCCCTCGGCGACAATCGCCATGGGCAAAAACACGTCGTCATTGATGGCGTCCGGTTCGAGCGGCCGCCACAGTTTTCGCGGGAAGGCGTAAAAGGCCCCATGGGCGCCGAAAGGCGCGCCGAGCGCGGCTTCGTCCTGCTTGATCGCCGTCTGGCGGCGCCAATAGGCTTCGACTTCGGCGCCGCCTTGTGGCGCGGCATAGGTCCCGGTGACAAAGCCTGCATTATCTTGCGCCAAGGCTTCCGCAGCGCGCCAAAGCGCGTCGGGAGGAAGCAAGGCGCTGGCGTCGGTCAGCGCGACCAGCTCGCTCGTGCAAGCCGCGATTTCGCTGTTGAGCACGGCGATCTTGCCGCGGTTTTCAACTCGTTCCGCTAACTGAATATGTTTGGAGGCTTCGCCCAGGGCGACGAGAATCTCGCGGGCGCGAAAAACGGTGGAATCGGTGCAGCCGTCGCAGACAATGACGATGGCGAGCTTGCCGTCGGGATAGTCGAGGCTGGCGCAATTGCGGATCTTCGCCGCGATGAATCTTTCCTCATTATAGGCGGGAACAATCAGCGTCACCGACGGCGCTTCGCCGGTCAGCGGGAGCAGCAGGGCTTTGGGCGCGCGTCGGGCGAGGGATTTAAGCGCGCGCGGATAAAGCAGATGATGATAGAGGGCGAGGCCGCCGCTTGCGATGCAGAAAGTTTCCAGCAACATTTCAGGCTTCCATCAGTTTGGCGTAAGCGGCGAGCGTGCGGCGCCAGTCGAAACGAGCGGCGATAAAGGCGCGGGGCGAGGGGCGGGAATGCGCGGCGAGCGCCGCGTCGATCGCAGCGGCGAGACCGGACGGATCTTCCGACGCGACCAGAAATCCGCTTTCGGGACAGACCGCGCTGGCGAGATCGCCGACTTCCGTGGCGATCACCGGCGCGCCGGCGGCCTGCGCTTCGAGAACCGCGAGCGGCAGGCCTTCGTTGCGCGAAGGCTGGATGTAGAGATCGAGCGCGGGAAGCAGCTCCGCGATCCCATCGCGATGGCCGAGAAAACGGACGCGATTGGCGAGGCCGAGGCGGCTGGACTGGGCTTCCAGCTCGGCGCGGCGCGAGCCGTCGCCAATGATCAGCAGCAAGGGCCGCGCGGCGCAGAGCGCCAAAGCATCGATCAGAATGTCATGGCCCTTGACCCATTCGAGCCGACCGGCCGCGCCGATCACCAAAGTCTTTTCGCCGAGGCCGAGAGAGTGGCGCGCGGCGCTGCGCGCGCCGGAGAATTTTGCGAGATCGACGCCATTGGCGATAATGCAGACCAGCGATTTAGGAAAAATCTCCCGCAATGGCGCGGCCATTTTTTCCGCCACGCCGACGATCTGCGGCCGGGTCAACGTGGCCACGCCGCGCAGGATGGCGCGGCGGCGCGGGTCGCGGCTATGCCAGGCGTCATGTTCGACATGAATCAGCCGGCGCAATCCGGCCAGCCGCGCCGCGACGCCGCCATAGATCATCGGCCCAACGTGGTGAGTGACGACGCAGGAAATTTTCTGCGCGCGCAGCAAGGCGGCCAGGCGCAATGACAAGGTCAGATCGACGCCCGGCTTTTTTTTCAACGCGAAAATTTTGCCGCGCATTTCCGCGAGACGCGGCCAGGCGGAGATCAGATCTTCCGCCTCGCCTTCGAGACTGATGACGATATGTTCGCCCGGCGCCTGCCGCGCGAGTTCGAGCGTCAGGACCTCGAGTCCGCCGGGCGCCATCTTCTGAACGATATGTGCGACGCGTTGCATGAAAGGAAGGCCCGTGTTGAAGGGAGCGGCAATACGGAAGGCTTTTCCGCGCAGCGACCCAGCGCAACCTTCGTGCCAGCCTTTTCCAAGGCAACGGGCCAGGATTCAGCGGCATTTCGCGCTTTCCGCGATGCAATGCGCAAAGCGCTTGCATTTCGCGTCGCGTCACGGCGCGTATCGCTATTCGCCATCGTCGCGTCCCCCTTGCGAAAGCGCAGTCCGCATCTTCGCAATTTGGGAATCCTTCTCCTCTTGCCGCACGTTAATTCGGCCCGCCAATGCAAATCGCAAAGGATGAAGACGATTCCGCCTGCGAAAGCTTGGCTTTCGGCGGATGCATGCGATGGCACGAGCGTTGCTGACCCTTTCCTTAACGAGAGGAAGCACTATGCGCATCGTCAACATCAATCAGGACATGGACGCCGCGAGCATGGCGGCGATGAAGCCGCTGTTCGAGGAATTGGCTTTAAGCGAAACCGATGTCTGCCTCGATTTGGGCGGCGTCGATTTCATCGATTCATCGGGCATTGGCGGCATTGTTTTCGTGTTCAAGCGGCTGCGCGAACATTCGCGGGGCATCGCTCTCGCCAATGTCCAGGGCCAGCCTCTGCGCTTGCTGCAGCACCTGCGCCTGGAGTTTTTGCTTGCCGCGCCCAACGGTCATTTTGCTTGAGCCGGCCGGAGAGCGGAACATGAAGAAGAGCGCGGCCTGCCTGGCTCTCTGCCTGACCTTGTCTGGCTGCTTTTTTGACGAAGGCCCTTATCCCGAAGTAGGGCAGGGCGGCTTCGCCGAATGGGGGCCGATCGAGGATACGCGCGCACGCGCCCTGCAGCAAAGACTCGAAGCCGCACAAAGACGTGGGGCCGAGGTCTATGAGGCAGCCGCCTATGCCGACGCATCGCTTTTGCTCACCCGCTGCCGGCGCGAACTCGCCGCCGGGCTGATGATCGACGCCAGAACCGATCTCGACCGGTTGGAGCGGCAAATAACAGCCATGGATGCGGCGCTCGAGCGTGCGCCCCGCCGCAAGTTTTCCTGATTGTTTCGGCGAGTTTTCCTGATTATTTCGGATTGAGTCCATGAAGAAAGTCCTTGCCGCCCTTATGGTTCTTGCTGGCCTGCTCCTCGCGGGGACCGCTCGAGCCGAAGAATCCGACGCAGCGCTGCGGGTCGGCGACGTGCTGGAGATCGATTTGCCGGGCGAGGCGGCGCTCAACAAGGAGTTTTCCATCGACCGCCGCGGCCGCGTGCTGCTGCCGGAAGCCGGCGCCTTGCCTGTGGCGGGAAAGTCGCTGGAAGCGGCGACGGCCCTGATTCACGATTCCCTCTCGCATGCCTATCGCGATCTGGAAAAGCTCACCGTCGCGCTGAAGGAGCGCAAGCTGTTCATCAGCGTGCTCGGCTATGTGAAAAATCCCGGCAATGTCGAATTGGCCGGCGAGGGCAATGTGCAAATGGCGCTGGTCGCAGCCGGCGGTCTGGCGCAGGGCGCGCAGCTCGACAAGATGCAGATCACCCATGCGGGCGGCAAGCGCGAGATTTTCGACTACAAGAAATATCTCGACAGCGGCGACGTTGCGGTGCTGCCGCGCCTGCAGCCGCTCGATGTCCTGTTCGTTCCGGCCTCGCCTCTCACCGGCAATGTGCAGATCGACTTCGACGGCCGCACTCTGGCGGCCTCCGGCGACGGCGCCGAGGAACGCTCGGCGGTGAAAGTGTTCGGCGAAGTCAATACGCCGGCGATTTTCGCCTGGAAGAAGGGCGCGACCGCCATCGACATGATCATGCGCGCCGGCGGCGTCACCCGCTATTCTTCGCCCGAGCAAATTCGTATCTTGAACAAGGGCAAACCGATTGTCTTCAATCTCCAGGCCTATCTCGACAGCGGCGACAAGTCGTTGCTGCCGGAGATTGAGCCGGGCGCGACCATTTTCGTTCCCAAACAGGTGGAGGAAGTCCGCCGCGGGGCGCTGACCGTCTATGTCATGGGTGAAGTCGCCAAGCCCGGCGCCTTTGAAACCCGGGAAGGCGCGACCTTCGTCGACATCCTCGCCAACGCCGGCGGTCCGACCCGTTTCGCCGACACCCGCCAGATCCGCATCATGCGCGCCGACGGCAAGGTCGAAACCGTCGATCTGGCGCGCTTCACCGAAGGCGCGGGCGGCTCCCTGCCGAAAGTTCTCGCCGGCGACGCCATTTTCGTCTCCGAGAAAGTGGAAACGCAGGAGCCGTCCTGGCTGAGGATCCCGCCGACCCGCGCGGTCGAGGTGCTTGGCGCGCTCTATAAGCCGGGCCGCTTTGAATGGTCCGACGAAATGTCGATATTCGATCTGCTGTCGCAGGCCGGCGGCCCGACCGCGCGCGCCGACATTTCCCATATCCAGATCTTGCGCCGTCAGCATGATTCCGCCGAGCCGGTCGTGTTCAATCTCGAAGCCTTTCTGAAGGGCGGCGGCTCCCTGGGCAAGGTGCCGAAAATCCACGCCGGCTATGTCATCATGGTGCCGGAACTGCCGCAGGATCCCGCCGACAACAAGGCGCAATGGACGCGTCAGGCGCCGGAACGTTCGATCTACGTCATGGGGCAGGTCGGCGCGCCGGGCCGTTACGCCTTCAATCCGGGGCTCGGCTTTCTCGACATCATCACCGCCGCCAACGGACCGACCGGGACCGCCGATCTGCGCAATATCCGCGTCTCGCATCGCGGCGGCCCGGGGGCGCGTATCAGCAATGTCAATCTCAGCGCCTATCTGCAGACGGGCGACGAGAAGCTCTTGCCGAAAGTTCGTTCGGGCGACGTGATTTATGTGCCTGACCGCAACAAGGATTATCTCGATCTGCCGGCCTCGCGCATGGTGCGCGTGCTTGGGGCTATCGGCAAGCCGGGCCGCTATCAATTCAACGACGACATGACCATTCTCGATCTGCTCGCCGAGGCTGGTGGACCGACCAATGAGGCGCTGCAGGACCGCATCATCGTTGTCAATCTCTCGCCCGGCCAGACGCAGGCCCATGTCTTCGACCTGCTGGCTTTCGCCAAGTCCGGCGACGTTCGCGCCGTACCGGTCGTGCGCGCCGGAGATCTCGTCTATCTGCCAAACCGCAATCAGGATCAGATCCAGGAATTTTTCGCCTCGATACAGAATGTTGTTTCCGCCGCCTCCCTCGTTTCCATCGCAGCCGTGTTGAAGCACTGATGAGCATCGAACCACTCAAGAAAACCCACAGCGGCGTTTCGCCGCGCCCAAAAAGCAGTTTTTCGCGCGCCTTCGCGCCGCAGCCGCAGCCGGAGCCGGAACCTGCGCCGGAGGCCGCTTGTGCGCCGGAACCTGCGGCCGCTGGCGCGCTTGCGCCTTCGAACCGGCTGCCTTTCGATCCGGCGAGCGACGAAATCGAGGCGCTGTTTCAGGCGACTTTCGGCGCCGGCGCCCGCGTCGTCGCGGTGATCGGCGTCGCGCCGGGAGATGGCGCCTCGTCCTGCGCCGCCGCTCTGGCGCAACGCAGCACTCTCGCCAGAAGATCGACCTTGCTGGTGGACGCC
>Ga0302273_1000475_pt1:12500-17597 | contig 17597 bp, 18 predicted proteins | sample III_Bog_N1_3_FD_198774 | JGI IMG/M metagenome (GOLD analysis project Ga0302273, IMG submission 198774) | Peat permafrost microbial communities from Stordalen Mire near Abisko, Sweden - III_Bog_N1_3 | ecosystem: Environmental > Terrestrial > Soil > Wetlands > Peat | place: Sweden... | reverse complement strand
ATCATGAAGCATCGTCCCAACATCCAGCGCCTGCTTGCTGGAACAGAGAACCGCTTTGGCAAGAAATCTGGCCAAGATCTGCAAGAGAAGGCGTCGCGTCGTCGCCGCGAAGCTGCCGTCGCTGCCGGTCTAGATCCTGATCGGGTGGCAATTTTGGGAGGCGGTTCCTGGGGAAGCGCCATGGCCAGGGTCCTTGGTGAAAAGGGATTGCAGGTTTCGCTGTGGGAATACAACGCCTCCACAGCCGCTGTGATGCAGGAAACCCGCGAATGCGACAAGCTGCCGGGAGTGAAACTGCCAAGTTCGGTGGTGATCACTTCTGATCTTGCCGCGGCTCTAGATAAGGCCTCTGTCGTGGCTCTGGTGGTGCCGTCGCACACCCTGCGTTCGGTGTGCGAGTCGATCGACAAGCTGCTTTCAGAATCCCAGTGCAAGGCGCGCCACTTCGTCTCCTTGGTGAAGGGGATCGAGGAGCATACCCAGTTGCGGATGACAGAAATCGTCCAAGAAGCGATCACGGGCGCCGATTCCGAAAACGTCTCGGTCCTCTCGGGGCCTTCCCATGCCGAGGAGGTGGGACGAGGCCTGGCCACCACCGTGGTGCTGGCAAATCCCAACGAAGAGACCGCTGCGGCCCTCCAGGACATTTTCTTTGCCCCTTCCTTGCGCACCTACCGCTCGGTCGACGTGGTGGGGGTGGAACTTTGCGGAGCGGTCAAGAATGTGATCGCCATCGCCTCCGGAATCCTCGACGGTTTGGAGCTTGGCGACAACGCGCGAGCGGCCCTGATGACCCGCGGCATGGCCGAGATGGCCCGCCTGGGCGCCAAGTTGGGCGGTTCCCGGGAATCCTTCTTCGGACTTGCCGGCATGGGAGATCTCATCACCACTTGCGTGAGCCAGCACAGCCGCAACCGTTTCGTGGGCGAGCAGGTCGGTCGCGGCCGACCTCTGGCCGAGGTGCTGGGAGAGATGAAGATGGTGGCCGAGGGAGTGCGGACAGTTTCTGGCGTGATGGAGCTTTCCAAGCGCCTGAACGTGGAGATGCCCATCACGGCGCAGGTTCACGCCATTCTTTTCGAAGGGCAGTCGGCTCGCGATGCTCAAGGCTTGCTCATGAATCGGGCCGCGAAGAACGAGAGGGAATGATGAAAGCTACCTGGACACAGGATGAGGTTTGCTCCCAGGCGGGATTGGAACCGCACATTCTGCGTTTCTGGGAAGGGGAGTTTCCCCAGCTTCGCCCCAAACGCAACTCGGCCGGGCAGCGCGTCTATCGCGAGCGCGACATCGAGATCGTGACGCGGCTCAAAAACTGGATCTACGACGAGGGCCTGGCGATTCCCGCTGCGCGCCGCCGTCTCAAGGAGGAATTCGAGGCCATTCCTGCTGCTGCGGAAGATCCTCAGCAGTTGGGCATGCCGTTTCTCGAGGCCCCTCTTATTCCAGCAAGTGTGCCGCCCGTGAACATTCTGCCGGCTCCGCTTCCTGAGCCGCCTAAGTCTTTGGTGCCGCCGCCGGTGGTAGCGGAAGTTTTGTCTTTGCGTCGGGATCTCGAAGCGGTCCTGCGCCTTTTGGAGGATCGATAATGGCCGTTTCTCCTTTGCTTGCCCAGCGCCTTAAGAAGGTTGCTTGGGGCGTGATCGTCATCGGTTCCGGGTTTTCCCTATGGGCCGTGTGGCTGGCTCTTCATCTCAAGGGAAACCCGGCAGCTCGTTCGGTGATGATGCGCGATCTCTTCATCGGGGTGCTGCTCTACATGATTGGGCGCCTAGCGTTGGTCGCATTGCGCTGGACGGCCAAGAAGCGCGATCCGGGGATTTGATGGAGACCGCCATCGAGGTGCGCGGACTGCACAAGTCCTATCGCCTAGGGCTTGAGCGGGGCATGCGCGTTCAGCACGCCGTGCGCGGCATTGATCTCACGGTCCCGCAAGGAGCCGTCTATGGCTTCATCGGTCCCAACGGCGCTGGCAAGACCACGACCATCAAGTCGCTGGTGGGGTTGTTGCGACCCACGTCAGGAACTGTCCGGGTGTGGGGTGGCAATCCCTTCGATCCGGTGGTGCGACGGCGCATCGGCTTCATGCCTGAACAGCCCTACTTCTACGATCACCTTTCCGGATTGGAACTGCTCGAATACTTCGGGCACCTTTCCGGACTCACGGGCGCCGCGCTTAAGAATGCCATCGAGCGCGCTTGTGATCTTTGCCGCATCGGTGACTGGCGGCTTCGTCGACTGCGCACTTATTCCAAGGGGATGGGGCAAAGGTTCGGGCTGGCGCAGGCGATTCTCCACCGTCCCGAGCTCCTGATCCTGGATGAGCCGATGTCGGGACTCGACCCCATTGGGCGGCGCGACGTGCGTCATATCCTCAAATCCCTGCACAGTGAGGGGACGACCATCTTCTACTCCAGCCACGTGCTTTCCGACGTGGAGGAGCTCTGCACCCATGCCGCAATGATTGTCTCCGGCACGGTGCGCCGCGAAGGCGATCTGGAACAGATTCTGTCCAGCGGCGGCGGAGAGCGGGAACATCTTGAAGACATCCTAGCGCGCGAAGTCGGGGAGGGAGCTTCTGATGCGTAGCCTCATGTGGATTGCGCTGGCCTCGTTCCGCGAGACGGTGCGCGACAAGATTCTTTACGTGCTCTTCTTCTTCATCCTGCTGCTGTTTGCCTTCTCGACGGTGCTTGGTTCCTGGTCGACCTTCTCCGCGGGTAAGGTGATCAAGGATTTTTCGCTGGGGGCGATGTCCATTGGCGGCCTCTTGATGGCGATCTTCGTGGGCGTCGGGCTTATCCAAAAGGAGATCCAGAGGAAGACGGTCTTCGCGCTGGCGGCTCGCCCGGTAGCACGCTGGAAGCTTCTGGTCGGGAAGTATGCGGGGCTTTTGCTGGTGCTTTTGGTCAACCTCTTTGCCATGATGCTCGGACTCTACTTGGTCCTCTTGATCGACGGAGAGCCGCTCGATGCCCGACTCTGGTGGGCAGCCTGGGGCATTTTTTGGGAAATGGCCACCATCACGGCGGCGGCCCTGCTTTTCTCAAGCTTCTCTACGCCCGTGGTCTCCTCGCTCTTCACGCTTGGGCTCTATGTCGCCGGGCACCTTTCCGGCGATCTCCTGGACTACATCCACAACATGGCCCGCAATGCCGGCCGCATTCCCGGTGCCACGGCCCTTCCCGGCTGGGCGGCGGCGGCGGCGCGAGTGACGCATGCCTGCATCCCTGACCTGGAGATGTTTAATGTGCGCTCTCTGATCGTCAACGGCCTCGCGCTTCCCGAGCACTGGGGCTTGGCGTGCGCCCTCCATGGCATCGGGTGGTGCGGACTTTTCCTGGCTGTGGCCGCTTGGTGGTTCTCGCGTCGCGATTTCGTGTGAGTCATCCCGCGCCGGTCGCAAAGAGGTACCTTTAGTTCTTCACCATTCAGTTGCGGAGACAGATTGATGTCAGTTCGCGTAGCGATCATGGGTGCCACGGGAGCCGTGGGCACGGAGCTTCTCAAGATTTTGGATGAGCGCAAGTTCCCTGTCGGGGAGTTGCGCCTCTTGGCCTCCAAGCGCTCGGCCGGCACCACCTTGGAATTCAAGGGTGAGAAGATCACCGTGCAGGAACTGACTCACGATTCCTTTGCCGGGATCGACTTGGTGCTTGCTTCGGCTGGCGGGAGCATCTCCGCTGAATTTGCGCCCAGTGCCGTGAAAGCCGGTGCTGTGGTGGTGGACAACACTTCCAAGTTCCGTATGACTGAAGGTGTGCCCTTGGTGGTCCCTGAAGTCAATCCCGAAAAGATTTTTGAGCACAAGGGCATTATTGCTAATCCCAACTGCTCCACTATCATCATGAACCTGCCGATCTGGCCGTTGCACAAGCTCTTCGGAGTGAAGCGCATCCACGCGGTCACCTACCAGGCAGCTTCGGGCGCCGGTGCGCGCGCCATGGAAGAGCTCAAGCAGGAGACGCGTGCGGTGCTAGATGGCACGCCCTTCCAGCCAAGCGTCATCCCGCATCCTTACGCCTTCAACGTCTTTCCTCACAACGCCCCCTGGATCGAATCCCTGGGCTATAACGAGGAAGAGATGAAGATGGTGAATGAGACCAAGAAGATTTTTGGCGATCCCTCCATCCGCGTGCATGCTACCTGCGTGCGCGTGCCGGTGCTGCGCGCCCACAGCGAGGCGCTCAACGTCGAGTTCTCCCGCGACATCTCGGTGGAAGAAGCCTACGAAGTGCTGCGCACGGCCCCTGGTGTGGAGATCCTCGAAGACCGCGAGAAGAACCGCTGGCCCATGCCACTGGATGCTTCCGGCAAGGATCCAGTACTGGTTGGTCGCATCCGCAAGGATATTTCCCAGCCCAATACGCTGGATTTCTGGGTGGTGGGCGATCAGATTCGCAAGGGCGCAGCTTTGAACGCCATCCAGATCGCTGAGAAACTCTTCGCCTGACATGGGTGAGGTCGTTCTCATCGGAGTGATCGCGGCCTCGGGAGCCTACCTGCTCCTCCTGTACCGGCAGGTCGCCGAGATGGAGGAGCGCCTTCGCCACATGGTGGAAAGTACTGAACAACGCTTGGTGGATGCCTGGGACGAGGTGAAGTACCTGCGTCCTGGGGAACCGCCGGCCAAAGTCCCCGCCGGAGACGACGAGGAAGAGGACAAGGCATCATGATCCCTTCCCATGCACCACGGCTCGAGATTGATCTCGACGCCATCAAGCGGAACCTCGAACTGGTCCGCTCCCGTATCCCCGCCACCACGCGCATCCTGGTGCCGGTCAAGGCCGATGCCTATGGGCATGGCAGTCATGCCGTCGGCAGCTATGTGCTAGAGCATGGCGCCGATCGCCTCGGCGTGGCGCGACCGGGCGAAGCCGTCTCCCTGCGCGATCGCGGGGTGAGTGGCCCGATCCAAGTGCTAGAGCCCTTCTATCCCGCCGATGCCGGCACCTACTTCGATCATGCTCTGATCCCGACGGTAGCTTCGCTCTCGGCGGCCAAGGCACTTTCCAAGGAATGTGAGCGTCGCAACAAGCCTCTGACGGCTCACATCAAGGTCGATACCGGCATGTCGCGCATCGGCTTTCACTGGGA
>Ga0302273_1000475_pt1:0-7500 | contig 17597 bp, 18 predicted proteins | sample III_Bog_N1_3_FD_198774 | JGI IMG/M metagenome (GOLD analysis project Ga0302273, IMG submission 198774) | Peat permafrost microbial communities from Stordalen Mire near Abisko, Sweden - III_Bog_N1_3 | ecosystem: Environmental > Terrestrial > Soil > Wetlands > Peat | place: Sweden: Abisko... | reverse complement strand
TCTAGGCGCAGATTCCATGAAACTGCACCTCCAGCAGGAATGCAGACGTTGCGAAGAGCTAAGACGGATGTTCCTTGGTAGACGGTTTCGTAGCCACCAACACTCTGATTGACAGTGCGGATGCCTTGCCAGAGCACTTTGGATCCGCCTTCCCAGGAAAGTTTGGCGGAAACTCCAAGCCACTCATCGCGCAAGGAGATTTCTGCACCAGACATATTCCCTAGAGTGTCAAGACGATGCTCGGCGCCAGAGGGATCAATGAGAATCCTGTCGGGGGCATCGCCTGCAAGGAGGCAAAACAGCCATTGGCTACCATGAGTGCCACGTGCCGTTTCGTTTCCGAGATTCTCAATTTCCAGAGAGACATCTAGGCCACCACCAGGCAGCAACTTCAAGGCTTTTGTCATGCGGATACTACCGAAATCGCGGCATAACTCCACAAAAGGATGTCCTTTTCTGGAGCCCGATGCCTTGACTGTCCAAGAGCCACCGAGCCAATAGCTGTCTGCTTGTCCCTCAAGCCAGCAAGACGTGTCGGTTCCTTCCGGAAACCACCAATCCAAGGCGGAATGCTGAGGAATGACATCGTAGCGCAATAAACGAGCTAAGGCAGGATCGGAAGCTTCAAACTGATCTGCCAGCTTGTTGCCATCTCCCTTGCCTTCTTTGCCTGCAATGCGAGCGTGGTACGTCTCTTCTTGACGTGTCATGCTATCGCAAAGGTTCAGGGCAGGATGATCTAGCCACCAGACCGGAATACCTGCACCCTTGCCGGGGTGAACAGACACGAATTGAGATGCATCGCGCAGCACGACTTCGGGGGTTCCGTCTAGGTCCCAATCAAATGACGAGACGCTGGGCTGGTTTCCGGCGAGCAGCCGTTCGGCACGGGCCAGATGCCCGTGAATGGCTCGCCGCAAATGCGGAAGGTAAAGGCCGCCAAAGACGCCGTGCCAGTAGCCGCAATTGCACTGAGCTTGCCAAACATGATCGCGGGCTTTGGTAAGCTCCCGCTTGCGAGGTGTGGTCGGCTTGGAAGCCAACTCATGCCAAATGCGCCCGGAAAGCCATTGCGCTAACTTGTGCATGCGGTTGGATTCGGGATAGCGGATCAGGAAGTTCCGCCAAGAGACGCCGCGCACAAAGGGACGGATAGATTCCCATTGGCCACTTTCCTGCAACGCCTGGCGAGCCTTGCGTAGTGCCGTTTGACGCGGAGCCGTCTCGGCCCATTCCATCATTTCGAAGTAGGACGCCGCAGGCAGGTACACGAGGCCCTGAGAATGGGTGTCCGCATAAGCTTCGCTGACGGGACGGACAGAAAGTGTCGGGTCGCGCTCCACTTCCGTGAAGAAGCGCTCCAGCCAAGCTTGGTCGTAGCAAAGGTCATGGGTGCCGGGCCAGTCACCGAACTTCTCGCCATCGTCCCCAAAGACCACGTCGCGGCCGCCAGGAATGGCAAAGCGCCGCAAGGCTGCGATGGCGTCTTCCACCGAAGCGAAGGGAACGAGGTCGCGCATGCCGTCGTGGATGGGAAAGACCGATACGGAGCGGCCTTCGGACTCGGTGGTCCAACGCCCGAACATGGCCTCTTCACCAAAACCGATCTGCTTGAAGTGTGTGCCATCTAAGAGCGTGAACTCGATGCCAGCTTCGGCCAAGGCGGCCGGAAGTCCTGGCTCCCAAACTCGCTCGGCAAGCCACATGCCTCGCGGCGTGACACCAAAGCGCTTCTTGAGACGGGCGATCAGCGCTTGAATCTGGCCGACTTGGTCGGCATGAGGCAAAGGAGGGAGGATCGGTTCGTAGTAGGCACCAGCCAGAATGCCTGCCTGCTTGTTCTTGACGAGGTTGGCGATACGCTCCAAGTAGTCTGGATGCTGATGGTCAAGCCAGTCGAAGAGAGGGCCAGAAAAGTGAAAATCCACCCCAATGCTGGGATGGCGCTCCAGAACCTCGACAAAGGGGAGATAGGCGTTGCGGTAGGCGTTCTCAAAGACAAAGTCGAAGTTGCCTACGGGCTGGTGGTTGTGGACGGCCCAAAGCAGACGTGTGGTCGCTGGGGTATCCATCAGAAGAGGTCCACGTTCACGTCCAATCCCTTTTTGTGGATGCGCTGGATGAGGCTATCCGCGCTGCGCATCGTAGAATTCAAGTCTTTGTAGAGAGCATCGTCGTTGGCGAGTTTTCCAAGAGTGCTCTGGCCATTTTTTGTCTTTTCCGAGATGACCTTGAGGTCGGACGAGATCTTGCGGAGATCGCCGACCAGCTCCTGGGTCTCGTCGGCGACTCGATCGGCCTTGCCCGTAAGACGGTCCACTGTCGGGCCGGCTTTGTCTACGATCTTGCGGGCGGACGATCCGGTGGCCTGCAGGTCATTCACGGTGGTGCGGACCTTGGGATCCACATCCTTCACCATCTTGTCTAGGCGCGAAGAGATATCGTCCACGCGGTGGATGATGCCGTTCACGTCGTGGGTGAACTGCGGACGCCCGACGGTGCTGTCTACGACGCCTTGCAACTGATCCACCATGCCCTTGGCTTGCTCTACCAGCTTGCCGGCGGCGCCCATGGTTTCGGCAATGCCGTAGTCGTAGCCGGCGTGCAGCGTGGTGCCTGGAGGGAGAGGCTTGCCTTGGGGATTGACCGCAATGTTGATCATGCGCTCGCCCATCAGGCCGATGTTCTGGATTTCGACGCGGCTGCCTTCGCGGATCGGGAAGCCGACCTTCACCTGGGCCGTGATGCGGACCCGTGAGTCTTCCAGAAGTTCGATCTTCACGACCTTGCCCTGCTTGACTCCGTTGAACTTGACGGGATCGTCTCGGGTCAAGAGGCCGACCTGGTCGGCGATGAAGTAGTATGTGTCGAGTTTCTGACCGGGACTGAACTCGTTGAGGAAGGCCATTCCAAAGACGAGCAGGAAGAGAGCCACTAGGACGACGGCTCCGACGATCAAGTTCTGGTAGTTTTTGCGCTCCATGTCACTCCCACCTGGCAATTCGCTGCTGGCGTTCTTCGCGTCGCTCGTTCATGAGGGCAATGAGGCGCTCATTGAAGTCCTTGGCCGTATCCTTGCCATGCATCTTGAGCAACGTATTCATTGCCACGACTTCTGAGATTACCGTGATGTTCTTGCCGGGACTCACCGGAATGATGGTCCGGGGCACGTCCACGCCCATGAGATTGCAAGAGTAGGAATTCAAACCCGTGCGCTCGTAGCTTTCGCCTTCCTTCCAGAGCCGAAGATCGACGATCATTTCGATGCGCTTGGAGTGGCGTATGGCGCGGATGCCGAAGAGACTCGCCACGTCGATGATGCCGACGCCGCGAATTTCCATGTGCTGGCCGAGAAGCTGGTTTCCGGTGCCGATGACGTCGTTGCCGCGGCGCGTGAGGTAGACCACGTCGTCGGCGACTAGGCGATGACCGCGTTCCACCAGATCCAGTACGCACTCACTTTTGCCGACGCCGCTGCGACCGGTGTAGAGAAGGCCGATGCCATAGACATCCACCAAGCTCCCGTGTACGGTGGCGTATTCCGCAAAGTATTCCTGGAGGATTTCCGTCAGCGACTGGGCAAGTTCCAGGGTGGGAAGCGGGGTCCAGGCCACGCAAGCCTTTTGGGTAAGCGCGCATTCCAGAATTTCTGGATGGGGGCGATGGCTGTGGGTGAAAATCCAAAGCGGCGAAGAGACGCTGTCCAGGCGGTGCATGGCTTGGGAGCGTTCTTCGGGAGATAGGCTTTCGAGGTAGAAGTATTCGGTATTCCCGACCAGTTGGACCCGTTGGTGGGAGAAAACCTCGCGAAAGCCCGTAAGAGCGAGGCCTGGCCGGTGAAGGTCGGCCTCGCTAATGTGCTGATCGAAGAAGGGGGTCAGGAACTCGAGCTGCAGTGCCTCCCCCCAACGCTTGTGCAGCGTCTCGACATCCAGGAATTCACGATGCTGGATGTCGCTTTGGTCGAGCAGCGTCGTCTGAAACGGAGTGGTCAGGGAATCACCACCTGATCCACGGCGGGGGCTCGGTGCTCCTTGGACTTTTCGTTGTCCTTCTTCAGGAGGCGTTCCAGCTTGTCAAGCATGATATCCACAGCCTTGCGCATCGTCTCAGCTTCTGCGGAAGCCGCCACCACGCCGTGGTTGGCGACGGACACCTGGACGCTGGCCTGTCGAAGTCCATTGGGAGCCATGTCCAGTACGACCTTGGCATCCTGAATTTGGTCGTTGAATTTGACCAAGGCGTTAAGACTCTCCTCGATATTTCCCTGGAGATTCTCAGATGCTTCGAAGTGGCGACCGGTGAACTGAACTTTCATGGTAAGTCCCTGGTTGAAGGTAGCTTGGAGGCCCTTCGAAAGGCGAAGGCTCCAACGAATAGTGTAGCGCTTCGAGCCCCTAAGGGCCACTCGTTCAAGGCCTTTTCGAAGGCTTTGACAAAAAATGCTTTCTATCGCGGCTCACAGCGGTTGGGCATGCACGGCATTCACGAATGCCTGGGCATTAGCCACCGGGACATTTGGAGAGATCCCGTGGCCGAGATTGCCGATCCACGGCCCGCCAGCGTTTTCGCGGGCGATCTTCGCGACGGCGAGGGCGATGCTTTCTGGAGTTCCAAGCAGTGCCGCCGGATCGAGATTTCCTTGCAAGGGGCGGTCTCCAAACGCCTGCCGGGCTTGGTGCATTGGGATGCGCCAGTCGATGCCCAAGGCATCGGCCTGGGTGGAGGCGAAGGGAGTTGTCAAAAGTGAGGCGCCGTTGCCGTAGAGGATCACCGGGACTTTGGCGCGGGCCTTGACCTCGGAGATCACACGTGCCGTGTGCGGCAGGATCCTGTGCGCGTAGGTGTCGGGATCAAAGAGCAGGGCCCAGGACTCGAAGAGCTGCAGGACTTCGGCTCCCGCTTCGGCTTGGGCGCAGAGGTATTCGATGGTGAGGTCGGAAAGCCGCTCTAGCAGCAAGTCAAAGAGGGCCGGTTCGCGATGCAAGAGGCTTCGGGTGCGCAGGAAGTCCTTGCCTCCGCGGCCGTCTACGGCGTAGCAGGAAAGTGTCCAAGGGGCGGCGGCAAAGCCGATGAGCGGTACCCGTCCAGCCAGGGCCTTGCGGGCCAGGTGAATGGCCTCCAGCACAAAGGGCACGTCGCGGCTCGGGTCGAAGCGGGGTATCTGACGGATTCTGTCTTCAGAGTCCAGCAGGTTGCCAAGGCGCGGTCCTTCGCCCTCGCGGTACTCAAGCGTAAGCCCGAGTGGCGGCAGCACCACGAGGATGTCAGAAAAGAGGATGGCGGCATCCACGTCCAGGGCATCCACGGGCTGCATCGTGGCTTCAGCGGCGGCTTCGGGAGCGGCCAGGAAGTCGGTGAAGCGGGGAAAGTCCGCTCGCAAGGCCCGGTACTGGGGCAGATAGCGCCCGGCTTGGCGCATGATCCAGACCGGGACGCGCGAAGGCTTCCTGCCGGAAAGGACGGCGAGAAAGGGACTCTCAGGCATGCCAGTTCACGAAGGACTCCAGGGGCTCCCTCTCGGTGCGGAAGGCGTTAACGTGGGCAGCAGGATCTTCCTTGCCAAAGGCGAGCCCCAGCACTACTAGGCGATCTTCAGGGATTCCGAGCACCTGGCGGATCACGGCTGGTTTGGTGGCGACCGAGAACATGGGGGTGGATTCGTAGCCGACCGCGCGCAACGAAAGCAGCAGGCTGCCCACGAACATGCCGCCGTCCATGAACGTGCCCTTCTCGGATTCGCGCGGCAGGGTGAAGATGGCGTAGGCGGGGGCGCCGAAGAGGCGGAAATTTTCGCGATCATGAGCGTGGCGGGCGGGCTTGTCGTCGCGGGCGATGCCCTTGTGCTTGTAGAGGCCGAAGCCGCAGGCGCGGGCGCGAGCCATCATGGCTTCGGAAAGGGGATCGGGGGAGTAGCGGAAGTCGGGAGAAGCCGGCTCTTTGGCTTCAAAGGATGTCAGAATGGCCGTGCGAAGCTCTGCGAGTTTGGCGCCGGTGACAATTTCCAGTCCCCACGGTTGGGTGTTCTTGGAACTGGGCGCTCGGCCGGCCGCCAAGATGGCTTCCTCCACCAGCTTTGACTCGACTGGTTCCTGAAGGAAGGCACGGCAGCAATGCCGCTCGTGGAAAAGGTCGAAGATCTCCTTGTGCATGAGCTCCCTCGCTGGTGAAACGTTGTTCTCAAGTTAGCATGGAATTGGTGCTTCCGCACCATGGGCTGTGCTGCGGTTGCAGAGCAAGGCTGGGAGAATGGGGACATGGATTGATAGCCCTTCTGCACGTTGTTGTGACAATTGTTGACAGTTGCGGCTTCTGTGCAACAAAACCGGGAACCGCAGCCTTTGGAAAATCAAAAAACGCTATCTAAGCGTTGTTCCTGCATTGGCACTTCGCTTGCAAAAGGGGTTTGTCATGGACCTGGAACTCGAAGCACTGACCAAGAACTACGGAGCCGTACAGGCTCTCCGCACCATCGATCTTTCGATTGGAGCGGGAGAATTCTTCACGCTGCTCGGACCTTCCGGGTGCGGCAAGACGACTCTGCTTAGGCTGCTTGCGGGGCTTGAACTCCCCGACAGCGGGACCATCCAAATGCTGGGGCAGGACATCACCCATCTGCCAGCCAACCAGCGCTCCTTCAACACCGTCTTTCAGAGCTATGCGCTTTTCCCGCACATGAACGTGCTGGAAAACGTGGCTTACGGCCTTTTTTCGCGCGGTTACGGCAAGACGGACGCCTACAACCGCAGTCGCGATGCCCTGGAACTGGTGCGGCTCACGGGCTTTGAAAACCGGCTGCCCCACCAGATGTCGGGAGGTCAGCGTCAGCGCGTGGCCTTGGCGCGCGCCCTAGTCAACGAGCCTCAGGTGCTGCTTCTGGACGAGCCGATGTCGGCCTTGGACGCCAAGCTGCGCATGGAGGTGCAGGTGGAGTTGCGCCAGCTCCAGCAGCGCTTGAAGACCACCTTCATCATGGTCACTCACGACCAGCAGGAGGCGCTGACCGTCTCGGACCGCATCGCCGTGATGAACAAGGGCGTCATTGCCCAGTGCGGGCCGGTGCGCGAGGTCTTTGATCGTCCGGCGACAAAATTTGTCGCCGACTTCCTGGGGACCGAGAATTTTATCGAGGCCGAGCGTTGCGGGGAGCGTTCTGTGCGCACGGCCTTAGGGGTGTGGGAACTGCGCGAGGAAGTCCCCTGGGAGAAGGGATCGCTCACCATCCGCCCTGAGAAGATTCAGCTCTCCGAAGCCGACGTTCCCGGTGGTTGGCACGCCAGCGTGCAGACGGCTCTCTACAAGGGCGGCTACCAGGTGTTGCTCTTGGACAATGGCCTGCGCGTGGAGACCGATGCCCTCCACAACTGGAAGACGGGCGACGAAGTGCATGCTGTCTGTTCGCCCGACGCCCTGGTGGTGCTCCATGACGACTAATGTGACCGTCCATCGCGGGGAACTGGTGACGCCGACCATCATGCGTTGGCGCCGCATGTTCTTCAT
>Ga0302273_1000474_pt1 | contig 17601 bp, 20 predicted proteins | sample III_Bog_N1_3_FD_198774 | JGI IMG/M metagenome (GOLD analysis project Ga0302273, IMG submission 198774) | Peat permafrost microbial communities from Stordalen Mire near Abisko, Sweden - III_Bog_N1_3 | ecosystem: Environmental > Terrestrial > Soil > Wetlands > Peat | place: Sweden: Abisko... | reverse complement strand
ATTTTAGAAATAAGAAAAACACCTTTAAAAACTAAAAAAGAGGAAAGGCATTACTTCATAGTTAAAATACTATGAAAGTAATAACAACACATCCATGGTCAATGGGTGACTGACATGTCGCTAGGCGATAGAGAACGTTCCCTCAAACAACCTAATGCAAATAGACTCGGCTGTAAGAAATGGTTATCAAGTCAAAATGAATGAACAAGTTGAATATGTCGGAACAATAGAATTCAGAGCAAGAAGATATTAATAAATATTTAAAATTCACGGAACGACTGAAACATAAATACGTAGGTAACCAGTAAATCAATAAAGAATTCTATGATTTTAAGCCTATTTTTAAGCCTACAATAAAAAACCTCTTAAACAACTGGTATACAGCTAATTTAAGAGGTTTTCAAGAGGTACTTGGCGGATTCGAACCGCCGTGTGCGGTTTTGCAGACCGGTGCCTAGCCACTCGGCCAAAGTACCTTGTTTTTCGGTTTGCAAAGATAATATTTTTTTGCTTGTGAACAAATATCTCAGTAAGAAAAAATAAAAAAAACTCAAAGATCAAACCGTTTAATGGTTGTCGTGTTGTCGATGGTCTTGAAAATCACGCAGTAGGGCTCGTTTAAAATCACGTTCGGCTTTATAATATTTGAAAAGAGTCTCAGGTTGCAACAGTTTTCGGAGTTGAATGTGATAATTTTTGAACAATTGAGCTTCTTTAAATTGATAATTCACATACCTTTCATTCAAATCGGCATAATTGGGCTTTACATTCTTAGCATTCCTAAGAGCTGCTCTGAAAGCATCTCTGTTTTCCTGATGCATTTTCCAGAGAGTCTTCTCATATTGTAAGAAAATAGGTTTAACATTCTCAATTTCTTTAGGGGATAATTGAGCCTGGGTTATCAGGTTTTGCCACTTACGTTCATGCATTTCTTCAATCCGGGCAGACCGGTCATTGTCCTGAGCAATTATTGAGTTGCTTAAAATCATCAACAATCCTATAAAGGCACATTTCATCAGTTTCATATAGTTCGTTTTTAAATATTATTTTGACGGTTCATCCAAATAAACATCCACCATAGAATTTTCATCTACTTGTGAAAGCACATACGATTCGTAATTTTCGGCATTCCGGGTTACTGTATTTTGATTGATAGTATAAAACACCTGAGTCAGAATTAAAATTCCAACAAACATGGCAGCCATATACATCCATCTTTTAATGCCGATCCGAAAAATAGGTTTCTTATATCCAATCTGTTCTTCGATCCGGAGAGCAAATTGATCGAAATAATTTTCAGGAACGCTAAAAGGCAATTCTTTACTAATTTCTTCTATCAATATGTTTTTGTTGTTTTTCATACTACTTGTTTGACTATTTAAGTTCAGATAAGTTTAATCAGATTCGTCATTTTAATGTTAAGATGATATTTCCACTTTGCCGGATTAAAGAGCAAAGACAAAAGACAAAAGATATAAGATATAAGACAAAAGATATAAGATATAAGATTTAAGACTGAGACTATGACTAAGGAATTCATTAAAAACAATCGTTAATGCATTCAATTATCTTATTAAATTTTAAATTTTATAATACCTATCCTTATTAAATTATTGTATTCTTTTTATTTTTTGTATTCTATTGTGACCTATTGTGTTCTGTAGTTTAAAATATTTCTTGTGTTTATTTTCAGTTTAAAACCTGTAGTGGTTTAAAATTTAATCTTCCTCAGATAAAAGCTTCTCGATTTTCTTTACAGCAAAATGATACGAAGCTTTCAGTGCTCCAACGGATGTACCCAAAACAGCTTCCATTTGATCGTAGGTAATATCATCGAAATATTTCATATTAAAAACCAACCGTTGCTTTTCGGGTAAGGTCAGAATTGCTTTTTGAAGTTTCAACTGGATTTCGCTGCCATTAAAATAGGTATCAGCTTTTAAGTTTTGGAGTAATGCTTCATCAACATCATCAATCGGACTTTGACTCCGCATGCGTCTGTTCGTTAAAAAGGTAAGTGTTTCATTCGTTGCAATCCGGTAGAGCCATGTTGAGATCTGTGATTCACCCCTAAAACCGTCCAAACCATTCCAGGCTTTCATAAATGTATTTTGCAATACATCATTTGCGTCTTCATGCGAAAGCACCATTTTACGAATATGCCAGTAAAGCCGCTCCTGATAGGCACGTACAATCACTGAAAAAGCTCCTGCCCGACGATTTGGCTGATTTAGTTGTTGTACTAATTCCTCTTCAGTTGGATTCATTTTTTTCAATTGGATTCATAATTATTCGGTCAGGAAATTATACAACAGATTCATTATCTAAAAAACAATTCATTGGACTCGTACAACAGAAAATAATTTATTCTCAAAACTACTAATTAACTTTTGATATGTCGGTACGACCTTCAAAGTAACGGATAATATTCCGAGAAACAAAGCGACTCATTTCTATTCGCGCATCCACGGTGCCTGTTCCATTGTGAGGTGCCAGAACCACGTTATCCAGCTCGTAGAGTTCCGGGCTTATAGTTGGTTCATTTTCGAATACATCCAACCCTGCCGAAGCTATTACGCCCGTTTGTAAGGCTGTGATAAGTGCTGACTCGTCGACAACCGGCCCACGTGAAGTATTAATCAGAATGGCAGACGATTTCATTTGCTTTAAACGGTTGCTGTCGATTAAATGAAAGGTTTCTTCAGTTAGAGGCGTATGGACAGATACCACATCGGATGTCTTTAATAATTCATCCAGCTCTATTCTTTGTGTCTGATATTGATTTTCGAGTTCAGGAGTCAGTTTTGTACGGTTATAGTATACAATTTTCATACCACAACCCAACGCCCTGCGTGCAAGCGCCTGACCAATCCTACCCATTCCGATTATTCCAAGGGTTTTACCAAAAAGCGATTGTCCCAGATTTTGCATAACTCCCCATTTTAAACCATCGGGGATACGCATTTTACGGTCACATTCGCCTACCCGACGTGCGGCAGCCAGCATTAATGCCAAAGCAAGTTCAGCAGTCGGTTCAACGACCGGATCGGGTGTATTCGTAACCACGATTCCACATTGTGTGGCATAGTCGACATCAACATTGTTATAACCGACTCCATAATTGGCAATAATTTTAATGCTCCCTTTGGCTGCTTCAATTACTTCTTTATCCATTTTAAATTGGAATGTAGATATAAAAGCATCAAAACCGGGAATGAGGTTAATAACATCTTGCTTTGTAAACAACTCCTTTTCAGGAAAAACGACTTCATATTTATCCATCAATTCCTCAAAGCCTTCGTTAAATAAACGGGTGGAAACCAGTATACGCATAGAACTATTTTTTAAAGCAGAAAGTACAAAAAGTAATTGCACAAATATACAGGGTTTAAAGGAGAACCGCAAACATTAAAGCGAACCGGGATTATAATATTAAAAAAAAACGCAGGCAATTAAACTGACTTTGAAAAAAAATGATAACATTTGCAATTAATACAATAAAAACAGCCCATCTCCAAACAACTTTTAAAATTAAACGTTTATTAATTATTGGAACGCTACTTCTACAAATTAACTAACCACGGGGATACAAAAGAAACTCATTTACTGCAATAGACAAAAGAACAAAGATCAAAGACAAAAGAAATTCATCAACCACAGTAGAACACGATAGTACACAACAGAAAATACATAAGATATTCATGAACTAAAGTAGAAAAATTGAAGAACACAATAGAAATAATGCTATCAGTAATCTTATTTTGTTTAGAGTTTTAAAACACCGTTTGGTATTTCTAATTTGTGTCCTATTGTGACTATGTGGTTTAACTTATTCTTTGTGGTTTATATTTAGTAAGTAGAAATAATAAGTAATCCAATAAAATTGATAACCATTATTCAACCTCCATATTAATTTTCTGAAACAAAAGTATAGATCAAAACCAAAGAAATCATGAAGATTCACGAATATCAAGCGAAAGAGATTTTCTCTCATTACAACATTCCTGTCACCAGTGAAGTATTGTGTTATTCAGTCGACCAGGTTAGCGCTGCCACTGAGAAATTAGGACTTCCGGTAGTGGTAAAGGCACAGGTATTAACAGGCGGCCGCGGGAAAGCAGGCGGAGTAAAGCTGGCCCGTACATTGGAAGAAGCCAGAAAAGCAGGCGATCAGATTTTAGGCATGGATATAAAAGGGTTCCTGGTAGAAAAGGTGTTAGTGGCCCAGGGCATCAAATTCAGCTCTGAGTATTATGTCGGTTTAACGATCGACCGCAACACTAAATCAATATTATTTATGGCCAGCAGTGAAGGCGGAGTTGAAATAGAGGAAGTAGCAAAAGACAATCCGGATGCTATTTTAAAATTCCCTATTGACCCTGATTTGGGAATGACTCCTTTTATGGCACGTAAAATAGCCTTTGCATTATTCTCTGATTTTTCACTGGTAAAACAGGCCACCGTACTTTTCCAACAACTGTATCGCATTTTTTTGGATACCGATGCTTCATTAGTTGAGATCAACCCATTGGTACTTACTGAAGAAGGCAATTTACTGGCCCTGGATGGCAAAATGAATTTTGATGACAATGCATTATTCAGACAAAAAGAAATAAATGCACTCCTTGAGCCATCGGAAGATGAATTGAAAGAGATTGAAGCCAAGAAAAAAGGATTGACCTATATCCGGCTGGATGGTTCCATTGGGTGCATGGTAAATGGTGCAGGACTGGCAATGGCCACCATGGACATGATAAAATACTATGGCGGATCGCCGGCAAATTTTCTTGACATAGGAGGAAGTTCAAACCCTCAGAAGGTAATCGATGCCATGAACCTGATCTTATCGGATAAAAATGTGAAAGTAGTTATGATCAATATTTTCGGTGGGATAACCCGTTGCGATGATGTGGCACGTGGACTTGTTGCTGCTCTGGATCAAATCAAAGTCGACATTCCTATTGTAGTCAGATTATCGGGTACAAATTCGAAAGAAGGATTAGAAATCCTGAAACAGGCAAACCTTCCAATCGTGGAGACTATGACCGAGGCAGCACAAATGGCGATAAGCCTCTCCGCTTAAGAAGAGGTAATTAAAAGATTTACTATTTATTCATTTACTATTTATTCATTTACTATTTATTCATTTACTATTTATTCATTTACTATTTATTCATTTACTATTTACTATTTAAGACTAAAGAGTAACATTCTCAATAAATCAATTCTTCTGCCTATTAACCAATCAACTTAATTAACTTAATCAACTCAATCAACTCAATCAACTCAATCAACTCAATCAACTTAATCAACTTAATCAACCAATCAACTCAATCAACTCAATTAACCAATCAACTTAATCAACCAATCAACCAATCAACTCAATCAACTTAATCAACCAATCAACTTAATCAACCAATCAACTTAATACTAAAAGAACAATGAGCATTTTAGTCAATAAAAACACAAAATTAATCGTTCAGGGAATCACAGGCAGAGATGGAAGTTTTCATTCAAGTAAAATGAAAGCATACGGAACCAATGTTGTAGGTGGGGTGTCTCCCGGCAAAGGAGGACAAAAAGTGGATGAAATTCCGGTTTTTAATACGGTCGAAGAAGCCGTAAAGGCAACAGGAGCCAATACATCGATCATTTTTGTACCGGCACCGTTGGCAGCTGATGCTATTCTGGAAGCATCGGAAGCAGGGATCGGACTGGTGATTGCTATCTCGGAAGGGGTACCAACCTTAGACATGGTACGAATAACTCCTTATCTAAAGAAAAACGGTACAAAACTGATCGGCTCTAATTGTCCCGGACTGATATCACCGGATGAATCGTTGGTGGGAATATTGCCGGCAAACATATTTTTGAAAGGAGACATTGGGTTGATAAGCCGTAGTGGAACACTGACGTATGAAATGGTAAATCAACTGACAACAAGCGGACTTGGCCAAAGCACCTGTGTGGGGATTGGCGGTGATCCTGTTGCAGGATTGTATTTTCAGGAATTATTACAACTATTTCAGAACGATACTGAAACCAAAGCCATCGTTCTGATTGGTGAAATAGGTGGAGATGCGGAAGAACGTGCAGCCTCGTTTATCAAAGAACATGTTACAAAACCGGTTGTTGCCTTTATAGCCGGGCAATCAGCACCTCCGGGTAAACGAATGGGACATGCCGGTGCTATCATATCAAGTGGAAGTGGTACTGCCGAAGAGAAAATACTGGCTTTTGAATCTGTAGGGGTTCCTGTAGCCCGTACACCTGGAGAAATCCCTGAAATACTGAAGAAGCTTTTGAAGAGATAATGTAGAGCAAAAAGCATAGAACCAAGAGCATAGAACCAAGAGCCAGGATTAAAGATCAAAGAACAAAGATTCAAGACTTAAAACGCAAATAGCATTTTGCAATTTATCATGTCAGATTAATAGGTCTTTGTATATAGTAAAATTGAAAAGGTTCGGATTAAATTCCGGACCTTTTTTTATTGTTGATTCGGTAATTGGTTGATTGGGTTGATTAAGTTGATTAAGTTTTGGGTTGATTAAGTTGATTTGTTGAGAATGTTACTTCTTAGTCTTAAATAGTAAATAGTAAATGAATAAATAGTAAATCTTTTAATTACCTCTTTCACGTCACTCCTATTTATTCCTGCACCATTCTCACAATCTTATCTTTATTGAAACCTCTGTCAACTAACTTAGCTACCAGCGAAGCATAAAGAGTATCTTTCATCTCAGGAGAACGTGAAAGTATCCACAGTGTTTTTCGTTTGGGATCGGAAACAACGGCCCACGAATAATCAGGAGCTAAATCGATGATCCAGTAGTTTCCTTTAAAAGGCCAGAAAAACTGCACTTTGAGTCGGGCATTCCCCGAGTTTTCAACTACAAAAGCTTTCCCTTTGATAGAATTATTTTTTTTGTTTTTAATCGATTGATTAAAGACCTCAATATATCCATCTTTGGGTGTATAGGTGGCTTTTACGTTCGAACAACCTCGCTCAAAAATCTGAGGATAGGATGCCAATTCGTACCATGTACCGGAATATCGTTGTAAATCAACTGATTCGACAGTAGTCAGTGAAGTCTTTGACACTCCCGATGAACAGCCTATGGATACAAAGAATGCAGCAATGATAGATTTTAGAGTAGTTTTCATGATTGAAAATATTTATGATTGAGAGTTTGAATTAGAACAGTTAATAAATATAAATAGTTCTTGGTTGAACTCTGTTTCTTGAACAGACACTGAATTTAGCTCAAACCGTCAGGTTCAAATTAAAAATCAGGGTAACATGCATGGTATCCCAGAAATCATTTTCAATACAGGATACTCCTGTATTGAAAAGTGAACGGATAGATTCATACCGGAGAATTCACTGTTTTAAATTTCACAAACTGTACATGAATGAACAAATGACAAAAAAACTGTACCGTTATGTTCATTCATGGATATCGATATCATGAGATACAAACTGATAAATATCTATCTGTACACTATTTTATTTTTTTATAATCTTTTTTATTCTTCTAAGAATCAATTTATTACTATTTGATTCTTTCATCTCAATTATACTACCATATTGTTAATGGCACGATAAATGAATAAGGGGTATCAGGTTAGTAAGAAAACTGAAACATTAGTAATTCATTTAAAATATAGAAAAGATGAAAAAGATTGCTTTTTACGGAAAAGGTGGAATAGGAAAATCTACCACTCAACAAAACACTGCAGCAGCCATGGCTGCCTTACATGGTCAGAAAGTATTTATCCATGGATGTGATCCAAAAGCCGATTCAACACGTATGATTTTGGGAGGTATGAATCAAAAAACCATTATGGATACACTGCGCGACGATGGTGCCGAATTAGTAACTGTAGACAAAGTAGTTTCAACAGGATTTGGTGGTATCCGTTGTTGCGAATCGGGTGGTCCGGAACCGGGTGTTGGTTGTGCCGGTCGTGGTGTAATCACAGCTATCGACTTGATGGAAGCGCAGGGAGCCTACACCCCTGAATTAAATTACGTGTTCTATGATGTGTTGGGGGATGTTGTTTGCGGAGGTTTTGCAATGCCTATCCGGGATGGTAAAGCACAGGAAGTTTACATTGTTGTTTCGGGCGAAATGATGGCTGTGTATGCTGCCAACAACATTTGCAAAGGATTGGTAAAGTACGCCAAACAAAGTGGTGTCCGGTTAGGAGGCCTGATTTGTAACAGTCGGAAAGTGGACAAAGAAAGAGAGTTTATTGAAGAATTTGCGACAGCTATCGGCACTAAAATGATTCACTTTGTACCCCGTGACAATGTTGTTCAGAAAGCCGAATTTAACAAGAAAACAGTGATTGAATTTGACCCGGAATGCAACCAGGCGCATGAATACAGTGAGCTTGGACGAAAGATCATTGAAAACACCAATTTTGTTGTGCCCAAACCCATGACAATGCCGGAACTGGAATTGATGGTTACAAAATATGGCCTTGTAGACTAATTGAGAATTAAACTTGTTTGAAACTTTAAAAACATAACAATATGAAAATGATAAGAGCAATTGTTCGTCCAGAGATGTCGGATAATGTGACTGAAGGTTTAGCTGATGCCGGATTTTATTCGTTGACAAAAATGCCTGTTTTCGGCAGAGGAAAACAGAAAGGGTTAACAATAGGAAACGCACACTACGATGAATTGCCAAAGATGCTTATTATAATTGTAGTAGAAGACAAATCGGTGGATGAAGTTCTGAAAGTCATTCAATACAAAGCCTACACAGGAAGTGAGGGTGACGGAAAAATATTTATTTCTCCGGTTGATAGTGCCCTGACAGTCAGAACCGGATCGAAAGAACTCTAAACAAAAACAATATGAAAGAAATAATTGCCTTCATACGCACAAGCAAAATGAATGCTACCAAGAAAACACTGGACGAACTCAATATCTCATCAGTAACAGCCATTCCCGTATTTGGGAGAGGTAAACAAAGAGGGCTGAATCCGGTACTTGCAGGCATTGAATTAAGCAATGATGCAATAGTTAAGGGGAATATTACCGGGATGAAATTCGTGCCTAAACGAATGCTTATAATAGTCGCCAAAGAAGAGGAAGTTAATGTCATTATTAATGCCCTGGTGAAAGTAAACAAGACAGGATTTATCGGTGATGGAAAAATCTTTGTTTGCCCGACTGACAATGCAATCAGAGTCAGAACAAACGAAAGTGGTTATGCCGCTTTATAGTTAGAAATCATTTAAACAATTAGTATCATGCCATATCATCAATTTAAAGTCAGTGAATGTATCCCCGAACGCCTGCATCATGCAGTCGACAAAGGACCCGGCGAAGATCTTACCGATGTCCTTCCGTTGGGATACCTGAATACCATTCCCGGAACTATTTCGGAAAGAGGTTGTGCTTATTGCGGTGCAAAACATGTGATTGGAACACCAATGAAGGATGTGATCCACCTGAGTCATGGTCCTGTAGGTTGTACTTATGACACATGGCAAACCAAACGTTACATCAGCGACGATGGGAACTTTCAGTTAAAATATACATTTGCTTCGGATATGAAAGAAGCGAATGTCGTGTTTGGTGCTGAAAAAATGTTGAAAAAAAATATAATAGAAGCATTTAAAGCATTTCCTGAAATACATAATATGTCGCTTTACCAGACCTGTGCTTCGGCTCTGATTGGCGATGACATCAATGCGTTGGCAGAGGAAGTAATGGAAGAAATGCCGGGTAAGAAAGTATTTGTTGTTAACTCACCGGGATTTGCCGGTCCGAGTCAATCGGGTGGGCACCATAAAATCAACTTAGCGTGGTTAACACAAATGGTAGGGACTGCAGAGCCTGAAATTTACAGCAAACACGTTATTAACTATGTAGGCGAATACAACATTCAGGGTGACCAGGAAATAATGAAAGATTATTTTCACCGCATGGGGATACAAATCCTGGCCACATTTACTGGGAATGGTCGTTTTGATGACCTTCGCTGCCTGCACAAAGCTCAACTCAATGTATTGGAATGTGCACGTTCGGCAGAGTATATCTGCGATGAATTACGTGTCCGCTACGGTATTCCGCGGATGGATATCGATGGTTTTGGTTTCGAGGCAACAGCTGATTCTTTAATGAAAATAGCTCATTTCTTCGGACTGGAAGAGAAAGCACAGGAAATCATCGATGAAGAATATGCCCGCTGGAAGCCGGAGCTCGACTGGTATGCTGCCCGCTTGCAGGGAATAAAGATGTGCCTTTGGCCGGGTGGTTCCAAACTTTGGCACTGGTCACACATGCTACACAAAGAAATGGGGATTAACATAGTATCTGTTTATACCAAATTCGGTCACCAGGGCGATATGGAAAAAGGTGTTTCGCGTTGCGAACCTGGAGTTTTAGCCATTGACGATCCGAATGAGTTGGAAACTGTAGAAGCCATGTATGAATTAAAACCTGATCTTATCATGACCGGTAAACGCCCGGGAGAAGTCGCTAAAAAGATACGGATTCCCTACTTGAATGTTCATGGTTACCACAATGGCCCATACAAAGGTTTTGAAGGGTGGGTCCGCCTGGCAAAAGATATTTACAACTGCGTTTATTCTCCGGCTCAACGGTTGGTGCATTTAGATATTAGCAAGGACGAAATCCCTACTGACAAAGGCTTTGCAACCAGCGCCTCGTTTTCGGATGTAAACCTGAGTGATGAAATCAAAGATTCAACAGTATTGAGACAATACACCGGTGAATATGATCCTATTCCTGCACTTCGCAAAAAGGCAGAAAGTAACGTGTATACATTTCCACATCCTGAAACAGGTGAATGGAGAGTTGTTCCGGTTGAAACTCTGAGAAAAAGCAAAATAGTTGATGTTGAATAAATTTATAAAAAAAATTATGGATAAAAATGTTGCCGAAGAAAAAATGGCTCAGCTGGAATGGTACATCTCCAAGCACTGTTTATGGCAATACAACTCTCGCGGATGGGACAGATTAATTCAAAACGAACGGATTATAAGCAAAACCAGGCAATTGCTTCGTGGAGAGAATGCCAAAGATGATGACAGTACTGCCGACCGGTATTATTGGAGTGAAGCAATGTCTTTGCAGGAAGGATTTAAAAGATATTTTCCCTGGGTTGCCGAAACTTCGAAAGAAGATATTACTCAAATCCTGGACTTATTGAAGGAAAGACTGGATCACACCATGGTTCATGCCTCACTGAATGAAGAACTTAAAAAGGAAAAGTATTAATAAAAAAAATAGTCTCCGGAAAGCAAAACCGGTTAGGGATAAAAAGTTGTTTGTTGTTAGTTAACATGGTATTTCTCTTTCATTCTTAATCCGGTTTTGCTAAATGGAATTATTAATTAAAAAAAGTAAAATCATGAGTTGTAATTTAAAAGTAAAAGATAGAACCGGGGTCATTAATCCTATTTTTACCTGTCAACCCGCGGGAGCTCAATTTGTAAGTATCGGCGTTAAAGATTGTATTGGTCTTGTTCATGGAGGTCAGGGATGTGTCATGTTTGTTCGTTTAATCTTCTCTCAACATTTCAAAGAAAGTTTTGAACTGGCATCCACATCAGTACACGAAGATGCAGCGGTATTCGGAGCATTACACCGTGTAGAACAAGGAGTGGATGTATTATTGATGCGCTATCCTGATTTGAAGATTATTCCTATCATCACAACTTGTTCAACCGAAGTTATAGGCGATGATGTTGATGGAGTAGTTATTAAACTGGAAGAAGGACTTCTAAAAACAAAATATCCCGGCAGGGAAGTACACCTGATTCCAATTCACACACCAAGTTTTGTGGGGAGTATGATAAGTGGCTATGACCTTGCGGTGAAAGATTTTGTAGCTCACTTTGCAAAAAAAGAAGCTGAAAAGAACGGTAAAATCAACTTGTTGACAGGTTGGGTAAATCCGGCTGATGTTACTGAATTAAAATCACTTTTATCCGCCATGGAAGTGGAAGCTACTGTTTTGTTCGAGATTGAAACGTTTGATTCGCCTATCATGCCTGATGGGAATCATGTTTCTCATGGTGAAACAACCATCGAAGATTTGCAGAGTACAGCAAATGCGATTGGAACGATTGCGCTGAACAAGTACGAAGGTGCAAAAGCTGCCCTGTATCTTGAAAATGAGTTTGATGTTCCTGCTATCATTGGCCCTACACCCATTGGTATCCGCAACACAGACACATTCCTTGCCAATGTAAAAAAGATGACCGGGAAAGCGATACCTGAATCATTGGTTCGTATACGAGGGATTGCACTGGATGCGATTGCCGATGTATCGCATATGTTCCTGACAGGTAAAAAAGTGGCAATTTACGGAAATCCTGATTTAGTTATTGGTCTGGCGGAATATTGTATCGACCTGGAAATGGAACCTGTATTGCTGCTGTTGGGTGATGACAATACGACTTACAAAACCGATCCGCGTATAACTGCTTTAAAAGAAGGTGTAAACTTTGATATGGAAATAATTACCAATGCCGATTTCTGGGTATTGGAAAATAAAATTAAAAACGAAGGATTGAAATTGGACCTCATTTTAGGGCATTCTAAAGGGCGTTACGTGGCTATCGACAACAACATACCCATGGTTCGGCTTGGATTCCCTGTATACGACCGTGCAGGCGGTTTCCGCCACCCGGTGGTCGGGTATGCAGGCGCTATCTGGCTTGCCGAGGAAATGGCAAATACCATCTTCACCGATATGGAATACAAACACAACAAAGAATGGATTTTAAATGTCTGGTAGTCCATAACCGGTTCACAGTAAAGAATATATTCATTATTAAAAGAACTGATTCGCCGATACAAATAAAAAGTATCGGTGAACAAAGAGAAGCTGAAGGAGGTAAATAGCCATGATTGAGTTTGAATCTAAAATGATTGACGAAGAGTCTTTTGCTCTCAACTATGCCGATGCTGAAGGCTACTACCACAGGGCTTTACAGTTTCAGGTCATTAAACAACGCCCCAGCCTGGTATTCAACATTGCAGCGGTAGCACTCGAGCGTTATCTGGTGGCACTCTGCGACCTGTATGGTGAAGATCCACGGAATCATAATTATATCACCTTGATGAAGACCGTAGAAACGGTGGTAGAAGTACCTAAAGAACTAAACAAGCGCATCAAAGCAATGGACTGGATTTTTGGGATTTGCTCCATTGACGAATACCGGCACCCGAATCCGGACGAAAGAGACATGGAAAATGCTCTGGTGCTGTGTGTGGAAGTACAGAAACTGATCGACCGGGAAAGGGTAGCTGCTTTAGGAAGAATAGCAAAGGAATTTCCGTTGGAAGTAATAAGTCAGAATTTAAATATCTTATAAATTAGTATTATGCAAGGACGAATGAAAGAACATCCTCTGTCGGCAGAGGAAATTAGCGCATTACTTTTAAGCCAATCTGTCGGGAATCTGGGAACAGTTTCGTCCGATGGATTTCCGTATATCACCCCCGTACATTACGTGGTGATAAGGGAAAGGATTTACATTCACGGACTGTGTGCCGGTCAGAAGATTGATTACATCAAGGCCAATCCGAAAATAGGTTTTGAAGTATTCAAAATGAACGGACTAATACACGACGCTGAACTACCGTGTGATACCAATACCGATTACCAAAGTGTTATCATATTGGGGACTGCAAAACTTATACATGATGATGCTCTGAAAATAGAGGTCCTGAATGAAGTGGTAAAGAAATTCACACCCCAGCATGCCGGCAAATCCTATCCGCCTGCTATGCTGAAAGCCACCGGAGTAATTGAAATAACACCATTAGAAACAACCGGGAAATATTTTAAATAGTTGGTCGCAGGTTGGTAGTTGGTACTTAACAAACCAATTAACCAATTAACCAATCAACCAATCAACCAATTAACCAAATGAAAATAGCAGTCTTTATAAACGAATACAATCATATACTTCCCTTCTATAGTTCCGGGATAGTCGAGGTTTATACAGATGACACATCGAATTGGGAATGTATGAATCAAATTCCTTTTGATATGAGTTACCAAAAGGATTTGGCAGATGTTCAATTGAAGTTAAGCATGTTGACCTCAGAATTTGATGATTGCAGGTTGATTATTGTTGATAACATCAAAGGACTTCCGGCTGCTTTATTACAGGAAAAAGGGATTGGCATCTGGAAGTTTAGCGGGCTGTTTTTACCGGAGTTACTCGATTTCGTCAAAAAGGAGTTAGAAAAAGCACTGGTGAAACCTGATAAAATAATTATTAGTCCGGTCTTAACAGGATGTGAACAGGATGCCGAATATGAAATTGATTTGACTTCGTTGTCTGGCAAAAATAGCGGTCTCAATTCCATGGATATTCTTATTCCGTTTATGAAAGAAACAAATTTCAGGGAACTTCACATCAGATGTTCGCATGTACCCAAATGGTTCAATAAAGTGCTTGAATTGTTTCAATTGGATTTAAAATTAGAAGAAATCGCACCCAACCTTCTTAAAGCAACAGTTAGTCCGGTTCGCTGGGTTGAAGATATAAGTTTTCGTCAGTCAATCTATATTCCGGGCATGGGTGGTGGCTGCTCATCGGGAGGTTGCTGAGAATAATAATAAAACCCCTAAATTCCCTAAAAGGAACTTTAAGAACAATTACGAAGAAGATTTTTATTATTATTCAACATCCACTACATCCTGGATAAGCAAATAAACAAGTTACAAATCAATAGCTTATGAAAATAGCAGTATTTGTTGACAAATTTGGGACTGTACTTCCTTTTTTTTCATCGGGAGTGGTGGAGATTTACTCAGACGAAAAAGGTGCCTGGGATTGCATTCATCAGGTACCAATGGATTTGAGTTCAGAGCCGGGTATGAATGAAGTTCTTAGCAACGTCAGAATGCTGGTATCCGAATTTGATGGTTGCAATTTGCTGGTTACAGAAAATGTGCAGGGTATAGTTCGATCGTACTTGTCGGATTATCAAATAGGAATCTGGAAGTTTAAAGGACTCTTCCTCGACGAAAAGATACTGAACCATATAAAGGTGGAGGTTGAGAAAGCGATAATGGAGAGCCGACAGAATCAGGAGATTGCAAATCCTGTACTGGTTGGGAAAAAAGAAAATGCCGTTTACGAACTTGACCTTACCACTTTAGTCGATTGTGATGCCTCACTCAGTTCACGGGCCGTATTGATTTCATTCTTCCAAAGCACCAATTTCCGTGAGCTGATCATCATCTGCAATCAAAGTCCCAAATGGCTGGAACAATCGATGGAACTTTTAAAACTTTCATCAGTGTTCGATGACTTGGGTGACGGTCAGTATTGCCTGACGGTTATTCCACAGGACTTCGAAACAGGGCTTGATATACGCAAATCAGTTCTTGCTGATCAAATCAGCAATCAGGAAGAGACATGTTCGTCAACAGGTTGTGCCAGTGCAGGATCCTGCAACAATGAAACTATTAAAGTTAACCTGATGAATAAAACAATGTCGTTTATTGAGTAAATGAGTGTCAGGAATTTAAATTATCCTGCTTATTTATATTATGCACTTGTAGAATCATTCGTATTAGCCTGAACAGTGCTTAAAGTCAAACTTCAGATTAAACAATGGCAGGGTTATATTACTCAGTGGTGTTAGATACCTGTAAGGCATACTAACCATATACTGAATTCATTCGGTAGAAATGACAGGAGGATATGAGGGCTTTTACAACCTCAGGATCATTCGATCATTCTCTAAATTTGATTCTTTCAAATGTGGAAGCAGTTGTACTGAAAACAAAAAAGGATGCGACTGATACAATTACAAACCGATAAACAGACGTTATGTTTACGAACAGAAACCTACACTTTCTATTCTTACAAAGTTCCACGCATTGAGAGGGTGTTGATCACAAAAAAAAACAGGAACTTCCGTTTTAAAGTCGTATTATTTATATCGCAGAGAGGAAAACGAATAAGAGTCATAAAAGCTGATAAGTATTTAGTAAATAGTTGAATTATTGATCTAAGCTTCAAACTTTCATAGTTTAAAATTATCAAGGTTACTCAGTTTTTATGACTTCTTATAATTAAAAAAAAATATGAAAACACCCTACTTTATCGATACCACATTACACGATGGTGAACAATCACCGGGCGTTGTCTTTTCGATAGAAGAAAAAATTCATATTGCGAAATTATTATATAGTGCAGGTGTTCCTGAAATTGAAATACCGGCAATGGGTAAAACAGAGATTTATACGATCAGGAAAATCATTGAAATGGGTTTCCATTTTAAAACATTATCCTGGTGTCGTGCTATAAAAAGCGACATTCGGTATGCAAAGCAAGCAGGAACAAATGGAGTGCATATTTCTTTTCCTGTTTCACCTTTACTTATGAAGGTTATGGGCAAAAGCCCCGAATGGGTAATTCAGAACCTGAAAGAATTAATAGAATATGCCATTCCGATGTTTGAGTATGTAACCATTGGAGCACAGGATGCATCACGAGCCGATACCGATTTTCTAAACCACTTTGTACGATCTGCCGGTGCATTTGGGGCTTCCCGGGTCCGGCTGGCTGATACCATCGGATTGTTAAATCCAATCACAACATTTGCAATGATTTCGTCAATTCGAAGCATTGAAAAAGATCTTCCGTTGGAAATTCACGCACATAATGATTTAGGGATGGCCACAGCCAACACGCTGGCCGCATATATGGCCGGAGCAAACTGTATGAGCACTACCGTAAACGGATTGGGTGAACGGGCAGGAAATGCAGCCATGGAAGAAGTGGCAATGGCATTGGAATTAAGTGCCGGGGTTCACAGCACCCTATGCACTGAAAGGTTTGCTGAAATGAGTGACTAGGTTTCAACTGTTTCAAAAAGAAAACTCAGTGAAAGCAAACCGATTACCGGAAGTCTGGTGTTGACTCACGAAAGTGGCATTCATACGAACTGCGTGATAAAGGACCGTAATACATATCAATTAATTTCTGCAAAAAGAATCGGGAAAGAAGAACAGAAATTTTTAATTGGCAAGTCTAGCGGCAAATCAACAATTACTTATTATTTAGAAGAATCAAATCTCCGGTTTACTAAAGCAGACATTTTGTTGTTATTGGAAAAAGTGAAAGAATGTGCCGAAGCACTGAAACGGGCAATAAAAAAAGAAGAATTGCTGGATTTGTATTTTGACATCTACTCAAATAAAGATCAAACAACTCAAGCTAATCATTCGTCAAAAGAGATAGGTAACTTCTAAAATTGAGCAATCTTTTATTTTGCCAAATCAAAGTCGTTTATTATTAAAGAAAAGGGAAAACCCGACATAATCTGTATGTTGATGTTTTTCCTTTTTTTGTGTTGGATTCAGATCTCTGAGCTACTGAAGATGCATAATAACACTCAATTACTATTCAAATTTCTTACCTTTTTGTCAGCTTATTTTGGGTCAAACTTCATTAATGTATGAATTTTCAAAAGTGTTTTTTTTTATCTGTCACATTTCAAGTGACTTATTAATCTTTAACGGCTGGCATACAATTTGCTCAATATTTGTAAGCAATTAGTTGAAATATAACAAATTG
>Ga0302273_1000469_pt1 | contig 17737 bp, 15 predicted proteins | sample III_Bog_N1_3_FD_198774 | JGI IMG/M metagenome (GOLD analysis project Ga0302273, IMG submission 198774) | Peat permafrost microbial communities from Stordalen Mire near Abisko, Sweden - III_Bog_N1_3 | ecosystem: Environmental > Terrestrial > Soil > Wetlands > Peat | place: Sweden: Abisko... | reverse complement strand
GATGCCGCGACGGATCAACAGGTCGTCCTCGCGCTCGGCGTAGCGCAGGGCGCCCACCTGACGCGGCACCAGCCAGGCGATCCACACCATCACCAGGACGAGCACGGCCGGCACGGCCCACACCCACGTCGCCCCGGTCAGCGCGGCGACCACGGCGCCGGCGACCACGAACGGCGCCAGCCACAGGGCGACCACCGTCAGCCGGGCGGCGGTCAGCCGCGGCGACACGTGCGTCCAGTCAAGGCCGACGAGGTCGAACGGGTTGGTGGTTGGCGCGCTCATGGCTTCATCCTGGCATCACCGGGGACGGGACCGAGCCGGGAGGCCGGTCAGCCGGCTGCGGGGTCCGGGGCCATCGGCCGGGCGGCGGCTTCGTCGTCCTGCGGCGGCGGCACCTGGCAGAACGCCTCGACGACCAGTCCGACGACGGCCATCACCACCGCTCCACCCGCCGCCACGCCGGCGGCGGCGGCACGCATGCCGCTGCCGGGCACGGAGTCGATGAGGTGCCCGAGCGCCTGGCCGCCGTACCAGCCGGCCAGCGCGGCGCCCGTGTAGCCGCACGCCTTCGCGAGCACGGCGGTGCGGGCGGCGCGGATCGGTGACAGGTCGGGCCGCTTGCCGCGCAGGAACTGGCGCACCGCCCAGCCCATCGCGAACACCACGGACGCGATGAGCAGCTCCACCGCGACGACGAGCCACGGCACCTGCGGCATGCCCGATCCGCGCCGGGACGTCTGCACCGTCAGCACGACCGCCAGCGCGCCGACGACGAGGGTGACGACGAGCAGGGTCTGCCAGCGGGTACGGCCCATCTGCGGCCTCACGGCCAGGAGGGTGACGCGGGTCCCTGCTCACCCTCGTCGGGCTCGATCATGGTCGGCCAGCGGAACGTCGGGGGCACCGGCGGGGTCACCGGCGGACTCGGCGGCACCGACTTCGGCTCCGACTCCGCCGCCGGCTCCGCGCCTGGCCACTCCATCGTCGGCTCCGGGAAGGGAGGGACGAGCGCGCCCCGCAGCGGCACGGGGGCGGCCACCGGGATCGGTACGGACGTCGGGACGGGCACCGAGGGCGGGGGCGGCACCGAGGCGGGCCACGGCGCGGGAGCCGGGAAGGCCGCAGGCGCCGGGAAAGCCGCGGGCGCTGGCATGTGGACCGACTCCTCCTCGACCGCTCCGGGCACGGACGGCGGCGGTGCGGTCGATCGCGCCGGCTCCGTCAGCCAGTCGAGGGCGAGCCAGCGCACGCCGTCGCGGTCCGGCGCCGTGTCCGCGAGCAGCGAGACGGGACCGCCACCGAGCCCCGGCAGCACGGCGCCAGGATCGACCTGCGCCCACGGTGCCAGCACGAAGGCCCGCTGATGGGCACGCGGGTGCGGCAGCTCGAGATCGTCCGCGACGGCCAGCGTGCTGCCGTAGACGACGATGTCGATGTCCAGGCTCCGCGGCCCCCACCGCTCGTCGCGCACGCGGCCGTGCGCGTCCTCCAGCCGGTGCACCGCGTGCAGCAGCTCGCGCGGCGCCATCGCCGTGCGAGCGAGCAGCACCGCGTTGAGGTAGTCGGGCTGCTCGGGTCCGCCCACGGCGGCGGTGCGCGCCAGCGCCGAGACCTGCAGCACCTGCAGGTCGGGCAGCGCGGACAGCTCCGCGACCGCGTCCCGCAGGGTCTGCTGCGCGTCGCCGAGGTTGGCGCCCAGCGCCAGGACGAGGTCGACCGGCGCCGGCGGGCGCTCGTCGAGCGGGTCGACCGCGTGCCGCGTGGGCTCGTCGAGCGGGTCGACCGCGTGCCGCGTGGGGCCACCGAGCGGATCGGCGACACGGTGGGTGTGCTCGTCGGGTGTCGGTTCGACCGTCGCGGGCAGGTCCACCGGCCCCCGGTACGGCTCCGCGGCGGGCAGCTTGCTGCGGTCCCGGAACACGTGCACCAGCACGTCGTCGAAGGGCACGTCGATCGGGGCCTGCGGCTTGTGCACGTCCACCTCGACGGCCCGCACGCCCGGGTGCGCCATCGCGGTGGCGGCGATCCGCTCCGCGACGGTCTCGATGAGGTCGACGGGCGGACCGGCGAGCACGGCGTGCACCTGCCGGGCGAGCACGCCGTAGTCGACGGTCTGCGTCAGGTCGTCGCCCGCCGCCGCGCGCCGGGTGTCCAGGTGCAGCACGACGTCCGCGACGAACCGCTGGCCGTCCCGCCGCTCGGCGGGGAGCACCCCGTGGTGGCCCGTCGCGGCGATGCCGACGATGCGGATCTGGTCCAGGCGCCGGCCCGCCTCGTCCCCCGCCGGTTCGTCACCGATCATGACGACCCTCCTTCGTCGCGTCCGCTGCCACTGTCCGGCTCGATCCTTCCCCCCGCGCGCCGCCACGCCGCCGCGACGCGCACGGCGTCGGCCGATGCCGCGACCTCGTGCACCCGCACCGCCCACACCCCGGCCGCCGCGGCCAGCGCCGTCACCGCGGCGCTCGCGCGGTCCCGGGCCAGCGGCGGCACCGGCTGGCCGCCGTGTGCCAGCAGGTGGCCGAGGAACCGCTTGCGGCTCGCGCCCACCAGCACCGGGAAGCCGTCGGCCACCAGCTCGGGCAGGCGGGCCAGCAACGGCCAGTTGTCGGCCCCCGGCTTGGCGAAGCCGAGGCCGGGGTCGAGCACCAGCTGGTCGTCGCGGACACCGGCCGCCCGCAGGGTCTCGACCCGGGCCGCCAGCTCCCGTCGCACGTCGGCGACCACGTCGTCGTACCCGGCCAGGGAGTCCATCACGTCCGCCGGCCCCCGCCAGTGCATCGCCACGTACGCGACTCCGGTGTCGGCGACCACCGCGGCCATCTCCGCGTCGGCCAGCGCGCCCGAGACGTCGTTGACCAGCCGCGCCCCGGCGCCCACCGCGGCGCGCGCGACGACCGCTCGCGTGGTGTCGACGCTCACGCAGGCGCCGCGGGCCACCAGGCCCTCCACCACCGGCAGCACGCGCGCCAGCTCCTCGTCGACCGGGACGCGGGGCGCGCCGGGCCGGGTGGACTCGCCGCCGACGTCCAGCAGGTCCGCGCCCTCGTCGAGCAGCGTCAGGCCGTGCGCCACCGCGGCGTCGGTGCCGAACCAGAGGCCTCCGTCGGAGAACGAGTCCGGCGTGACGTTGACCACGCCCATGACGAGCGCGCGCCGGCCGTCGGCCAGGTCCGCCAGTCCCGCCGGGCCCTGCGGCCCCGCTGGGACGGCGTGGCGCTGGCCCGCCGCCGTCGACATCACCGTCAGCGGCCCAGCACCAGGCTCATCGCCTCGGCGCGGGTGGCGGGGTCGCGCATCATCCCGCGCACCGCCGAGGTCACCGTGCGCGAACCGGGCTTGCGCACCCCGCGCATCGACATGCACAGGTGCTCGCACTCGACCACGACCAGCACCCCACCCGGCCGGAGCACCTCCACCATCGCATCGGCGATCTGGGAGGTCAGCCGCTCCTGCACCTGCGGGCGGCGGGCGTACACGTCGACCAGCCGGGCGATCTTCGAGAGCCCGGTGATCCGGCCGTCGGCACCCGGGATGTAGCCCACGTGCGCCACGCCGTGGAACGGCACCAGGTGGTGCTCGCAGGTGGAGTACACCTCGATGTCGCGCACCAGCACCATCTCCTGGTGGCCCAGGTCGAACGTGGTGGTCAGCACGTCCCGGGGCTCGAGGAACAGCCCCGCGAAGATCTCCCGGTACGCGCGCGCCACGCGCGCCGGCGTCTCGCGCAGGCCCTCGCGGTCCGGGTCCTCGCCGACGGCGAGCAGCAGCTCGCGGATCGCCGCCTCGGCGCGCGGCGCGTCGTAGGGCCCCACGGCGCGGCCGTCGGCGCTGATCGGGCCGATCGTCGAGCGCACCGCGTCCTGGTCCGGCATCGTCATCGTGTCCCGGCGCCGTCCACCGGGCCCGCCGGATCGGGCGTGACCCCGAGGGGGGGTGCCTCGATCTCGCGCCGGTCGTCGCCGTTCGCGGCGGCGGCCTCGTCCTGCGGCACCATCTCGCGCCCGGCGAGCGCGACCTCCTCGGCCGGGGTCATCACCGGACCCGAGCCCACGGCGCGCTCCTCGCTGGACAACCACACCTCGCGGGGCGGTCGCTTGCTCACCGCGGCGAACACCGTGGCCAGCTCCGCCGCGCCCAGCGTCTCCTTGTCCAGCAGCTCGAGCACCAGCTGGTCGAGGGTGACGCGGTGCTCGGTGAGCACCTCCCAGGCCTCGTCGTGCGCGCGCTCGATCAGGGCCCGCACCTCGTCGTCGATGGCGCCGGCCACCGACTCGGAGTAGTCGCGCTGATGGCCGACGTCGCGGCCGAGGAACATCTCGGACGACTCCTGGCCAAACTTGATCGCGCCGAGCGACGCGCTCATGCCGTACTGCGTGACCATCTTGCGGGCCACCGCGGTGGCCTTCTCGATGTCGTTGCTGGCGCCCGTGGTCGGGTCGTGGAAGACGAGCTCCTCGGCCACCCGGCCGCCCATCGCGTAGGCGAGCTGGTCGAGCAGCTCGTTGCGGGTGGTGGAGTACTTGTCCTCCGTCGGCATCACCATGGTGTAGCCCAGCGCCCGCCCGCGGGGCAGGATCGTCACCTTGGTCACCGGGTCGGTGTACCGCAGCGCCGCCGCCACCAGTGCGTGCCCGCCCTCGTGGTAGGCGGTGATCTTCTGCTCCTTGACGTTCATCACGCGGGTGCGCTTCTGCGGGCCGGCCACCACGCGGTCGATCGCCTCGTCGAGCGCGAGGTCGTCGATGATCTGCCCGCCCTGCCGCGCGGTGAGCAGCGCGGCCTCGTTGAGCACGTTGGCCAGGTCGGCACCGGTGAACCCCGGCGTCCGGCGGGCCACCGCCAGCAGGTCGACCGCGGGCGCCATCGGCTTGCCCTTGGCGTGCACCTGCAGGATGCGCTCGCGGCCACGCATGTCCGGCTGGTCAACGGCCACCTGACGGTCGAACCGGCCCGGGCGCAGCAGTGCCGGGTCGAGGATGTCCGGTCGGTTGGTCGCGGCGATCATGATGACGCCCGCGTTGACGTCGAAGCCGTCCATCTCGACGAGCAGCTGGTTGAGCGTCTGCTCGCGCTCGTCGTGGCCGCCGCCCAGGCCAGCACCACGGTGCCGGCCGACCGCGTCGATCTCGTCGACGAAGATGATCGCGGGCGCGTTCTGCTTCGCCTGGTCGAACAGGTCGCGCACCCGGGAGGCGCCGACGCCGACGAACATCTCGACGAAGTCCGAGCCGCTGATCGAGTAGAACGGCACCCCGGCCTCACCGGCCACCGCCCGCGCCAGCAGCGTCTTGCCGGTGCCCGGAGGCCCGTACAGCAGCACGCCCTTGGGGATCTTCGCGCCGACGGCCAGGAACTTCGCCGGCTCGGCGAGGAACTCCTTGATCTCCTGGAGCTCCTCGACGGCCTCGTCCACCCCCGCGACGTCGGCGAACGTCACCTGCGGCGACTCCTTGTTCACCAGCTTCGCGCGGGACTTGCCGAAGCTCATCACCCGGCTGCCGCCGCCCTGCATGTTCGACATGAGGAACCAGAACAGCCCGATGATGATGACGAACGGCAGCACCAGCGAGAGCAGGCTCGCCCACCATGACGTCTGCGGCACGTCGGACGTGAAGCCCTTGGCCGGGTCGGCCGCGGTGACCGCCGCGATGATGTCCACGCCCTGCGGAGCCACGTAGTAGAACTGCACCTGCGTGCCGTAGTCGTGCTTGTCGCGCTCGAAGGCCTTGGTCAGCGTCATGTCGACGCGCTGCACACCCTCGGTGATCTTCACCTGCTCCACCGTGCCGCCCTTGAGCAGGGCGAGGCCGTCGGAGGTGTCGATGCGCTGCACGGTGGGCACGCGCAGGGTGCTGAACGCCAGCACGATGAGGAGCATGGAGAGCGCTACCCAGATCGCGGGGCCGCGGGCGAGTTTCTTGAGGTTCATGGGCCGGGGCCGGCGCCCCTCATCCTCCGGGTCGCAGAGAGTCTGGTGCTCGAAGTTACACGGTGTTCCCGTGCGCACCCTGGGGTGTTCGCCGAGGGCACAGCCCCGCGGACGGGTCGGCGGGGCCCGGCGGGGCGATCAGGACTGCGCGTAGACGTGCGGCGCGAGCGTCCCGACGAAGGGCAGGTTGCGGTAGCGCTCGGCGAAGTCCAGCCCGTAGCCGACGACGAACTCGTTGGGGATCTCGAAGCCGACGTAGCGCACGTCGACCTCCACCTTCGAGGCATCCGGCTTGCGCAGCAGGGCCGCCACCTCCACCGACGCCGGCCCGCGGCTGCGCAGGTTGGACAGCAGCCACGACAACGTCAGCCCCGAGTCGATGATGTCCTCGACGATCAGGACGTGCCGGCCGGTCAGGTCGGCGTCCAGGTCCTTGAGGATGCGGACCACGCCCGACGACTTCGTGCCCGAGCCGTAGGACGAGACCGCCATCCAGTCCATCTGCACCGGCGTGTGCAGGCGGCGGGCCAGGTCGGCCATCACCATCACGGCGCCCTTGAGCACCCCGACCAGCAGCAGGTCGCTGCCCGCGTGGTCGGCGTCGATCTGCGCCGCCAGCTCGTCGAGACGGGCGTGGATCTGGCCCTCGCTCAGGAGCACGCGCTCCAGGTCGGTCCCCATGTCGGCGTCGTCCACGCCCAGCTCCCGTCCGTCGGTCCCGCGGTGCAGGAAGAGCCTCCCATACCGGCGCCCGCCGATCGGCCCGCCCGGCAGCTGCACGGGGCCTTGGCCGTGCCAGTCGGTGCACAGGGAGTCCAGGGCGAGCACGTGCACCCGGGTCAGGGCCCCGGCCGCGGCGCCCGCGCCGACCGCTGCGGCCCGCAGCGCCGCCCGGCGCAGCCCGTCGGGAGCGGCGGCGAGAGTGGCGACGTCCCAGCCGGACGCTGCGCCGGCCCCCGACGACGCGGCGGTGGGCGAGGTCGCGCCGCGCGACGCCGCAGGCCCCGACGCGTTCCCGCTACTCGACGACGCGGCGCGGACGAGGAGCTCCGCGGCCAGGGCGTCGATCGCGTCCGCCTGCTCGCGGGCCAGGTCGGCGGTGCGGGCCAGGGCCGCCACGACGCCGGGGCCGAGCACGTCGTCGAGCACGGGCACCAGCTCGTCGCGCACCCGGCTGCGCAGCGGCGCATCCGGGCCCGCGGAGTTCGTCGGGTCGTGCCACGGCCGCAGTCCGGCCGCGGCGCACGCGGCGACCGTCTGTGCGCGGGTGAGGCCGAGCAGCGGCCGGCGGAGCGCACCGCGCACCGCGGGCATCCCGGCGAGTGACCGGGGCCCGGACCCGCGCGCCAGCCCGAGCAGCACCGTCTCGGCCTGGTCGTCCAGCGTGTGGCCGAGCAGCACCGCCGCCGCGCCCACCTCGCGTGCCGCCGTCTCCAGGGCCGCGTACCGCGCGTCCCGCGCCGCCGCCTCGGGGCCGCCCGGCCCGCTCACCGCGACCCGGCGGACCAGCACCGGGTCGAGCCCCAGGTCACGGCAGGCCGCGGCGGCACGCGCGGCGACCTCGTCCGATCCGCCCTGCAGGGCGTGGTCCACCACCACCGCACCGGCCCGCCACCCGGGCGCGTCCGCCGAGCCGGCGACGAAGGCAGCGCCGGCCGCGAGCGCCAGCGAGTCGGGGCCACCGGAGCAGGCCACCAGCACCAGCGCGCCGGAGGGGAGGTCGTCGAGCGCGCGCCGCACCGCCACCCGCACGGCGGCGACCGCTCCCGGGGGCCCGCTCACCCGCCCATCATGCCGGTCCCCGCGTTCGAGCGGTCCCCGGTGGAACACTCCCCGCATCCCCGACGACCCCGAGTTCGCTGTCATGTCCGCCACACCCTGTGGGGCCTGCCCTGCTTCTTGAACCTGTACGCCCAGGTGACGTCCCAGCGACGTACACGCCCCACCGCGGCCGGGCACCCCCGCACCGCCTCGCACCTGTACGCCCAAGTGACGTCCCAGCGACGTACACGCCCCACAGCACTCGGCCCTCCCCGCGCCGACACGCCGCATCGTCGCCATCGTCGACGCACGGGTTCCTCGTCGGGGGGTCGGCGGGTTCCTCGTCGGGGGTCGGCGGGTTCGTTGTCCTAGGGGAGTGGCGAGCGGCACGTCCCGCGGGTCGGCTACGGGCGGACGCGGGCCACCCACGCGGCGGGATCGGCGATCTCCGCGGCTGTGGGCAGCGTGTCCGGCGACGTCCAGACCGCGTTGAAGCCGTCCGCCCCCACCCGGCGTCGGACGCCGCGGACGAACGCGGCGCCGTCGCGGTACTGGGCGAGCTTGAGGTCCATCCCGAGCATGCGCCGCAGCACGCCGGACAGCCCGGTGCTCGCGGCGCCCGCGTCCCGTCGGGCCTCGAACCTCGCCCGGATGGTGCGCACGGTCGGCACCACGGCGGGGCCGACCTGGTCCATGGTCACGTCGGCGTGGCCCTCCAGCAGCGCCATCACCGCACCGATCTCGTCGAACACCTGCCGGGCCGCCGGGCTGAGCAGGTCGAGGATCCCGGACCCGTCCCGCCCCCGCACGGCACGGACCGCGGCGACCGCCAGCTCGCCGACGTCACCGGCGCCGAGCAGCCGCTCCGGGCCCACCTCGTGCAGCAGACCGCCGATCCGCGCCTGCAGGTGCTCCACCAGCCACGGCGACGCGGCGAACTGAAGGGCGTGGGTCTGCTCGTGCAGGCACACCCAGAGCCGGAAGTCGCCCGCGTCCACGCCCAGCCGGCGCTGCACCTCGAGCACATTCGGGGCGACGAGCAGCAGCCGGCCGGCCGGGTCGACGAACGGGTCGAACTGACCGAGCACCCGGGACGAGAGCAGCGCCAGCACCGAGCCGACCTCGCCCGCCGCCGCCACGCGCCCGACGCTCGCGCCGGCGCCGCTGCCGACGGTCAGGCCCTCGGTCATCGCCGCGAACACCTGCGCGTTCGCCGCCGCCCAGCCGGACCGGTCCACGACGAGCACGCGGGAGAGCGCCGCCGCCGGTCGGCCGTCGGCGGGGTGCAGGCCGCTGATCGCCTCGACCTCGACGGCTGCGCGCGCCGCCGCGGCCCGCAGCTCGTCGACCAGGGCAACCAGGGTCGCGGTCGGCGCGGTGGGCCCGGGCGGGGCCAGTCGGCCGGCGAGGCGGCCGGCGGCGGACCAGTCGACCGGCCCGCGGGCGTCGTCGGGGGGGCGCATGCCCGCCACGCTATCCCGCGCCGCGGTGGACGAGGGGGTGGCCTCCGACAGACGAGCCGGCTCGGCGGGCGAGCAGGCCGCAGCGGTCAGCAGCCGCAGCCGGCCAGGTAGGTGACGAAGTCGTCGATCGCCTGCCGCGGTGCCCACTGCCCGCCGGGCGGCGTCGCATCGGCCATCACGGCGAACAGCAACCAGCGCCCGTCGGCGGTCTGGACGGTGCCCGCCAGGGACGTCACGCCGTGCAGGCTGCCGGTCTTGGCCCGGGCGACGCCGCGCGCCGGCGACGTGGTGTACCGGTCCGCGAGCGTGCCGGTCAGGCCGGCGATCGGCATGCCGGTGGCCACGTCGCGCAGGGTCGGATGGGAGGGGTCCATCGCCAGCGCGAGCACGGCCACCAGCTGGCGCGGCGCCAGCACCGAGCCGTCCGCCAGGCCCGACGCGTCGGCCAGGTGGGCGCCGGTGGTGTCCACGCCGAGCGTCGCCAGCTCGCGCAGCACGGCCTGCGTGCCGCCGTCGAAGCTCGCCGGCAGGCCCGCGTCCAGCGCCACCAGCCGCGACAGCACCTCGGCGATGGTGTTGTCGGACGTGTCGAGCACGTACTGCACGATCTGGTCGAGCGTGGCGGACTGCACCTCGCCGAGCACCTGGGCGTCCGGCGCCGCGGTGGTGCGGGTCGGCCGCGCGGTCACGGTGATGCCGCGCTCGGTGAGCCGGTCGGCGAACGCGCGTGCGGCGGCCAGCGAGGGGTCCGCAGAGCGCGGCGGGTACTCGACGCCGGACTTGGTCGCGGCGATGTCCACCGCGAGCGCCGTCACCGGAGCCACGTAGCCGTTCGACAGGTCGGTCGCGGCCCACCCGGGGTTCGTCGTCGGGCCGACGAACAGGGAGTCGTCGAAGTGCAGCGTGACGCTCGTCGTGCCGCGCAGCGCGAGGTCCTTGGCCACCTGGCCGGCCAGGTCGGCCAGCCCGGCGTGCCCGACGACGGCCTGCTCGTCCCCCGCGCCCGCCGCCAGCATCATGTCCCCGCCGCCGACCAGCACCAGGTCGCTCGCGCTCGCGCCGGCGACCACGCGGGTGGGCAGCGTCTCGTCAGGGTCCAGCGCGGCCAGCGCCGCCACGGTCGTCGTCAGCTTCGCGGTCGAGGCCGGGACCCGGCCGTCGTCGGGCAGGTGGGTGGCGAGCACCTCACCGGTCAGCCGGTCCGCGACGACGACACCCGTCGTCGCGCCGAGCCGGGCATCGGCCACCAGCGCGTCGACCTGGGCCTGCACCGAGCCGGCCAGCGGCATCGGGGCGTCGGGGTCGGGGGCACCGAGCGCGGGGGTGGCGGCGGTCGGCGTCAGCGCACCGGGGGCGGTGGGGAACGGCAAGGGGTCCGCCGGCACCGGGGCCAGCGTGACCAGGCCGGGCACCACGTCGTAGGCGTCGGCCGTGACGTACGCGCCGCCGGTGAGCACGACGAGGAGGATCCCCGTGCCCACCACCCGGGCCGCCCTGGCCATGCTCACCCGTCCCTCGTCGGGGCCTCGACCGGACGTCCGGCCTCCGGTGCGTCAGACTACTGTCGCCAACTAGGGGCGCCGGTCGGACTCGGCGGGGCGCCCACAGATCTGTGCCCGGGGCCCGGGGACCGGTGAGGAGAGCCGTGGAGTTCGACGTCACGATCGAGATCCCGAAGGGTCAGCGCAACAAGTACGAGGTGGACCACGCGACGGGTCGGATCCGGCTGGACCGCATGCTGTTCACCTCCACCCGCTACCCCGACGACTACGGGTTCATCGAGGGCACGCTCGGCGAGGACGGCGACCCGCTCGACGCGCTCGTCCTGCTGGAGGAGCCGACCTTCCCCGGCTGCCTGATCCGGTGCCGCGCCCTGGGCATGTTCCGGATGCGCGACGAGGCCGGCGGCGACGACAAGGTGATCTGCGTGCCGGTCGGCGACCAGCGCGCGGCCTGGCGCCAGGACCTGGACGACATCTCCGACTTCCACCGGCTGGAGATCCAGCACTTCTTCGAGGTCTACAAGGACCTCGAGCCCGGCAAGTCGGTGGAGGGCGCGCACTGGACGGGGCGGGCCGAGGCCGAGACCGAGATCGAGCGGTCCCGCCAGCGCGCGATCGACGCCGGCTACCACTAACCCCTGCCGACCCCGGGACTCAGGAGGTCAGGGCCGGCCGGCGTAGGGCATCGTCGAGCCCCACCGCATCGCGGTGATGCGCAGCGGCACGCCGGGGCGCGACGCCTCGACGATCTGCCCGCCGCCGATCCACATGGCCACGTGGTAGACGTCGTTCGGGTCGTTCGGGTCCGTGCTCCAGAACACCAGGTCGCCGGGCCGCAGGTCGTCGTAGCTGATCTTCAGCACGCCCTTGTACTGGTCGCGCGAGGTGCGGTTGATGTTCACGCCGGCGTTGCGCCACGCCATCATCGTCAGGCCGGAGCAGTCGAAGGTGTCGGGGCCGGCCGCGCCGTACACGTACATCTTGCCGACCTGGGCGCTGGCCCACGCCACCGCCGCCGCCCCGCTGGCCGCCGACCCGCGTGAGGTGCCCGTGCCCAGGCCGTAGGCCGTGGGGGTGGGGGCCGGGGTGGGCGTCGTCGCGGGCGGGGGCGTCGCAGCGGGCGGGGTCGTCGCGGGCGGGGGCGAGGTCGTGCCGCCGGTCGTCCCGCCGGTCGTGGTCCCGCCGGTCGTGGTCCCGCCGGTCGTGGTCCCGCCGGTCGTGGTCCCGCCGGTCGTGGTCCCGCCGGTCGTGCCGCCCGTCGTCGTGCCACCGGCCGTCGTGCCACCGGGGGACGGGCTGACGTGCGTGGCCTGCGCCGCGGCGTTCTGGCGCGCGCGGTTCGCCGCGTCGAGGGCGTCCTGCCGCTCCTGCTCCACCTGCGTGCTGGTGTCCCGCGCGGCGGCGAGCCGCACGATGAGCGTCTCCCGCTCGGCGGCGGCGGCGTCGAGGTCGGCCTGCGTGCCCGCCTGCACCGTCTGCGCGGCGTCCAGGGCGTCCTGCGCGGCGGTCTCGGCGTCGTCGGCCGCCTGCGCGGCATCGTCGGCCCGGCGCTGAAGCGTGTCGGCGACCATGCGCGCCGCGCGGAACCGCTGCACCGCGTCGTCAGCCTTGCCGGTGAACCGCTCCAGCTGGACGCTGCGTTGCGCGACCTCCTCGAACCCGTCGGCCGAGAGCAGCGCCTCGATCGTCTCCGACGAGCCGCCGGAGCGCGCCATCTGCCGGGCGACCGCCATCAGCTCGCGTCGGGCCTGCTCGGCGTCCGTGCTCGCGTCCAGGGCGCGCGCCGCCGATGCGTCGGCCGTCGCCCGTGCGGTGTCGGCGTCGTCGAGCGCGCGGGTGTAGGCCTCGCCGGCCTGCTGCACCGCGACCTCGGCCGCACCCGCGTCGGCCGTGAGCTGAGCCAGCCGGACCTCCATCTCGGCGACCGAAGCCTCGGCGCTCAACACGTCGCGCTGCGCGTCGTGCACGTCCTGCTCGGACGGCGGCGTCGGGTCCGCGAGCACCGCGCCGGCCGGGCCGAGCGCGACGAGCGCGGACGCGAGGAGGGCGGTGGCGAGGGCCGTGAGGACCGTGCGCGGGCCGCGGCGAGCCGGGCGGCGGCCGAACGCGGGGATGCTCACCCTGGGCACGCTACCTGCGCAGATCCCAGAAGTGAACACCAGTCACACGAGCAACATAAGTCACACCGGTGTGGTTCGGGACGGACCGGACATCCCGCCTCCGGATCAGCCGAAACGGCCCTCGACGTACGCCTCCGTGCGCGGGTCCTGCGGGCGGGTGAACATCGCGGAGGTGTCGCCGTGCTCGACGATCACCCCCGGCGTGCCGGCCTCCGCGAGGAAGAAAGCGCACTGCTGGGACACCCGCGCGGCCTGCTGCATGTTGTGCGTGACGATGACGATGGTGATCTCCCGGGCCAGCTCCACCATCGTGTCCTCGATGACGCGCGTGCTCGTCGGATCCAGCGCGGAGCAGGGCTCGTCCATCAGCAGCACCCGCGGGCGCACCGCCAGCGAGCGGGCGATGCACAGGCGCTGCTGCTGGCCGCCGGACAGCCCGCCACCCGGAGCAGCGAGCCGGTTGCGCACCTCGACCCACAACCCGGCCTTGATCAGCGACGTCTCGACGAGCCAGTCCTTCTCCGCCTGCGACACGCGCCGGCCGGTCAGCTTGAGGCCGGCGACGACGTTGTCGTAGATCGACATCGCCGGGAACGGGTTCGGCTTCTGGAACACCATGCCGATCTGGCGACGGGCGTCGGTCAGGCGTCGGGCCGGGTCGTAGATGTCCTGGCCGTCGAGCAGAACCTCGCCCGCCAGCGAGGCCGACGGCACCAGCTCGTGCATCCGGTTGAGGATCCGCAGGACCGTCGACTTGCCGCAGCCGGACGGCCCGATCAGCGAGGTGACGACCCCGCCGGGCATCGTCAGCGACACACGGTCCAGCACGTTGTGGTCGCCGAACCAGGCCGAGAGGTTGCGCGCCTCCAGGGAGGACAGGGTCGCCGGCGTGGGACCGATCTGCGCGGGCATCGGCGGACCATCGTCCACCAGTGGTCTCGGGGAGATCACCTGGGTCACGGCGTCGTCAGAGCGTGCGGCCTGGGTCATCGGATCGGGGCTCCTCGGCATCTCACATCAGGTTGGGCAGCAGGCGGATGGCCTGGTCGGCGACCACGAGGAAGGCGAGCAGCCCGACGGGCAGGAAGACCGCCCACGTCTGCCGCGCTCCGATGCGGCGGTACGTCCACACCGCGGCGACCGCGACCACGAGCAGCAGCTGGAGGGCGAAGACGAGGGCCCAGGCCCGGGACGTGTCCCCGGCCATCTCCAGCTGGCTGGGTTTGAGGGTCTGGAACGTCGTGTAGCGCGGACCGCGCGGCTGGGCCTCGGAGACGAGCTCGGCGTCGACGCGGACCACGCCACTCGGCAGGAACGCCGGGCCACGGGCGGTCACCAGCACCAGCCGGCTCTCGCCCGCCTTGATCGGGGCGGGAGAGGCGTCACCCGCGTACCGGACGCCGATCACCTCGAACGTCTGCACGCCCTGGCCGGTCGACACCGTGAAGCGGTCCCCGGGGGCCAGCTCCTCGATCCGGCCGAACGGCCCGCCGAAGGCCGCCTGGCGCCCCATGACGATGCTGACTCCCACCTGGCCGGGCAGCGAGGTGTCCCGCCGGTGGCCCGGGCCGAGGGCGAGGTTGGAGGAGTCGGTGCCCTCGACGACCGTCTCGTCCAGCCCGATCTGCGGGATCGTCAGCTGCGCCACGGGGGCACCGTCGGCCAGCAGCACGTCGTCGAACGTGCCCTCGCTCACCGGAGCGGTACCGGCGACCGCCTGAGCGGCGAACTCCCGGTGCAGCCGGTCCTGCGCGATCGCGTGCTCCAGGTGAGACACGATGCCGACGTACGCCGCGAGCGCCAGCAGGACGAAGGCGAGCAGACGCGACACCTGCGCAGCGAAGTGACGGCCCGGGGACGGCGGTGGACCCGGCGGACGGGGGATCCAGCGCGGCACGCGCCGGCTGGCCCGCGGGGGCGGTGGGGGTGCGGGCGGCGGCGGCGGGACGACGAAGCCGAGCTCACGGGTGTCGTCGAGCGCCACCAGTTGGGTGGCCGTCACGGGGCCGCTCCGGGCAGCGGCGTACCGAGGGCCGGCGTACCCGGGGGCGGCGTGCCGAGGGCCGGCGTACCCGGGGGCGGCGTACCGAGGAAGGTCGCGCGCGGCGCCCGCCGCCGGCCGCGTCGGCGACGCCCGCGCCGCGGTCCGAGCACCAACCGGTAGTGCCGGAAAACCCACCCGAGGACGACGGCGGCCACCACGAGCACCAGGAGGTACCACGGCGGCACGACGACCCAGGTGTCACGCGCGAGCGGCGACAGCGCGACACCGGCCATCGTCGCCGGCGGAGTGACGGTGACGTGTGCCCTGAGCGCACCCCACTGCCCGATGCCCCCGATGGTGGCGCGGATCGTGCGGATCTCGCCCGGGTTCAGCCCACGCACCGCGATGGAGTCGGCGCCGCCGAGGTCGATGCCGAGCAGCGTGGTCGCCCCGATGCTCGCCGACGCGTCGACGACCTGGGTGGAGGCGTTGCGCACCGTCAGCTCCACGTGCAGCGTGCCGCCCAGCGGGTCCCACGACCCGTGATAGACGGTGCGCACACCGCTGACGAAGAGCACGCCGCCGACGTCCACCTCATGCAGCGCCCCGGTGGTCGACGACGTCGTCGGTGCCGGGGCAGTGGCCGAGTCGGTCGGTGCCGGGGCAGTGGCGGCGGCCGAGTCGGTCGGCGTCGGGGTCGCGGTGCCACCCGGGCTGGGGGCTCCGGTCGCCGCGGGTGTGGTCGCGGTGCCCGAGGGTGAGGGTGTGGTTGCGGCGGGCGCCGGCGAGCCGCCGACGACGAGCGCGAGCCAGCCCAGCACGGCGATGCCGAGCGCCCGGGACGCGCGGACGCGGCGCGTCATCGGCGCTCCCCGGCGGTCGCGCGGGCCTTCGCTGCTCCCGTGCCGGGCACGGCGCCGGCCCGCCGGCGGCGTGCGACGAGCAGCACCCGCAGGCCCGCGGCGATGACGACCACCACGGTGAGCAGCAGCCACGGCACGGCCGGAGCCGTCCCGCGTCCGTCGACCGCAGGCAGCGTGAAGGCGTAGGCCTCGGCGTCAGCGGCGGGCGTCAACCGCAGGGACGGCGCGAGGTACCCGACGCGCCCGACGGAGCCCACCGGGAACGTCAGCGTGCGCGTGGCGCCCGGCAGCAGCTCGGCGACCTCGTCGGAGGTCGCCGACCCCACCGGGAGGCCGAACCAGGTGTGCACGTTCGCCTCGGCGTGGGCCGTCAGGGCGACGTCCCCGGTGTTCTCGACGACCGCCGTGATCGTCGTCGGCGCCGTGAACGGGTTGCCGCCCAGGGGCTGCGACACGCTCACGGAGCGCACGACGAGCGCCGGCGTCACCGTGCCCTTGACGCGGACGTACAGCCGCGTCGCGAGCCGCCGGTCCACCTCCACCTGGCCCAACGGTGACGAGACCGAGACGACGATCCCGCCGGCGTGGTCGCCGGGCGTCGCGTCGACCGGCACCGTGACGGTGAACGGCACCAGGGCCTGGGCCCCCGCGGCCAGCGAGATCGTCGTCGTGCCCGAGCTGCCCTGCAGGGCGACCCAGGTGCCGGCATCCCGTGGCGCCGAGCCCGTGTCGAGCAGGGCGAACGCGCCGTCGGCCGTGGTGTAGGCATCCGTCGCGTAGACGTCGAACGTCTGGTCGGTGCTGCCGGTGTTGCGCACCAGGAGTGCGTCGCTGACCTGCTGACCTGGGGAGACGATCAGGCTGAACCGGGTGCGGCCGTCGGGCTGACCGTGCTGGGCCGGTGCGGCGGCGATGCCGACCGTCGCGTCGTCGGCCGCGGCGGCGGAGAGCGGGACGACCAGCCCGATCAGGACCGTCGCGACGGCCACGGCGGTGGCGAGGCGCGACCCGGCACGACGCAGTCGCGCGGGACCCGGACGAAGCGACGCGAGCACCCGCCTATTCATGTGGGTGCAGGTGTCCGTTGGTCGCCGGATGGACGACGCCCCGGTGAATGGCGGACGGACGATGGCCGACCGACCGGTTCGGTCGGCCGGAGACGAGAGCCGCGGCGCTCGGCATCCCGACGAACACCGCGGGCTACATGACGGTGAACGTGACGAGCAGCGTGCCCTGCCCGGTCGAGGGGCTGGTCAGCCGGAACGTGCCCGCCAGCCACACGCTGCCGATGCCGAGGCCACTGCCATAGCTCGCCACGGTGTGCGGTGCGGCCGCGTCAGGGCCGTCGGCCGGCGCGTCGGTCGCCCGGACGTCGCTCGCCTGCAGGCCGTTGCCCTGGATCTGGATGGCCTGCACCTGAACCATGCCGATGGCCGCACCGGCCTGGACGTGCGCGTCGAACCCGAGCTTGCCGGCGCGGGTGTCGAGGATCTTCACCCCGCGGGCGAGGTCCGTCGCCGAGCCGAAGGGGACGTCCGTGCCCGACGAGCCCGTGTCGCTCGACGGGGTGCTGAGGATCAAGGGGTTGGTGGGCGTGTACGGCGTCGTCACCGCCAGCATGCCGTGCGGCACCGCGACGACGACGGTGCCGCCCGCACCGCCCGTCGCGGGCGCAGCGGCCGGGACCGCGCCCACCGAGGTGGCGGCAGCGGGCGCCGATCCGGCGACGTCCGCGACCGCCGGGCGAGGCGGGGCGGTCTGCAGGGCCACGAGGGCCCCCGTCGCCAGGATCAGGGCGACGGCGACCCACGGCAGGTCCGGGCGACGCAGGGGTTCCAGGGTCATGGGGAGCGGTCGCCGTCAGCCGGAGACGACCGTGAGGGTGATCGTCGCCGCGCCGGACGTGGCGGGGATCGCGCTCGCGGTGTCGACCGCGGTGATGCTGCCGGAGCCCGTGGCCACGGTCCAGGCGTCGGTGTCGCTTCCGGTGCCCGCGTCAGCCTCGGAGCCGGTGGACACGGTGACGGTCCAGGCCGAGGTGGAACCGGCGGTGCCGCCGCCGGCGACCGTCAGGGTGCCCAGTGGACCAGACGCGCCGGGGTCGACGGGGGC